>LXNJ01000098.1_pt1 | contig 58877 bp, 56 predicted proteins | sample 809081 | NCBI WGS metagenome assembly LXNJ01 (sample SAMN04870510, study PRJNA318959) | sponge metagenome | biome: sponge; feature: marine sponge reef; material: water | host: Petrosia ficiformis | place: Greece: Milos, Mediterranean Sea | collected 2013-05-29 | depth 5-7 m
GCGGATGCCGAGGGCGCGCGCCGCGATCACCTCCGGTACCGTGGACATGCCGACGGCGTCGGCGCCCAGCGTTCGCAGCATGCGGATCTCCGCGGGGGTTTCGAAGGCGGGGCCGTGCATCGCCGCGTAGACGCCTTCATGCAGCGTATGGCCCAGCTCGGCCGCGGTCTCGCGCACGATCACCCGTAGTTCGCGGTCGTAGGCGAAGGTCAGGTCGGGGAAGCGATTCTCCGTCCCCACGACGAAGCCGATGAGGGGGCTCGTGCCGGTCAGGTTCAGGTGGTCCGAGATCAGCATCAGTTCGCCGGGGTGCCAGCCCTCGCGGATCGCCCCGGCCGCGTTCGAGAGGAAGAGGACGGGGATCCCCAGCGCCGCCGCGACCCGCACGTAGAAGACGACCCGGTCCGGGGGGCCGCCCTCGTAGAGGTGGACGCGTCCGCTGAGGCCCAGCACAGGCCGGCCGCCGAGCGTCCCGATCAAGGCGTGCCCGGCGTGCCCGATCACCGTCGGACGGGGCCAGCCGGGAAGATCCTCGTATGGCACCCGCACGGGATCCTCGATCTCCGCGCCGAGCCCGCCGAGCCCCGAACCCATCGTGACCGCGACATCTGGCACGGCGCCGTCCAGCCGGTCCTCGACGCGGGCTCGCAGCGCCGCGGCCGCCGCCTCGACGCCGGCCTGGATGTCGGCGGCGCGGGTCACGCGAGGACGCCGGCCAGCGTCGCCGTCATCCACGTCGCCACGGTACCCCCCAGCATCGCCCGCAGGCCGAGCTTCGACAGGTCCTCGCGGCGGGCCGGCGCGATCCCCCCGATACCCCCGATCTGGATCGCGATCGAACTGAAGTTCGCGAAGCCCGTCAGCGCGTACGTACACATGATGAGCGACTTGTTCGAGAGCTGCAGGTCGCCGCCGAGCCCGGCCCCGAGGTTGGTGAAGGCGAGGAACTCGTTCGCGACCATCTTCACGCCGAACAAAGTTCCGACCTCGACCGCGTCCGCCCACGGCACGCCGATGAGCCAGGCGACCGGGGCGAAGACCCAGCCGAAGATCCGCTCGAGCGTGATGCCTTCCACGCCGAACAGCCCCGTCACCCAGCCGATGATGCCGTTCCCCAGGGCGATGATGGCGAGGAAGGCGAGGAGCATGGCCCCCACGTTCAGGGCGAGCTTCAGCCCGTCCCCGGCCCCTCCCGCCGCCGCATCGATCACGTTCGCGTGCGCCTGCGGCGGGTCGATGTCCAGCGTGCCGCGCGTCTCGGGTTCTTCCGTCTCGGGCATCAGCATCTTGCTGACCACGATCCCCGCCGGCGCCGCCATGATGCTCGCCGCCAGGAGGTGCCCCGCGATGCCCGGGAACACGCCCACGAGGATCGCGACGTACGCCGCCAGCGCCCCGCCCGCCACGGTCGCGAACCCCCCCGTCATCACCGTGTTGAGTTCCGACATCGTCATCCGGTCCACGAAGGGCCGGATGAGGAGGGGCGCCTCCGTCTGGCCGACGAAAATGTTGCCGGCGGCCGAGGTCGTCTCGGCACCGCTCGTCCCGAGGGTCCGCTGCATCGCCCAGGCGACGCCCCTCACGACGCGCTGCATGAACCCCAGGTGATAGGCGAGGGCCATGAGAGAGGAGAAGAAGATGATCGTGGGCAGGACGCTGAAGGCGAAATTCGCGCCGATGTTCACGATGCCGCCCGCGCCTCCGTCGACCGGCGTCGAGCGATCCACGAGCGACCCGAACACGAAGCGCGACCCCTCGTTCGTATAGCCGATGAGGGCGACGAACACGTCGTTGACGGCGCTGAAGAAGGTGCGGCCGATCCCCGTCTTGAGGACGAGGAGGGCGAACGCGACCTGAAGCCCGAGCCCCTTCGCGACGAGGGGCCACGAGATCGACTTCCGGTGCGCGGAGCAGAGCCACACGGTCGTGAGCAGGAACGCGATCCCGAGCAGACCCCGCGCCAGGCGCGAGAAGAAGGGTTCGTCGATCGTGCCGCCCACCCCCTCGAGCCCCTGCGCCGCCAGCGGTGCCGCCGTCGCGGCCAGCAGGACGCAGAACGCGGCGGCTGCGGCCGCCGCGGCCATTGCGGAGCGGCGTGGGTCGCGAGGCTGGGACATCGGCGCACTCCGGTTGAGGTTCGCGGCGACGGAAGCCGCGGAAACATATCCCGTCCCGTCTCCCGCGCCACGCTGCGTCCGCTTCCATGTCAATTTGGCACCCAGCGCCGACCGACGGTGCCGGCGAGTGCCATTTTGTCGGAAAAATATCGGAAAAGGCGGCGTACGGGCGGGCCGCGAGGCGGCACGGCGATTGCACCTTGTTTCTTCGTTCGCGGGAGCGCGCCGGAAACGAGGCGCCGCTCCGCGCGATTCGGACGTGGTTCGGAGCTGGGACGAAACCAGCGGAAACAGCAGAGCAGCACAAAGCCAAGGACAATCGAATGGGCAAGATCATCGGAATCGATCTCGGGACGACGAACTCGGTCGTCGCGGTAATGGAGGGTGGAGACCCCGTCGTCATCCCGAGCGCGGAGGGCGCGCGCACCACGCCCTCGGTGGTCGCCTTCACGAAGGAGGGAGAGCGGCTCGTCGGACAGGTCGCCAAGCGGCAGGCCGTCACGAACCCCATCAACACCGTGGCGTCGATCAAGCGCTTCATGGGCCGCAAGCGGTCCGAGGTGGGCGAGGAGATGAAGCTCGTCACCTACGACATCCAGGGTGACAACCAGGACCGCGTTCAGGTGCGGATTGCGCACGCGGACAAGACCTTCACGCCGCCGGAACTCTCGGCCATGGTGCTGCAGAAGATGAAGCAGACGGCCGAGGATTACCTGGGCCAGGAGGTGACCGAGGCCGTGATCACGGTCCCGGCATACTTCAACGACGCCCAGCGCCAGGCGACGAAGGACGCGGGCCGCGTGGCCGGCCTCACGGTCCGCCGGATCATCAACGAACCGACGGCCGCGGCGCTCGCCTACGGCCTCGACAAGAAGTCGGACGAGAAGATCGCCGTGTTCGACCTCGGCGGCGGCACCTACGACATCTCCGTGCTCGAACTCGGGGATGGCGTGTTCGAGGTGAAGGCCACCAACGGCGACACGCACCTCGGCGGAGACGACTTCGACCAGCGCCTCATCAACTGGCTCGTGGACGAGTTCAAGAAGGACCAGGGGATCGATCTCTCGGCCGACCCGATGGCCCTGCAGCGGCTCAAGGAGGCGGCGGAGAAGGCGAAGATCGAGCTCAGCTCCACGATGCAGACCGACATCAACCTCCCCTTCATCACGGCCGATGCCTCGGGTCCCAAACACCTCAACCTCGCCCTCACGCGGGCGAAGTTCGAGCAGCTCGTGGACGACCTGATCCAGCGCACGATTCCGCCGATGGAGAAGGCGCTGGCCGACGCCGGTCTCTCGGTCGATGAGATCGACGAGGTCATTCTGGTCGGCGGCTCGACCCGGATCCCCAAGATCCAGGACGTGGTGAAGGATTTCTTCGGCCAGGACCCGCACAGGGGCGTGAACCCGGACGAGGTCGTGGGCATCGGGGCCGCGATCCAGGGCGGCGTGCTCGGAGGCGACGTGAAGGACGTCCTCCTCCTCGACGTCACCCCGCTCTCGCTGGGGATCGAGACGCTGGGCGGCGTGATGACGTCGCTCATCGAGCGCAACACGACGATCCCCACGAAGAAGTCGGAGATATTCTCGACCGCGGAGGACAACCAGAACACGGTGGACATCCACGTGCTGCAGGGCGAGCGGAAGATGGCGAGCGGCAACAAGACGATCGGCCGCTTCCAGCTCACGGGCATCCCGCCCGCGCCGCGCGGCGTGCCCCAGGTCGAGGTCACCTTCGACATCGACGCGAACGGCATCCTGCACGTGAGCGCCAGGGACCAGGCGACGGGCAAGGAGCAGAAGATCCGCATCGAGGCGTCGTCGGGGCTCTCCGACGCCGAGATCGAGACGATGGTGAGGGACGCGGAATCGCACGCGGCGGAGGACCAGGAGCGGCGCGAGACCGTCGAGGCCCGCAACCGGCTCGACTCTCTCGTGTACCAGACGGAGAAGAACCTCGAGGACTGGAAGGAGTCGCTCGACGACGCGGACCGGTCCGCGATCGAGGAGACGCTGGAGCGGGGGCGGGCCGCGCTCAAGCAGGACGACACCGAGGAAGTGGACGCGGCCGCCACCGCGATCCAGGAAGCGGTCGGCGCGGCGGCGCAGAAGATGTACGCCGCGGCCGGGATGGGCGCCGGCGCCTCGCCGGGCGACATGCCGGGCGACGGAGACGGAGACGCCGAAGTCGAGGTGGAAGCGGACGACGCCGGTGAGGAGGAAGTCGTCGAGGCGGACTACGAGATCGTCGAGGAGTCCGACGACAAGTAGTCCCCGCCGCGGTTCCGGCGGCGCGCGACCCGGGAGTCCGGCCCTCTGGCAACCCCGGGTCGCGCGCCGCTCATCCTATGTGCACGGCGGAAGGAAACGCTAAGTTCGATTCGATATACCGTTCGGCCGTGCGGTGACACGGCCGGGAGAGGGAGATGGAGGAATGAGCGACTCGCTGCGTACTCGACTGAACCTGATGATCGCGACGGCGATCGCGTTCGCGTTCGGCGTGGGATTGGCTTCGGTACTGGACCTGACGCCGGTTTCGATCGCGGCCGACAGCAACCGGGACCCGGGCTGGGTGATCGGGGCCCCGGCGAGCGCCGAGATGACGATGGAGAACGGCTTCGCCAATGTGGCGCAGCGCGTGGCCCCCGCGGTCGTCACGATCTACCTGACGGCGGAGCGGGAAACCTCGTTTCCGAACGCATCCCCGTTCCCGCCGGGCTTCGAGCCGCCGCCGGGCTTCGAACCGCCGCCGGGGCTCGAGCTTCCGCCCGGGTTCGAGCTGCCGCCCGATTCCGAGCAGGACCGCGAGGAGGAGCGGCGGCCACGGACCGTCGAGTGGAGCGGGTCCGGCTTCATCGTCTCGGACAACGGCTACGTGGTGACGAACAACCATGTGGTGGCCGGCGCGGAGCGCATCGACATCGAACTCCACGACGGACGGGTCTTCGACGACGTGGAACTCGTGGGGCGCGATCCGCAGACCGACGTGGCGCTGCTCCGGCTCGAGGTGGACGACATCGCCGTCCTTCCCATCGGCTCGAGCGACGAGACCGCGGTAGGCGAGTGGGTGCTGGCCATCGGGAGCCCCGGCTTCCGCACCGCGCCGGGACCGCTGCTGTCGTCCGTGACGGCGGGGATCGTCTCCGCCAAGGGGCGCAACATTTCCATCCTCCGGGACCGCAATCCTCTCGCGATCGAGGACTTCATCCAGACGGATGCGGTGATCAACCGGGGCAACTCGGGCGGGCCGCTGGTGAATGCGGCGGGCGAGGTGATCGGAATCAACACGGCGATCCTGTCGACGACGGGGAGCTACCAGGGGTACGGCTTCGCGGTCCCGATCGAACTCGCCCGCGAGGTCGTCGACGACCTGATCGAATTCGGGGAGGTCCGGCGGGCGCTCATCGGCGTCTCGATTACCGATGTCGATGCCGCGGACGCGGCGTTCTACGGCCTGGAGCGCGTCGAGGGCGCGAAGATCCAGACCTTCTCCTTCGACGACAGTCCCGCCAGGCTTGCCGGACTCGAAGGCGGCGACGTCATCGTCGGCGTGGCGGGGCAGCCCGTCTCCGGCGTGTCGGAACTGCAGCGGCGGATCCGCGCTTTCGAGCCGGGAGAGACGGTGGCCCTCGACATCGTGCGCCGCTCTACGCTGGAGCGCGACCGGGCTCGCGTCCGCCTCATCTCGGCGGACGACGACTCGTCTCCCCGGGTCGCGGCACGCTCCGAGACGCCCGAGGCGACGGGCGACGTGCTCGGCCTCGAAGTAAGTGATGACGCGGAAGTCCGGGAACACGCGCGATACCGCATCGAGCCGGGGTTCAGGGGCGTCGTGATCACGGGCGGAGATTCGAGGGGCGCGGTGGGGCGGCTGCGCCTTCCCGAAGGGACGCTCATCCTCGACATCAACGGCGAGGAGATTCAGGGGCGGGCGGACTACGAGCGAATCCTTTCCGGGCTGGGGCCCGGCGATGCGCTGAGCGTGCAATTCAACGTCCTGCTGCTCGACGGGAGTCGACGGAGCCTGTTCCGGAGCGTCGTAATCCCGGAACGCTGACCCGCCGGGCGCCGCGAGGGGCGGGGGTTCTTGCTTGCCCCCGTTCCTCGCGATCCCGAGATTCGGCCGATCCCGGCACCGCTTTCGACCTGGCGGAGTCGCGCGAAAGTGGCGGAATTGGCAGACGCGCCAGCCTTAGGAGCTGGTGGCCCTTGGCCGTGGGGGTTCGAGTCCCCCCTTTCGCACTTCGTGCCGTACACCGTGTGCACACCCGTGTGCGCACACTGAGCCGTTCGCCCGTCCGGGAACACGAGCGGGAGCCAAACCGACCTTGAGCGCAGCCGACTCACAAGCCGCCACGACGGATCCGTTCGACGTCGCGATCAAGCAGGAGAACGATTACCTGCGCCGCCTCGACGTGTCCGTCGACCCCGCGCAGGTGGCGGCGACGCGCCGCCGCGAAGCCGCCAAACTCCGGAAGACGACCCGCATCAAGGGATTCCGGAAGGGGAAGGTCCCGGTGCGGATCGTCGAGGAACGCTACGGTCCCCTCATCGACGAGCGCACGGTCGATGCGCTCGTCAACCGGGCGTATCGGAACGCCATCGAGCGGCACGACCTCTCCACCATCGGGGAACCCGTGGTGAGCGAACTGGATTACCGGCCCGGCGAGCGGCTCTCCTTCCGCATCGACGTGGAGGTGATGCCGGCGATCGAGCTTGCGCGGACCGGAGGGTTCCGGGTCAAGCGGCGCGAAGTGGCCATCGAGGATGCGGACATCGACGAGGTCATCGAGAACATCCGCAAGGAGAACGCGGTGCTCCAACCCGTGGACCGGACGCCGCAGAGCGGGGATGTCGTCGCGGTGGCCATCCGGGAACACGGGAGTGGCGATGGCGCCGCGGAGAAGCCGTATCGGTTCGAACTGGGCGCGGGCTACGCGATTCCGGACGTCGAAGCCGCGATCCTCACGCTGGCGCCCGGCGAGGAAGGCTCGTTCACGGTCTCCTACCCGGAGGACTTCGGAGCCGAGGAGCTCGCGGGCACCACCCGGTCGCTGCAGATCCGTCTCGACGATGTCCGGGCCAGCGAGCTTCCCGACCTGACGGATGAGTTCGCGAGCGAGATCGGAGATTTCGGGACGCTGGCGGACCTTCGAGAAGCGGTCGGAAAGGAACTCCTGGCGCGGGGCGAACGTCAGGCGGACGAAGAAGTCGGCGAACAACTCCTCGATGCGGTGATCGAAGCCAACGCCTTCGAGGTGCCGCCGAGTCTCACGTCGCGTTATCTTGACCAAGTGATCGACGCCCCCGAGGGAGCGGATCCCGAGCAGGTCGAGGAGGCCCGCAACTCCGTGGCCCCCCAGGTGGAGCGTCAGATCAAGCGGGATCTGGTGCTCGAGCGACTCATCGAGGATCAGGGGCTCGATCTGTCGAGCGAGGAATTCGACGAGCGCCTGTCGGAACTCGGGAAGTCGAGGAGCAAGAGTCTGGTGGAGATACGCCGGCAGCTCGCGAAGGAGAAGCAGCTCGACTCGCTCCGCCGCCGTTTTGCCATCGACAAGGCGTTCCGGTTTCTGATCGACGGCTCGGACGTGAGCTGATGGGCTTCGCAAACCACGTGAGGGACTGACTTGAGCACGATATTTGCACCGTATGTCATCGAACGGTCGAGCCGCGGGGAACGCACGTACGACATCTTCTCGCGTCTCCTCATGGACCGGATCGTCTTTCTCGGCGCTCCGATCAACGACGATGTGGCGAACGTGGTGATCGCCCAGTTGCTCTTCCTGGAGGCGGACAACCCGGAGCGCGAGATCAACATCTACATCAACTCGCCGGGAGGGAGCGTCCAGGCGGGACTCGCGATCTACGACACGATGCAGTTCCTGAACGCCCCGGTGGCGACGATGTGCATGGGGATGGCGGCGTCGATGGGAGCCTTCCTGCTCGCCGCCGGCACGCCCGGCAGGCGGCGCTCGCTGCCGAACGCGCGGATCATGATCCACCAGCCTTCCGGTGGCTCCTACGGGACGGCGGCGGACATCGAGATTCAGGCGAAGGAAATCCTCAACGCCCGCGAGCGGCTGAACGGGATTCTCGCCGGACACACCGGGCAGGACCTCGATCGGATCGCCGAGGATGTCGACCGCGACCGCTTCATGTCCCCGGAGGAAGCGCGGGATTACGGACTCATCGACCTGGTGGTCGCGCGCGAGGCGGAGGTTGACGGCAAGAACGGGCGACCCCGCCCCGCCGTGGCGAAGTAGCAGGGCAACCCGGGGGACCGAGGGGAGGCGACGATGCCGAGCGACAAGCACCTGCGCTGCTCCTTCTGCGGCAAGTCCAAGGATGCCGTCCAGAAGTTCATCTCCGGACCCAACGTCTATATCTGCAACGAGTGCATCTCGCTCTGTAACGAGATTCTCGCCGAGGAAGAGGAGCGCGAACAGTGCGGGCGCTTCACGGAGATCCCGACGCCGGCGGAGATCAAGGGCACGCTCGACGAGTACGTGATCGGGCAGGAGATGGCGAAGAAGACGCTCTCCGTCGCGGTCTACAATCATTACCAGCGGATCAACCACCGCAGCCTCGTCGACGACGTCGAGATCGAGAAGTCGAACATCCTGCTGCTCGGTCCCACCGGAGTGGGCAAGACGCTGCTCGCGCAGACGCTGGCGCGGATTCTCCAGGTTCCGTTCACGATCGCGGACGCGACGACGCTCACCGAGGCGGGGTATGTGGGGGAGGATGTCGAAAACATCCTCGTCCGGCTCCTGCAGGCGGGCGAATACAACGTGGCGGAGTGCGAGCGCGGCATCGTCTACATCGACGAGATCGACAAGATCGCGCGCAAATCGGACAACCCGTCGATCACGCGGGACGTGTCGGGCGAGGGCGTCCAGCAGGCGCTGCTCAAGATCCTCGAGGGGACCGTGGCATCGGTGCCGCCCCAGGGCGGGCGCAAGCATCCGCAGCAGGAGTACATCCAGATCGACACGCGGAATATCCTCTTCATCTGCGGCGGCGCCTTCGACGGGCTCGAGGAGATCGTCCAGGAACGGCAGGGGCGTCGGCAGATCGGGTTCCGGGATGACATCATCGCCGGGACCGCCGCGAGCGACGAGGACAACCTTCTCGCCTGCGTCGAACCCGAGGACATGCTCCGCTACGGGCTCATCCCCGAACTCGTCGGACGGCTGCCGGTACTCGTGGCGCTGCACGACCTCGACGAGGATGCGCTGGTGGAGATCCTGCAGCGTCCCAAGAACGCGCTGCTCAAGCAGTACACGAAGATGTTCGAACTCGAAGACGTGGGGCTCACGCTCGACCCGGAGGCGCTGCGCGCGATCGCGCGCAAGACGATCGACCGCGGGACGGGCGCCCGCGGGCTGAGGGCCGTGATGGAGTCCATCATGCTCGATGTGATGTTCGACCTGCCGGGGCGCATGGATATCCGCGAGGTCGTCGTCACGCGGGAAACCGTCGAGGAGAGCAACCAGCCGCTCCTCATCCTCGAGCCCGAGGCCAAGCGCAAGGAGGCGTAGGGTCACTACTCCGGTCCGGACCGCCGAGTTCGTCGGCGCGGTGGGCGCGGCCGGACAGAAGCCGCCGCGCGACCTCCACCAGATCGCGATCGCCGGGCGCTCGAACGTCGGAAAGTCCTCCCTGCTCAACCGTCTCGTGGGGCGCAAGAGCCTCGCGCGAACTTCGAAGCAGCCGGGGCGCACGCGCGAGATCAACTTCTTCCTCGTCGACGACCGCTATATGCTCGTCGATCTGCCGGGCTACGGGTTCGCGAAGGCGCCGAAGACCGTGCGGGAGAAGTGGGGACGGCTGATCGACGGATACCTGCGCCGGACGCCGAAGCTGCTCGGCCTCGTGCTGCTCGTGGACGCGCGCCGCGGACTCACGGACGACGACGAGCGGATGATCGAGTTCCTGGGGGGGACCGGGACGCCGACACTCTTCGCGCTCACGAAGACGGACAAGCTGAACCGGTCCGGGCGTCGGCGGGCGACGAAGAAGCTGCGCGAGGCGCTCGAGCTCGATGCGGACCAGCTGGTCGAGACGTCCGCGCGCACCGGGGCCGGCGTCGACACGCTGCGCGAGAGCATCGCCGCCCTCATCGCCGAGGCGGAGACCGGCTAGCCGATCGGACTCGTCGCCTGAAGCACGACGCACCTGCGCCCAGGGGCCCGCGCGGAGAGGAGACACGATGAGAAAGCTCGTCATCGGACTGCTCGGGACCCTTCGGCGCCTTTCGCTCGCGGCGCGGAGGCTGCGCGGCCGGACGCCGGCGAACACCGCCGCACAGCGCGTGGTCAGCGGCAAATCGTGGGACCGACGTCATCCTCGATGTCCTGCCCGACGTGCGCGTCATCCAGACGCATCGCGACCCGAAGAAGTCGGTGCCCTCGTTCTGCAGCATGGTGGCGCATGGACGCGGCATCTTCAGCGACCATGTGGACCCGGTGGAGATCGGCGCGCACTGGCTGACGAAGATCCGCCGGATGATGGAGCGCTCCATGCGCGTGCGGCGAGGCGCAGACGAGAGCGTGTTCATCGACGTATCGTTCTACGACCTGATCGCGGATCCGCTCGGCGAGTTGCGCAGGATCTACGCGGCCGCGGGGATCGACTTCACCGCGGAAGCCGTAGACGCCGCAAGGACCGTTGTTGAACGAAGCGGGACCGGCTACGGGCGGCACGTCTACTCGCCGGCCAGCTTCGGTCTCGACGAGGAGACCATGGACGGGTACTCCGCCGCCTACCGGCGCGAATACCGGATACCGGACGAGACCGCCATGACCGGTGGCAGCTCACGGGCGACTCGCGACGAGCGACGGTGAGACATGCGAACCACGAACTACAACAGGAAGTTCCGCGCCTTCGCCAGCGGAGTCGTCGATCGTTTCTCGCAGCGCCCCGGGCTGAATCCCGTACCGGAGCGCGTCCGCCTCGACGGCCGGGTGGGCCTGGTCACGGGAGCCAACCGGGGGCTCGGCAGGGCGGTGGCGGTCGACCTGGCGAGGCGAGGCGCGAACGTGCTCATGGCCTGCCGCGGCGGGCATCCCGAGGCCGGGGAGGATGTCAGGCGGCTCGCCGGCTCCAACACCGTCGACATGCTCCACGTGGACCTGGCCGACCTCGAGTCCGTGCACGCGCTGTGCGACCGACTCCAACGCGAGCGCCGCAAGGTGCACATCCTCGTCCTCAACGCCGGGCTGATGCCGGCGAAGGCACGCAGGTCGGCCCAGGGCTACGAGTTGATGTTCGCCGTTCATTTCCTGGCCAACCGCGTACTGATCGACCGACTCCTGGCCGATGGCACGATTCGACCCGCCGGCCGCGACGGCGAGATTCCCAGAATCGTCTTCGTCGTGTCCGAAACGCATCGAGCCGCCGATTCGATCGACTTCGGCAATTTCGGCGCCTTCACCGACTACGGCCTGAAAGACGGGCTGAAGTACTATGCGTTGAGCAAGCTGCACCTGTGCACCTATGCGCAGGAACTGTCGCGCCGGCTGAACCCGGAGGGAGAGGTGCGGATCGCCGTGAACTCGCTGTGCCCGGGGGCGGTCGACTCCGACCTGATGCGGGAAGCGCCGTGGTTTCTGAAGCCTCTGCTCCACTCGGCGAAACGCCTTCTCTTCGCACCGCCCCACAAGGCGGTGGCACCCGTGACCTATGCGTGCTGCGCGGAGGATATGGGCCGGCGCAGCGGTGTTTATCTGCACCTGATGCGGGAGAAGGAGATGTCCGCGCCGGCGATGGACGACGCTGCGGGAGCGCGCCTGTGGCGGGAGAGCGAGGCGCTGCTGGCGCGACACCCGCGATCCGGCGAGGAGGGTGCGCGCGCGTCCGCCACGGGTGAATCAGAGTGAAATCGCAGCGGAAGGGCATCGCCTTGTTCAAGGGACACGTGAGTTCGGAACCCGTGGAGATCGAAGCGCCGATCGAACGGGCGTGGGACATCCTCACCGACTTCGAGCGCTACGGCGAATGGAATCCGTTCACGCCCTCGGTCGCCACGGACTTCGAGATCGGCTCGCGGGTCGATCTGTACGTGAGGATGGGACCCTGGAGGCTGAAGCAGGTCGAACGGATCGAGGTCGTCGAGCCGCCGCACCTCATCGCCTGGGGCACGACGATGGGCCACCGTTTCCTCATCTCGGCCCTCAGGGAGCAGCGTCTCGAAGCCATCGGCGAAGGGCGCTGCCGCTACCGGACGTCAGACGATTTCGCCGGACTCCTCATCCCGCTCGTGATGCTGCTCTTCGGCGGATTCGTGCGCCGCGGGCTCAACGACGTGGCACGAGGGCTGAAGGCCCGCGCGGAGACCGGTTCGGCGGAATGACGAGGCCCGCGCCAGGGCGGGACGCGACGCTAGTGTTCGATGCCGTACTTCCGGATCTTGCGGTAGATCGTGCGCTCGCCGATGCCCAGGGCCTGCGCGGCTTTTCGGCGGTTTCCCCCGGTCTGGCGGAGCACCGCGATGATCGCCTCCCGCTCGATCTCCTCCATCGTCATCCCGGGCCGGATCGCGATCGTGTCGGCGTCCTCCGGGTAGGGACCGTCCCCGGTCGGTGGGGCGACTTCGTCCCCGGCGGGCGAGGCGCCTGCGGCCCCGGCCTCATCGGACGCGTCGACCGCGTTGGTGATGTCGATCTCGATCGCGTCTTCGATGTCTTCCCCCGCCACGCTCCGGGAGGGAGCCGGAGGGAGTCGGCGGGCGCCCAGTCTGTAGGCTTCGAACTCTCGCTTGAGGTCGTCGATGTCCACCTTGAGGTCGACGAGGGTGCGGAAGACGAAGGCGAGTTGCGGTGAACCGGGGATGGATCCGGCCCTGGCGTCGGCCGGAGGCGCGACGTGCGCGGGGGACGGCACGAGGCTCACGCCGCCCGACCGGATCTCCGGCGGGATGTCCTCCGGGCGGATGACGGAGCCGGGGGCGAGCACGACCATGGACTCGATCAGGTTCCGGAGTTCACGGACGTTCCCCGGCCAGTCGTAGTCGAGCAGGATCTGGAGCGCTTCCGGAGCGAGTCCGCGGAACTCCCGGTCGTGCTGGCGGCTGAACTCCGAGATGAAGCGGCGGATGAGGACCGGGATATCGCGACGGCGCTCGCGGAGCGGCGGCATGTGGACGTTGAGGACGTTGAGACGGTAGTACAGGTCGCGGCGGAACTCCCCCGTCTCGACCGCCTGCCTGAGGTCGCGGTTGGTGGCGGCGACGACGCGCACGCTGACCTGGATCTCGTGGTCCCCGCCCACCCTCATGAAGCGGCGGCTCTCGAGCACCCTCAGGAGCCGCGTCTGGGTGGGGAGCGGCATCTCGGCGATCTCGTCGAGGAGGAGCGTACCGCCATCGGCAAGTTCGAACATGCCCCGCCGCAGTGAGGTCGCTCCGGTGAAGGCGCCCTTCTCGTGCCCGAACAGTTCGGATTCGAGCAGCGACTCGGGGAGGGCGGCGCAGTTCACTGCGATGAAGGCCTTGGCGCGCCGCGGGGAGAGCCGGTGGAAGGCGCGCGCCACGAGTTCCTTTCCGGTCCCGCTCTCGCCGGTGAGGAGCACGGTGCTCATCACGGGGGCGATCATGTGCACCCGCTCGAGGATCTCGCGCACGGCCTCGGCGCGCCCGATGATTCCCGTCTTGCGCTGCAGGTCGTAGCGGTCGAGGTGCGTCTGCAGGACGACCCGCATCTCGTCGGGATCGATGGGTACCGGGAGCGCCTCGTCGAGATCGAAGGACCGTGCCATCCGCCGACGCGCGTCCGGGTGGGTCTCCTCCGTGAGTCCGAGCACGGGCGGGCGCGGAATCTCCGCCTCGAACAGGCCGCGCATCGCGGCGGCGCGCGACTCGTCGGGAGGACCGGTGAGGACGAGGGCGACCTCTGCCGCGCCACCCAGCCGTCCCTCGAGTTCGCGCACGGACTCCACGAACTCGACCTCGTGCCCGTCGGCCTGCGCGGCCTGCCGGACGGCGATGGCGGTCTCCACTGCGCGCCCGTCAACGAAGACGCGCGCCATCAGCCGCCTGGCGACGTGTGCGCGGTGTCGCCGCGCAACAGGTCGACCGCGTGGTCGATCACCGGTTCGAGGGCGGCGAGGCCGTCGGACACGCCGCCCGGGCTCCCGGGCAGGTTGATGAGGAGCGTCTCGCCGCGGACTCCGGCCAGCCCGCGGCCGAGCGCGGCGTAGGGCGTGGACTCGGCGCCGACGCGGCGCAGCATCTCGGCGATCCCCGGCGCCTCGCGCTCAAGGACGGTGCGCGTCGCTTCGGGCGTCACGTCGCGCGCGGCGAGTCCGGTTCCGCCGGTCGTGAGGACGAGATCGACCCCCCGTACATCGCACCAGTGCAGGAGGCGGGAGGCGATCGCGTCGCTCTCATCGGGCACGACATCCGCGCCGGACAGCGAGTAGGCGCGCCCCCGAATCCACTTCCGGATGAGATCTCCGGAGCCATCTTCGCGCTCGCCGGCGTACACGCCGTCGGAGATGGTCACGACGGCGATCCGCGGGGCGATTCGGTGCAGCGATCCGCGCGGATAGAAGGGCGGGCGCACGACTTCGGCCGCGATCGCCTTCCCCCGAATCATGATCTCCACCGCGTCGCCGAAGCCCGCGTCGACCGGCAGGTAGGCGGTCGCGATTCCGTGCCCCATGGAAGGGCTCACGGTCCCGCTTCGGACCTTTCCGACCGCCTCCCCGCCGAATCGCACTTCGTAACCCGCTCGCGGAAAGCCCCGCTCGAGCAGTCTCAGGAAGCGCAGCTTGCGGGCGAGACCGGCGGCGCGCTGGACGGCGAGGGCTTCCGCGCCCATGAAGTCGCCCTTGGCGTGCTTCACGAGCCACCCGAGTCCGGCCTCGAGCGCGGTCGTCTCATCGTCCACGTCGTTGCCGTAGAGCGCGTACCCCATCTCGAGCCGGAGCGAGTCCCTGGCCCCCAGGCCCGTGGGGACGGCGCCGGCCGCGACGAGCGCCCGCCACGTCGCCACCGCGTGCGCGTTCGGCATATAGAGTTCGAACCCGATCTCCCCCGTGTAGCCGGTCCGGCTGATGACGCACGGCGCGCCCGCGACCTCGCCGTGCACGAACCGGTAGTACTCAATCTCCGCCAGCGGCTGGTCCGTCAGCGGCGCCAGCATCACCTCGGCCATGGGTCCCTGGAGGGCGAGGAGGGCAATCTCATCGCTCTCGTCCGTCATCTCGACGTCGAAGCCCCGCGCGAGCCCGCTGAGGTGCGCCCAGTCCTTGGCCAGGTTGGCGGCGTTGACGACGAGCCGGTAATCCGCCTCGCCCATGCAGTAGACGATGAGGTCGTCGATGACGCCGCCGGTCTCGTGGCACATCGCGCTGTACTGGGCGTCTCCGGGCTCCAGGCGCGAGGGGTCGTTCGTCGTCGCGTAGGCCACGAACGCCCGCGCGTCCTCGCCGCGGACGCGGAACTCTCCCATATGGGAGACGTCGAACAGGCCCGCGGTCTCGCGCACGGCATGGTGCTCGGCCCGGATCCCGGTCGGGTACTGGACGGGCATCGCGTACCCGGCGAAGGGAACGATCTTTCCGCCCAGGCGGACGTGTTCTTCGAATAGCGGGGTTTCTTTCAGGTCCTTCACGATGCCGCTCCCATGAGCATGGCGAGGATCGCCTTCTGCGAGTGGAGCCGATTCTCCGCCTCGTCCCAGACGCGGGATGCCGGCCCGTCGATGACTTCGGCCGCGACCTCCTCGCCCCGGTGCGCGGGCAGGCAGTGGAGGAAGATCGCATCATCGGCGGCCCGGGCCATGATCTCCGCGCCCACATGGTATCCGTCGAAGGCCCGCGCACGCTCCGCGGCCTCTTCCTCCTGTCCCATCGAGGCCCAGACATCCGTCGTCACGACGTGCGCCCCCTCGGCCGCCTCGGCCGGCACCCGAAAGAGATCGACCTGCGTCGCGCGTCCCGCGGCGGCGAGGATCGCGGGGTCCGGATCGTAACCTTCCGGGCAGGCGAGACGGAGTCGGAAGCCGAGCTTCGCCGCCGCGTTCAACCACGAGTTCGCCACGTTGTTGCCATCGCCGATCCAGGCAACGGTCCGCCCCGAGAGGTCGGGGCCGAACTCCGCGCGCGCGGTCTGCAGATCCGCCATGATCTGGCAGGGGTGCAGCAGATCCGTGAGGCCGTTGATGACGGGAATCGAACCGTGCTCGGCCAGCGCCTCGACATCGGCCTGCGCGAACGTCCGGATCATGATTCCGTGCACGAAGCGCGACAGGACACGGGCCGTATCGGAGAGCGGCTCCCCGCGTCCGATCTGGATGTCGCGCGCGGACAGGAAGAGCGCCTGCCCGCCCAGTTGGTGCGTCCCCACCTCGAAGGACACCCGGGTACGGGTCGAACTCTTCGTGAAGATCATCGCGAGCGTCTTCCCGGTGAGGGGACGGCCCGTCGCGCCGGGGTCGGCCTTGAGGCGGTCGGCGAGATCGAGCGCCTCGCGCAGCCGCTCGGGCGACCAGTCGGCGATGGAGAGAAAATGTCGGGTCCGGTCCATGGCTTCGTGTGCCCTCGGGTCTCCGGTCAGAGGATGTACCGTCTCAGGTCTTCGTCGTCCGCGATGCGCGACAGACGATCCCGCACGAAGTCCGCGTCGACGGTGATCGTCTCGTTCGCCCGCGCCTCCGGCAGATCGAAGAGGATCTTCTCCAGGAGTGTGCTGAGCACGGTATGGAGACGCCGGGCGCCGATGTTCTCCGTCCTCTCGTTCACGTGGCTCGCGATGCGGGCGATTTCGCGGACCGCGCCCTCCTCGAACTCGAGCCGGGCGGACTCGGTCTCCACGAGTGCCCGGTACTGCGCGAGGAGGGCGTAGCGGGGTTCCTGGAGGATGCGCGTGAAAGCCTCCGCGTCCAGACTCTCGAGTTCCACGCGGATCGGGAACCGGCCCTGCAGTTCGGGGATCAGATCCGAGGGCTTCGCGACGTGGAACGCCCCGGCCGCGATGAACAGGATGTGGTCCGTACGGACCATCCCGTAACGCGTCTGGACCGTGGACCCCTCGACGATGGGCAGGAGGTCGCGCTGCACGCCCTCGCGCGAAACGTCGGGTCCCGCGCCGCCGTGCTTCCCGGCGACCTTGTCGATCTCGTCGAGGAAGACGATCCCCATGCTCTCGGTCCGGCGCAGCGCCTGCTCCGTGACCTCCTCCATGTCCACCAGGTTCGCGAGTTCCTCGGAGCGGAGGATCCGGCGGGCGTCCGCTACGGTGACCCTGCGGCGGCGCGTCTTCTTCGGCAGTACCCCCTTGAGGACTTCCCCGATGTTGAAGTCCACGCTCTCCATGCCGCCGCCCACATCCAGCATGGGGATCGAGCTTTCGCTGACCTCGACTTCGACCTCCCGTTCATCGAGCATGCCGTCGTGCAGGAGGCCGCGGAGTTTCTCGCGCGTGCGCTGCTTGCGCTGCTCGGAAGGCTCGTCGGAGCGGGTCTCGGATGCGTGTCCCGCAAGCGACACGACGAACTGCCGCTGCGGGTCCCTGCCGGAACCCGCCACGGGCTCACCCTCCGCCACGGGAGGAAGAAGCAGGTCGAGGAGGCGCTCCTCGACTCGCCGGTCGGCGATCTCACCGTGCCGGGCTTCCTGCTCCTCGCGCACGAGCTTGATCGCGATCTCGACGAGATCCCGGATCATCGATTCCACATCGCGGCCGACGTAGCCCACTTCGGTGAACTTCGAGGCCTCGACCTTGATGAACGGAGCGCCCGCAAGCCGCGAGAGACGGCGGGCGATCTCGGTCTTCCCCACGCCGGTCGGGCCGATGAGGATGATGTTGTTGGGGAGGATCTCCTCGCGCATCCCCTCCTCGACGTTCTGCCGCCGCCAGCGATTGCGGAGCGCGATCGCGACGGCCTTCTTCGCCTCGTCCTGTCCGATGATGTACTGGTCGAGTTCCTCGACGATCTGTCGCGGGGTGAGCGCCGCCGCGATTCCGGGGTCGCCGGGATCCGGGGCAGGGACGATATCGGGGCGGTGCGTCACTCGCCCGCCATCGCTGGTCGTCATGGTTCGTCTCCGTTGCCGTCCGCGTTGCCGTCCGTGCTGCCCGGGAGTTCGAGCACCGTGATCTCCCGGTTCGTGTATACGCAGATCTCCGCCGCAATCTCCAGGGCCTGCCGGGCGATTTCCGCGGCCGGCAACTCCGTCCGGCGGGCGAGGGCCCGCGCGGCGGCGAGCGCGTGCGGCCCTCCGGAACCGAGCGCGAGAATGCCGTCGTCCGGTTCGATGACCTCTCCCGTGCCGGCGATGAGCAGGCTGGTCTCCCGGTCGGCGACGGCGAGCAGCGCCTCGAGCCGCCGAAGATAGCGGTCGCTCCGCCACTCCTTCGCGAGTTCCACCGCGGCGCGCGTGAGGTGGCGAGGGTAGCGCTCGAGTTGCGCTTCGAACTTCTCGAACAGGGTGAGGGCATCCGCAACGCCGCCGGCGAAGCCCGCCAGGATCCGGCCACCGCGCATCGTGCGAAGCTTGCTCGCCTTCGCCTTGACGACGGTGTCGCCCATGGTCACCTGGCCGTCACCCGCCATCGCGACTTCCCCTCCGACCCGGACACAGAGGATCGTCGTGGCTCGTATCATTCTCTTCATTCTCCTCCGCGCGGATGGGCCCGGGAGTGTACGCGCTTGAGACGGTCCACGGATGTGTGCGTGTAGATCCGGGTCGTGCTCAGACTCGCGTGTCCCAGCATCTCCTTCACCGAGACGAGGTCCGCCCCCCGATCGAGAAGGTGGGTCGCGAAGGAGTGGCGCAGCGAATGTGTGGTCAGCCGGTCACCGTCCGCGACCCGCGCGAGTTGGGCCGTCACGTCGCGCTGGATCTGCCGCCGCGAGAGGCGGGTGCCGCGAACGGAGAGGAACGCGGCTCGGGAGGTGCTTTCCCCCCGTTTGCTGAAGTAGGCGTCGAGCGCTTCCGAGGCGCGCCGGCCGAGCGGGACGATGCGCTCCTTCTCCCCCTTGCCGAGAGCGCGAATCTGCCCGGCGCGGGAGTCCACGGCGGTCGCATCGAGGCCGTGCACCTCCGCCAGCCGCAGTCCGCACGAATACAGCAACTCGAGGAGGGCCCAGCGCCGGAGCGCCACCGCGGATCCGTCCCGCCGCGCCGCCTCGCCGGCCGAATCGAGAAGTTCGCGCGCGTCCTCTTCGCTCAGAAAGGAGGGCAGCGTCCGGTCCCGCCGGGGGGTGCGCACGAGCCGGGCGGGGCTGGCCTCCACCCGGTCCGTGCGCTGGAGGAAGGCGAAGAAGGCGCGCACCGCGGCGAGCTTGCGGGCGATCGAGGAACGTTTCAGCCCGCGCGACTCCAGGTCTCCCATGAAGGAACGGATGGACACCCGATGTACGTCCGCCCAGCCCCAGTCGCGTGTTCCCTCGTACGCGCTCACGAAGGCCTCGAATTGATCGAGGTCGCGACGGTACGCGGACACGGTGTTGGGGGACAGCCGTCGCTCGGCACGGGCGTAGCGGAGGAAGTCGTCGACCCAGGCGCGCCGGGCTCGCGCTCGCGCATCGGCGGGCGCGGACGTCCCGATCATTTTCTCGACGACTTCTTGCGGGGGCCGCCGCGCCGCCCACCCTTTCTGGTCGCGTCGCGCTCCTTCCGCTTCCTCAGCAGGTCCAGCGCCATGTCCAACGTGACCTCATCGGGCTCCGTCCCCCTGGGCAGCGAAGCGTTCGTCTTGCCGTGTTTGACGTAGGGGCCGTAGCGACCCTTGTAGATTGCGATCGACTCGCCATCATCGGGGTGCGCGCCGACTTCCCGCAGCGGTGCGGCGCTCGCCCGCCGGCCCCGCGTCTTGGGCGCGGAGAGCAACTCCATGGCGCGCTCGAAGGTGACCTCGAGCGGGTCGTCGTTTTCCGTCAGCGAGCGGAAATCCTTTTGGTGAACGACGTACGGACCGTAGCGACCGATCCCCACCTTCACCGGGTCGCCGCTCTCCGGGTGCGTGCCGAGCGCGGCGGGCATGGCGAGCAGCTTGAGCGCCATCGCCAGCGACACATCCTCCGGCTGAACGTTCTTCGGGAGGGAGGCGCGTTTCGGCTTCCTCCCGTCCGTCCTCTCGCCTTGCTGCACGTAGGGGCCGTAGCGCCCCTCCATGAGGTAGATGGCCTCTCCGGAATCGGGGTCCTCTCCCAGCCGGTCCGGACCTTCCGCCCGCTTCTGGAGGAGATCGATCGCCTGCTCCTCGCTGAGGTCGGCCGGGGCGACATCCTCCGGGAGGGACGCGGTGAGCCGATCACCGTTGCGCTCGAGTTCGAGGAAGGGGCCATAACGGCCGATCCGCACGCGGGGGGTGAGGTCCTGGAGGCGGACGGTCGAGGCCTCGCGCGGGTCGATGGCCGCTTCGCGCTCGACAAGTCGCGCTTCGAGACCGTTCCCGCCGCTGTAGAACTCCCCGAGGTACGCGCGCCAGTCCACGTTGCCGCGCGCAATCTCGTCCAGCGCCTCCTCCATCTCGGAGGTGAACCCGGTGTCGACGAGGTTCGGGAAGTGATCCTCCAGGAGACCGGTCACCGCGAACGCGATGAAGGTGGGCACGAGTTGCTTGCTCTGTCGCACGGCGTACCCTCGATCGACGACGGTCGAGATGATGGCGGCGTACGTGGAGGGGCGCCCGATGCCGTCCGCCTCCAGTTCCTTGACGAGCGCCGCATCCGTGAAGCGGGGGGGCGGCTTCGTCTCGTGCTTCCGACTCTCCAGCTTGCGGTTCTCGAGTGCCTGACCCTCCCGCATGTCGGGGAGGACCGTTTCCTGGTTCTCCAGCGCCGCGTCCGGGTCGTCGGAGCCTTCGACGTAGGCGCGGAAGAAGCCGGGGAACTCGATGACTTTCCCCGCGGCGCGAAAGCGCGCCTCCTCCGCGTCCACGTGCACGTTCAGGTGCCGCAGCCGGGCATCCGCCATCTGCGTCGCGACCGCACGTCTCCAGATCAGTTCGTAGAGCGCCTTCTGCCGGCCGGTGAGTCCGAGTTCGGCGGCCGTGCGCATGTCGGTGCCGGACGGGCGAATCGCCTCGTGGGCCTCCTGGGCGGAGCGGGATTTCGTCTTGTAGCGCCGCGGGGCGGAGCTCAGGTATTCCTCCCCGTACCGGGCCGCCACGCGGCTTCGGATCGCCCTGATCGCGGCTTCGGACAATGTGACGGAATCGGTCCTCATGTAGGTGATATGGCCGGCCTCGTAGAGCGCCTGCGCAATCCGCATCGTGTCCCGGGCCCCGAGGTTCAGCTTGCGGTTGGCCTCCTGCTGGAGGGTCGCGGTCGTGAACGGAGGATACGGGCTCCGCTTCGACCGCTTTTCCTGCAGCTTGACGACCTTGAAGGTCGCGTCGGCCAAGCGCGCGCGGAGGGCCTCGGCGCGTTCCCGGTCCAGCAGGACGACCTTGCGGCCGGACTTGAGCGCGCCGGTGCGTTCATCGAAATCCCGGCCCCTCGCGATCGCCACACCGTCGAGCGCGGCCAGATCGGCCGTGAAAACGTGCCCATTCGCGGCGAGGTGGGCGCGCAGCCGCCACCAGGTCCCGCTCCGGAAGGCGCGCCGCTCCCGCTCGCGCTCGACGAGCAGGCGGACGGCGACCGACTGCACGCGGCCCGCGGAGAGTCCGGGCTTGATCTTCTTCCACAGGAGCGGGGAGACCCTGTACCCGACGAGGCGATCCAGAATCCTGCGCGCCTGCTGGGCTTCGATGCGGGGGAGGTCGATCTCTCCCGGCTGCTCGAGCGCCGCGAGCACGGCATTCTTCGTGATCTCGTTGAATGTGATGCGGCGGAACCGCTCTCGAAGCGACCGCTTCCGCGCGGTCAGAGCCTCGACGATGTGGTAGGCGATCGCCTCGCCTTCGCGGTCGGGGTCCGTGGCGAGGAGAATGGAATCCGCCTTCGCCGCCTCCGCGCGCAGCTTCCGGAGGACGGGTTCCTTCCCCTCGATCGTGACGTACTCCGGCTCGAACCCCTTTTCGACGTCGACGCCGAGGCCGCTCCTGGGGAGGTCCCGGACGTGCCCGACGGACGCCTGTACGCTGAAGCCGGCCCCGAGATACGACTCCAGGGTGCGGGCCTTCGCGGGCGACTCCACGATGACGAGATTCACGTGCGGCCTCTCAACTCTCCTGTGGTCCTTCCGTGGTTCCTTCCACCGTTCCTTCCACCGTTCCTTCCACCGTTCCGTCCCGGTCCGCCGGCGGGCGGGGGGCGAGACGCCGCAGACATCTCAGCGCTACCTCCACGACATCTTCCGGTTCCCGTCCATCCGTCTCCAGCACCAGTTCGGCCTCCGCGTAGGCGGCCTCCCGCGCCGCGAGCAGGGCGGCGAGCGCAGCCGCGGGGTCGGGTCCGGCCAGCAGAGGCCGAACCTCGGCGCCCTCCCCGGAGAGGCGATGGATCGCGGTCTCGGGGCGCACGCGCAACCAGACGCGTACCCGGCCACCGGACGTACGGTCGATGTCCCGGCGCGCCATCCACCCACCTCCGGTCGCAACGATGACATCCGTTGCCCGTGCCGCCCGGGACGCGGCCCTGGCCTCGAGCCGCCGGAACTCGGCTTCGCCGCCGACGCGAAACAGGTGAGGGATCGTCTCCCCCGCCAGCTCCTCGACCTCGCGGTCGAGATCCACATAGCGATACCCCAGCCGCCGGGCGAGGAGCGGTCCTATCGTACTCTTCCCCGCCCCGGAGAGCCCGACGAGCCAGATCCTTCGGGGCACCCTCGACACGTCACGTCCCGATCCGGGCCAGGTAGCTTTCCATGTTGGACCGCATGTCGGATACGGTGTCGCCGCCGAATTTCTCGATCCACGCGTCGGCCAGCACGAGCGCCATCATCGCCTCGCCGACGACGCCGGCCGCGGGCACGGAGCACGTATCGCTGCGCTCCAGGAGCGCCTTGGCGGGCTCGCCGGTCCGGGTGTTCACGCTGTCCAGGGGGCGCCGGAGCGAGCTGAGCGGCTTCATGGCGACGCGGGCCACGATGTCACCCCCCGTCGTCATCCCCCCCTCGAGTCCGCCGGCGTTGTTCCGGCGCCGCCGATAGCCCCCGCTCGCGGGGAGGGCGGGATCCCGCTCGATCTCATCGTGCACCTCCGACCCCCGGAGACGCGCTGCCTCGAAGCCCATGCCGATCTCGACGCCCTTCATGGCGTGGATCGACATCATCGCCCCGCCGATGCGCCCCCCCAGGCGGGTCTCCCAGGTGACGTGGCTCCCGAGCCCCACGGGTACGCCGCGCGCCACGACCTCGAATACGCCCCCCAGTGAATCCCCGGCGCGCCGGGCGGCATCGATCGCGTCGACCATGGCCGCCGACGCGTCCGCATCGATGCAGCGCACGGGCGACGCGTTCGTCACGGCGAACAGATCCTCCGGCAGCGGCAGTCCGGGCGGGATCGACACCCGGCCGATCGACACCACATGGCTCTCGACGCGCACGCCGAATCTGGCCAGCAGGCGCTTGGCGATGGCCCCGGCGGCAACGCGCGCGGCGGTCTCCCGCGCGCTGGCCCGCTCGAGGATGTCGCGCGCGTCCTCCCTCCCGTACTTGAGCATCCCCGCGAGGTCCGCGTGTCCCGGCCGCGGCAGGTACACCCGGCGCAGGAGTTCGTCGTCGTCCACCTCCGGCGCGTCGATCGCCATCGCCGCGCCCCAGTTCCTGTGGTCGCGGTTGGGGATCCGGATCGCGATCGGCGACCCCAGGGTCTCGCCGAGCCGCACGCCGCCGAAGATCTCGCCCACATCCTTCTCGATCCTCATGCGGCCGCCCCGGCCGTGGCCTCCCTGGCGGCGGACCAGCTCGAACGAGACGTCGCCGGGCCTCAGAGCCAGCCCGGCGGGGATCCCTTCCAGCACGGCGACCACGGCGGGGCCGTGTGTTTCGCCCGCCGTCGTCAACCTCAGACACCTCAGCATCCTGTCCTCATCGCGTCAACATCGCATGAAAGTCGCATGAACGTCGCATGAACATCGCGTGGATCTCTCCTCATCGCACGGCCGTTCCAACGGCGGGAAAAGGCTGCGCCGAGGCGGGAGCCGCAACCTGCCGACTCCCTGACGGCCCCTTACCGTCCGTCGGGCTGGCGATGAATGATGTGCGGCGTAACGAGGATGATCAGGTCCTGCTTCACCTCATTCTCCTTGGTGCTCCGGAACAGATTTCCAACCAGCGGAAGGTTCATGAGCCCCGGAATCCCGCTGCGGCTCCGACTCACCTCGCTCAGCGTAAGACCGCCGATCACGGCGGTCTCGCCGTCATCGAGCAGCAACGTCGTCTCACCGATCTGTTTCTCGAACACGAAGCCCACATCCGAGAGTCCGAGTTTCAGCCCGGACCGTTCCGCCATCAGTTCCAGCCGGATCTGGTTGTTGTTCGTCACGTGCGGGACGACGTCCAGAATAATCCCCGTGTCCTCGAAATCGACGTTGACGCGCGCGGACTCGGTCTGGGCTCCCGGCTCCAGAACCCGGATCGGGGTGCGTTCGCCCACCTGGATCCTCGCGTGCGCGTGGTCCACGACCCGGATCGAGGGCGCCGCCTGCACGTCCGACAACTGCTGCGATTCGAGCGCTTCGAGGAACGAGAAGAGGGAGAACTCGCCGAACGCCACGGCCGTGAGGATCTGAAGCGCCGGCCCGATCGGACGATCGTTCGCGTTCGCCAGCGCCGCGACCGCCGTGCCTCCGAGGCTCACGAGCGTCTCGTTCGTCCGCTGGACGAACCCCTGATCGACCGTGCCATCGCCGTCGACGTCGACGAGTTGGGGCGGCGAGTTGGGGTCGGGCGCCGGGATGACGTCGTTGATGCCCTGTTCCACGAAGTCGCCGGCCCGCTCCTTGAGGTCGTACACGATCCCCAGTTGCTGTACATCCGTCCGGTCGACAAACACGATCTTCGCCTCGATCGCGACCTGGGGGAGACGTCGGTCCAGCGCGGCGATGATCGTGTCCATCCGGGCGACGACGGACGGTGCGTCGGTCACGATGACCGTGTTACTGCCGGCGAACGACACGACCTGGCCGCGGTTGGGCGTCGCCAGGTGTCGGAGCGTCTCCGCCACCGAGTCCGCCCGCGCATAGTTGATCCGGATTACGCGCGTTTCGCTCAGCAGTTGATCCCGCGCCTGGAGGTTTTCCATCCAATCGACGACGATGATCCCGCCGTCGGTCCTGTGCCAGCCGAGGTTCTGAGCGGACAGAATCGCGTTCAGCGCCACGTCCCACGGCTGATCGCGGATGTCGATGCCTCGAACGATGACGGACGCGACCTCTCCATTCGGGACGACCGAGATGTCCGCGAACTCCGAGAACCCGGCGAGGACGTCGAGCATGCTCGCGCTGTCGTACACCACCGAGATGCGTGGCTCGGTCTCCTGCACGACCGGCAGCGGCCCGGGAGCACTCCGGACATCCGTCGTGGACCAGGGAGAAAAAGGCGGCCCCGGGTTCCGGAAGGTCACGCGAACCGCACCGGAGTCCGCGGTTACCCGGTAGGCGGTTTCCCGCTCGAGATCGAATATGAGCCGCACCGTCCCGGGCCGGAACCGGGTTGAACGGATGCCGAGCACTCCGCCGCGGTCGATCCGGTCGTAGTGGCGGTGCGCGAGTCCCCGGTTCACCCCCTTGATGTCCAGAAGCAGCCGGGGAGGATTGGAAAGCATCATGTGGCGGGGCGTGGCCGGCCCTCCGATGACCACCGTGATCTCGGTCTCCGTCCCCTCGGAGGCGATCCTCACTTCCCGCATCTCGGCTGGGGATGCCGCCGCAACCGCTGCGGCGACGGCGAAAATGGCCCGGGAGATCATCCGCCTGTCCCCCGCTCACGCCTCACCCGCAGCGTCTCCGGACGGCTGACTCCGAAGCTCGTAATCACGAAATCCACCTCCTCAATGCGAATCCGCACGACCCGGGCCGTGCCGATGATGTCGCGTTCGCGGGCACGGTATCGACGGCCCGTGGTTCGATCGGTCAGAATCGCAACGCTTCCCAGTTGCGGGTTGTACAGCACGCCGGACAGCGCAAGGTCTCCGAAACGGGGCCCCGCCTGTGTGTCCGGGTCAAGCGGCAGGAACGGGTCGCGTCTCTCCAGGGCCGGGTAGGCGAAGATCTCGCGCTCGTAGATCGGCGGCCGTGTCTGTGCCGCGACCTCCGGTGGCCCGGTTCGTAACGCTGCCGCGAGCACGGCGGTCAGGATCACGCGAGTCATCCGCCCTCCGGCGAAGCGGCGTCTTCCGGCGGAAGCACGAAGGTCTCGAGGCTGAAGCGCGCGTGAACGAGTTGCCGCCCCGAGTCCGTGATGCGGGAGGGTACGATCTCGTCGACCTCGGGCCGTACGATTCGAGCGAAGCCGGCGACCCGCGTCAGGAACTGCCCGACATCGTGATACGCCCCCTCGACCTGAAGCGCCCATTGTTGCCGCACGAAGTAGCCGGTGGAGTCGGCCACGGGATCGGCGGGCAGCGCACGTACGAGTTCGAGACCGAGCGACTGTGTTTCGGCCGCGATGGCTTCATATAGGGCCTCGACTTCACCCTCTCGCGGAACGAGCCGTTTCAGCGCCGCGAGCTGCCGTTCGCCGAGTACGAGACCCTCGTGTATCTCATCCAGGTTGCCGTCCCCCAGCTCGGCGAGGGCGTTGGCCCGCTCGGTCCGCTCAACCCGCTCTGCCAATCCGGCCAGCTCCACCCTGCGCGGGTTCCAGAAGTGCAGCTGGAAGGCCGTCCCGCAGCCCAGCAGGAGTACGAGTCCGAGCGCCCGGTACTGCGAGCGGGGTTCCCTCGGTAGCACGGTCAAGCCGGTCCGACCCGCCGGGAGGCGGACGCATGGGCGAATCGAAGCACGAGAGTGAAGGCCTGCCGGGCGACCTGATCGGGATCGGATCCCTGCTGCTGGCTGCCGACGATCCTCACATCGGCGATGTAGTCCGAGGTCTCCAGGCTGCGGACGAATTCCGTGATCGCGAGCGGATTGCCCGCAATCCCCTGAACTTCGACCGTGAGGTCGGGTGGCGGCGACAGTTGACGCAGGGAAGTCAGCCAGGCCGGCGGCGGGAGCGCGCGGCTGATTTCGTCCATCATGTGCGGCCACGCGAACCGGTCGCGGTCCAACTGTTCGACGAGGGCGACGCGCTCGCGGATCTCGCGAGATCTTTCCGTCAAGCTGTCGCTTGCGGCCCGGAGTTCGGCGAGCCGCGCCGAATCCGCCACCGCTGCTTCAAGACGCACCTGCAGTTCGAGGGCCTCGGCCCGCTGCGATCGCCACAGCGCGACCGTGCCCGGCAGGATCGTCAGTGCCGAGATCAACAGTGCGACCCCCCAAAAGTCGATGCGGAGACGGCCACCGTCGCGCCCGTGCGCCGGGACCCCGTGCCGCGCGCGCAGAGCTTCGGGCAGAAGGTTGATCTCGATCATGGTCGTACCCACGCTCTCACGTTCAGCCTCCCCGAACCGGGGACCGAAGAGCGAGCCCGATCGAAAGCATGAGCATCGGCGCCACCGAGCCCAGATCCGTCCGATCCGCAACGTCCGGCGCGACCTCGATACGTTCGAACGCGTGCGCGAGGCGCGTTTCCACGCCTGTCGTCTCCGCGAGGATCTCGACCAGGCCGGGCGCCGCGGCTCCTCCGCCGCACAGGTATACGCGTGCGATCCCCGGTCCGGTCTCGACGAAGGCCCCCGCGCGGTCGATGCCGCGTGCGATCCGACGGGCGCCTTCATCCGGCCCGTCTGCCGTCGGGGCGCCGACGGCCAGTTCGCGGGCCAACAGCGGGAGCCCGTTCCGGAGCAGGTGTATGGCGGTCGAATGGGCCCCGATGTCGACTAGCACGGTCACATCCTTCATCGCGGCCGGATAGTTCGCCTCGAACGCGTTGCGAAGGGCCAGAGCCTCCACGTCGACCGCCGTCGGGTTCAGACCCGCCCGCCGCAGGAGTGCGACGCGCGTCTCGATGACGTCTCGTTTCGCCGCCGCCAGCAGCACGCTCATCGTCGAGCTTTCTCCGTCCGGATCGATGATCGCGAAGTCCAGTTCCACGTTCTTCATGTCGAAGGGGACGTGCTGCTCCGCCTCCCACGGCATCACGGCGCGGGCCTCGGCCTCATCCATCCGGTCGATTTCGATCACCTTGCTGAGCACATCGCGCCCACCGATGCCGATGACCACATCGCGGGGCTTGATTCGCTCTCGCCTGAACATCGAGGAAAGCGTGTCGGCGACACGCTCCGGGTCCCCGATCGTTCCGCCGCGCACGGTATCCGCCTCGTTCGGAGCGGTCGCGAGCCCCGTCAGGCGGGGCCCGCTCGGACCATGGTCGATCACCGCGGCCTTGCTGAAGCCGCTGCCGATATCGACGCCGACGGTGGCCTTCCGGCGCCGCAACCCGAATCTGCTCATGCCTCAGTTACGGAGGGACATCGAGTAGACGACGCGCCGACCCGCTGCGCGACCGTTGCGGCCGATGGCCGTACCGGTCAGCCGGACTTCGCGCACGCGGGAGAGTTCCCCCCGCGCGACGTCGGCCTGGATGGCGCCTCCCGACAGCCGGTACTCGAACGCCGCGCCGAGCTCGAGCGGGGACACGAACTCCTGGCCGTTGCGCCGGATGGATACCGTTCCCGGTTCGGAATCGGATGGGCGGATCGCGTAGGTGAGCCGTCCATAGACGCGAGTGAGCGAGCCGGGCACGGGCGTCGTCCCGAAGCCGCCGTTCCAGCCGCTTGTGCGCCGGAACCACCGGGTCGGCATTCGGTTCGCCCGATCCGCTCCCGCCGCCCGGCAGGCGGCCTCCGCCGCCGCCGAGACACTTGAGGCGGGCGTGAACCCGTCCGCGTAGTTCCAGTCCGCGGAGTACGGCCCGGAGAACGCCGTGCCGCGCCACCCGGACTGAGGGTTCGCGGCGATGGAATCGTAGGCGAAGAGATCGATCGATCCGCTGCTCACCGTGTCGCAAACGACCGCCCTCAACACGACGACGCGGACGGACACGCTGTCGGGCGTGGCGAGGAGCAGGTCGCCCGGCCCGGCGCCGCGGATCTCCGCTCCCATTCCGTCGGCCAGGGCGCGTGCCATCTGCGACGCCCGGATGGCGTCCTCATTACGCAAATGAAAGCGGCTCTGACTCCCCAGCAGGCCGATGAGCAGGCCGATGAGCAGACCGGCACCAGCGAGCGCGACGAGCATTTCGGCAAGGGTGAACCCTCCCTGGCGGCATGGTCGGGGCGGCGTGAGGGGGCGCGGCACGCTCATGGCGCCGCGGGCAGCGGGCGAGGCCGCGAGAGGATGATCTCGAGTGCCGCCGCCGGGGCTGGCGGCAGCGACACGGTCACGCGGGCGAGCTTGAGCCGCGGCAGCGGCGCGGTCACGTCATGCGAGATGTCGAATCGACGTCCACCGATATCGACGGTACTCGCGTGGGAGACGGCGGCGGCATGTCCGGCCCGGACGAGCGACTCCACGGCGTTTCGTCCCGCGAGCGCGTGCTCCGTATCCCACTCCGCCCGGAGCGCCAGGGAACCGATCCCGAGCGCGACGCCCGCCGCTCCGAGGATCCCGATGGACGTGACGACGATGGCCAGCAGGACCTCGACCAGACTGAAGCCCGCAGTCTTCAATGTTGAAAAGGTACCGCGCGAACCCGGCCCAGGAAGTTCGAGACCAGCCGAATGCCGCGCTCGCCGCGATACAGGTAGATGCTGCCGGAGGAACCGTGTCCCCGGGCGTTGAAACGGAGAGTGGAGGGCCGCAATCGCACCGAGTCGAGCCGCCCGAGCGCGTGCCTCCCGAGATCGACGCGGGACAGCAACGACCCTCCGCGGCGCGATACTTCGAGACGGGTCCCCACGAGCGTCACCGCAGTCGGCGCATGGGTCGCCACGGCGTGGAGACGTGCCAACGCGAGCTGCGACTCCGCCACCCGGGCGGCTCGGGTCAGACTGAAGCTGTCGAGGGGTCCGCGCGAGATGATGACAGTCGCGGCCAGCCCTGTGACCGCCAGCGCGACCGCGACTTCCATCAGACTGAACCCGTTCCGCTCTGTACGCGATCCTGAACGCGATCCATGCGATCCGCGTGATCCGCCTTGTTGCACGGGGTGCTCCCTTTCTCGAATGAGCCTTTGCCGATTCTGTCCGTAAGCATGGCTCCCCGTGTCAACGGCGCATCAACAGCTGGTGGCCTCGATGATCTGCCCGACCACGCCCGAGGCGTTGCCGGACGACGAATTGACGCACCACGTGTTCGGCGAGGATGCGTGTTTCGCCGTGATCTGGTAGCCGTCCGGGTACGCCGTCACGGCCAGCGAGATGTTCGTGCTGGCCTGGAAATCTCGAGTCCCGTCGCCATCGAGATCCGCCCCTCCGCCGGCCGCCACGCTGACCGCGGCATAGGCCTGGTTGTTGAAGAAGTGCGCTTCCTCGGCCGTCATCATGTTGCGGATGTCGCTCTGCGCGGCGGCATCGAACGCCTTTTCCTTCGTACTCGTGAACTGCGGAATCGCGATGGCCGCCAGAATGCCGATGATGACGACCACGATCAGCAGTTCGATCAGCGTGAATCCCTCGGCACCACTCCTCGTCGTTCTTCTCATCCCTCTCCTCACTTCCGCCCGGGTTGGATCTTCGGCAGCACCTTCGGTGGGGGCTGCGCGAGCCGCGGCTCCGGCGGCGCGCCGGCGACCGCGGACGGTTACCCCACAGTTAGTCATCGTCCAGCAACGGAGTATCAACGCCCCAGTCCGGAGGTTCATCGAAGCCGGAGGCTGCGCGGATTCGGCCATGCCGCACCGACAGGGTCAGCGAATGCACACGTCCGGCACTGTCACGCAGCGGCCGGCGGATATCGTCGGTCCCGCCCGATGGCTCCGGAGGCTCCGGAGGCGGCAACCCCAGCGCGCGCAACGCCTCCGGCACGGTGTCGAAACCCCCGGCGAAGGCGGCCGTCCACGACCGGACGAGTGCCGGACCGCCGATCCGGTCAGGCCTGGCTCGCAGACGCAGCGTCCAGTTCGGAACCTCGAAGCGCAGCCACCGGTCCTCCCCCGCTCGCCGGTCCGCCGCCACGCGTCCGTACCGCTCGATGGCCGCAGCGACGGGCTGGCCGAGGAGGTCCCGCACGCAGGGAGCCGTCGCGCCGTGGATGGCGCCTTCGTCGTTTGTGCTCGCGGACATGCGGCAAGAAGAGGAATGGAGAGAAACCCCGCAAGCCGCGAGGCCCGCTCTTCGCGATATCGGCAGGGGCGTCACTGGATCGCGTTGATGAGTTCGAAGACGGGGAGGTACATGGCGATGATCATCCCGCCGACGAGACCTCCGAGGAACACGATCAGAACCGGCTCCAGTATCCTGAGCAGGCTCTCGGCGCCGGCATCGACTTCGTCGTCGTAGAAGTCGGCGATCCGGGCCAGCATCCCATCGAGATCGCCGGTCTCTTCTCCGACGTGGATCATTCGGGCCACCATGGGAGGGAAGGCCCGGGTCTCCTGCAGAGGCCGAGCGATGGAGTGACCCCGCCGGATCGCGGCCCGACTCGTCCGTATCGCGTCCTCGATGATCCGGTTCCCCGCCGTCCGCGCCGTGATCTCGAGCCCCTCGAGAATCGGGACCCCCGACGAGAGCAGCGTTCCCAGAGTCCGCGTGACGCGGGACACCGCGGCTTTCCGGATCAGCGGGCCGAGAACCGGCAGCCTCAGCAGCATACGGTCGAGGCGCCGGCGGCCCGCGTCCGTGGCGGCCCAGCGGCGCAGTATCAAGGCCGCGCCGACCACCACGGCGAGCAGCGCCCACCACCAGTTCTGGACGACCCCGGAGAAGCCGATGACCACGCGTGTCGGGAGCGGGAGCGTCGCATCGAAGCTCGCAAACACGGTTTCGAACGTCGGGATCACAAAGAGAAGGAGGGTCGCGACGACCGCGATGGCCACCGCGAGCACGACGCCGGGGTAGAGCATGGCGCCATTCACCTTGCGACGGATCTGTTCGCTCTTCTCGAGAAAGGTGGCGAGGCGGTCGAGAATCCCGTCCAACCTGCTCCCCGACTCGCCCGCGTGGACCATGTTGACGTAGAGCTGCGTGAAGACACGGGGGTGCCGTTCGAGCGCGCCGGCCAGCGTGTGCCCGGCCTCGACGTCGCGAAGCGTGTCGCGGGCAACGTCCCGAAGCGCGGAGTTCTCCGCCTGGAGCGCGAGGGTCTCGAGCGTCCGGGTGAGCGGCAACCCGGCGCCGATCATCACCGAGAACTGCCGTGTGAACAGCACGAGATCACGGGTCGTCACGCGTGCCGAAGGTGCGAGGATCCGGCGCCGCACGCGGCGGCCCATGTTCGCCGCGAAAGACGTCACAGGCTCTCCATCGGGAGAGAGGTGGACCGACCGCCAGCCCCCACATCATCCACCCCGCGCCATCGCCGGCGGCCGGTCGCTACCGCTCTCCTCACGTCGACTTGCTTCACCGCGCGGACCCATCCTGCGAGGACGTACTCGTCATGCGACGGAATTCGGCGGGATCGGAAGCGATCCTGAGGCATTCCTCGAAGTCCACCTGCCGCCGGACATAGAGCTGGTGCAGCGCATCGTTGAGCGTCCGCATGCCAAACCTGCGGGCGGCCTGCATCGCGGAATGGATCTGATGGACCTTCGCCTCACGGATCAGGGCCCGGACCGCGGGCGTCGCGACCAGAATCTCGCAGGCGACGACGCGTCCGCCGCCCTGCGCCCGGCGAAGGAGCGTCTGGGTGATGACGCCCTCGAAGACGTGGGCGAACTGCGCCCGCACCTGCTCCTGTCCGTGGGCCGGGAAGGCATCGATGATCCGGTGGATGGACTCCGCGGCCGAACGCGTATGCAGCGTGCCGAGCGCGAGGTGTCCGGTCTCCGCGATCGTTAGCGCGGCCTGAATCGTCTCGGGATCCCGCAGCTCGCCGATGAGGATCACGTCAGGATCCTGGCGGAGGGCGTAGCGAAGGGCGCTGGCGAAGCTGGGCGTGTCCTGCCCGATCTCGCGCTGGTTCACGATGCAGCGTTTGTGCGGATGGACGAATTCGATCGGATCCTCGATCGTCACGATGTGGCCCGCGCGGGCCGTGTTGATGCGGTCCACCATCGCCGCGAGCGTCGTCGACTTGCCCGATCCGGTGGGCCCCGTCACCAGGACGAGCCCGCGCGGTTTGTCCGCCAGCCGCCCGACGATCGATGGAACGCCGATTTCGCGGAGGCTCGGGATCTCGACCGGCACCCGGCGGATGGCGCACGCCACGCTCCCGCGCTGCCGGAACAGGTTCGCGCGGAAGCGGGAGAGGCCGGGGATCGCGAAGCCGAAATCGAAGTCGGGCTCGCCCGCGAAACGCGCGCCCTGGTCGTTGGAGAGCATCGAACGGGCGAGAGCCTCAGTGTCCTCCGGATCCAGCACGCCTTCGTCGCGGCTGTCCGTGAGGTCGCCGTCGATCCGGAGCTTCGGGCGTTCGCCCGCCGTAAGGTGCAGATCGGATGCGCCCCGTTCGACCATCTCGCTCAGCAGTTCAACCAGATGTGCGTCCATGCGGCCCGGCCTACGCCGGCGTCTCCCTGAGCACATCTTCGAGGGTCGCGATCCCCCGTCTCACCTTGGCGAACCCGTCCTGCCGCAGGGTGATCATCCCCTCGTCGACCGCGCGGCGTTCGATCTCTTCCGAGGATGCGCCCGCCAGGACCAGCCGGCGGATCGCGGGCGACATCGGAAGGACCTCGTACAGACCCTGACGGCCCGAGTACCCCGACCCGCCGCACGAATCGCAGCCCGCGCCGCGGTAGAAGGCGCTCCCGCCGCGTGCGCCCGCCTCCAGTCCGACCGACTGCAGGATCTCGGGTGCGTAGTTCGTCTCGGTTCGACAGTCGGGGCAGATCCGGCCGATGAGCCGCTGGGCGGTGATGACCTTGACGGCGACGGCGACGTTGAACGCCTCGACCCCCATGTCCACCAGTCGCGTCGGCGTCGAGGCGGCGTCATTGGTGTGGAGCGTGGAGAGCACGAGATGGCCGGTGAGCGCCGCCTTCACGGCGATCCCGCCCGTCTCGCGGTCGCGGATCTCGCCCACCATGAGGATGTTCGGGTCCTGACGCAGGAAAGCGCGAAGCGTCGTGGCGAAGGTAAGACCGATCTTCGGGCGAACCTGGACCTGGTTGATGCCGTCGATGCTGTACTCGACCGGATCCTCGGCGGTCATGATGTTCGCCTCCGGCGTGTTGAGTCTCGCGAGCGCGCTATAGAGCGTCGTGGTCTTCCCGGATCCCGTGGGACCCGTGACCAGGACCATGCCCGACGTCTGTGAGATCGCGTCGAGCAGCGCGCGTTCCGCGCGTGCCTCCATCCCGAAGGATTCGAGGTCGAAGGCCTGCCGCTCCCTGTCGAGGATTCGGAGAACGAGTTTCTCACCGAACAGCGTGGGAAGCGTCGAGACGCGGAAGTCGATGACTCTGTCCGCGACGGGCATGCGGATCCGGCCGTCCTGGGGTATCCGGCGTTCGGCGATGTTCAGGTCCGCCAGGATCTTGAGGCGAGACGTCAGGGCCGCGGCCATCTGAAAGGGCGGACGCATGATCTCGCGCAGTCTCCCATCCAGGCGGTAGCGGACGCGCAGTTCACTTTCGTACGGCTCGACGTGAACGTCCGAGGCGCCGCGATGTACCGCATCGCCGAGGATGTCGTTGATGAGCCGGACGGCCGGTTCCTCACCCGCTTCGACCGAGCCGGCTTCGGCGGGCGATGCCTCGGCCACCTCCCTCGCGGGCCGTTTCTCGCGTGTCGCGCCGGCCCCGTAGCTCCGGTCGATCCGTTGGCGAAGCGTGCGTTCTCCGACCCTGACGGCTTCGACCTCGAACTGGGTGAGGAAGGCCAGGTCGTCGATGAGCGTCGCATCGGACGGGTCGGCCATGGCGACGGAAAGCGTCCGGCCCGCACGCCGCAGCGGGAGTACGAGATGCCGGCGCGCGAATTCCGCCGGGATGAGACGAAGGGCGTTCGGATCCGAGGCCAGGCGCCTGTGCGTCGGGGCCGGCGTATCCGGGGCCGGCGTATCCAGGGCCGGCGAAGGAATCACGGCGCGCTCGCGCATACCCGTTCCTGGAAGCGGGCGAAGGAGCGTGCTCCGATGCCTCGGACGCGAGTGATGGCTTCGGGCGTTGCGAACGGCCCGTTCTCGCTTCGGTCCTCGATGATGCGGGTCGCGAGGGCGGGCCCGATGCCGGACAGGCTCTCGAGTTGTGCGCGACCGGCCCGATTGAGATCGATCCGTGCGCCTCCCGGCGGACAGCCCGTCGACGTCAATGTCGGCGCGACGGGAGCGGGAGCCGAACGGGGCGCCGCGGGTTCGAAGCGGAGATACGGCGCGAGGCGGCGCGCGGTGACCTCCCCCACTCCGCCTACGCGCTCCAGATCGGCCGGGGCGCGGAACGGAGCACGTTCCCGCTCCTCGATGAGAGCCTCCGCCAGGCTCGGACCGACGCCGGGCAACCGGCGCAACTCGTCCGCCGGGGCACGGTTCACATCGATCTGTTCGCCGTCGGCGAGCGGGGTCTGCGCCCGCTGCTCCCGGGTCAAGGCCGCGACAACCTCGCCCTCGACACCACGTAAATCCGTCGCTGGATCGATCTCCCCGAGACCCTCCACCCGGCCGGGGTCCGGCGCGAGGAAGGTGCGCGTCACGAGACTCACCCCCACGAGCACGAGCGCGGCGCCCAGCGCCTTGCGTTCCGCACGATTCAGATCCCACACCGCTCACCTCCCCCCATACCAGGACCGATTCCTGCACGAGGATCGGGAAGCGGATCAACCGGGCGTCAAACGGTCATGCGTCAGAAGATGAAGGTGATCTCGGCCCACCCGTCGACCGGGTTTCCGTGGCGCAGCGCGGGCCGGTATTCCCACGCCCGCACCTGGCGCATGATGTCGCGGTTGAAGTCCTCGTCCGGAGTCGGAGGATCCAGTTCGACGAGACCTGGACGCCCGGTGGCGTCGACGAAGACGCGCACCGTCACTTCCATGCCGCGGACGGAGCCGGGCGGATCCCAGTGCGGCACGACGGATCTCGGCACGGGCGACACGTATCCATCGCCCTCGCCCCCGCCCGCCCCGTCGTTCCCGGGACCGATCCCGGCCCCGCTCCCGGCGGAGGGCGCCGGCGCGCCGACGGGGAGCAGTTCGGAGGACACTTCGATCGCCGCATCCCGGACCTGGATGTCGGGCATGTCGACGGCGAGGACGGGCCGCGGAGGCGGCGGGATCTCGATCCTCCGGGGCATGGAAACCCGCAACGCCCTCAGGCCTCCCCCGCCGGCCGGGAGATCCGGATCCACGCCGGGCCGAGCCGCCCGCTCGAACTCGGGCGCCGGTCGCACCAACGCGAAGAGCAGGAACGCGTGCAGGAGCGCGGAGCCAAGCATCCCGCCCCACCACACCGCCCGTTCCCGGCCGCGGGAGCGCGATGACGCGACCCCGTATCGCCAATCCGGCCGTTTCCTTGTCGTCGTGCGCACAGGTCCGATCCGACTCTAAGAGGGTGATGAAGCATCGTACGGCGGGCCGCCGTGCCAGGTTCCCGGAGCTTGCCGCCCGGTCAGGCCCTCCGGCACATTGTGCGCCACCCGACACGTCTCCATCCAGGAGCCATCTTCCGTCTCCATGAAAGCGATCCGCAAACCCGGGGCGGCCCCCGGCCTCGTGCTGTGCGACGCGCCGGTGCCCGAGATTCGCTCCCGCGACGTGCTGGTCAAGGTGCGACGGGCGGGGATCTGCGGCACGGATCTGCACATTCAGCAGTGGGACCGCTGGTCGCGGCATCGCGTGAATCCGCCCGTCACCCTCGGCCACGAATTCATGGGAGAAGTCGTCGAGACCGGACGGCTGGTGCGGAACGTCGAGATCGGCGACCGCGTGTCGGCGGAAGGGCACCTGGTCTGCGGACACTGCGAATACTGCGGCACCGAGCAGGCGCACGTGTGCCGGGACACCCGGATCATCGGCATCGACCGGGACGGCGCGTTCGCGGAGTACGTCTCCATTCCGGCGGCGAACATCATCCACATCCCCGACTCCATCGAAGACGATCTGGCAGCGGTGTTCGATCCGCTCGGCAACGCTTTCCACACGGTTTTGCACACGGAGGTGGCGGGTCGGGTCGTCGCCGTGGTCGGATGCGGTCCGATCGGCCTGTTCGCCATCGGGATCGCGCGCGCGGCGGGCGCCTCGAGGGTCATCGCGGTCGAGCCGCACGCGGGACGGCGGGAACTCGCGGCGCGGATGGGCGCGCACGACGGCCTCGACCCGGCGGACGGGGACGTGGAGGCGCGGATCGCCGACCTCACGCACGGCTACGGGGCCCACGTGGTGTGCGAGATGAGCGGACACCCGGAGGGCGTGCGCTCCGCGTTCCGCATCTGCCGCAATGGCGGCCACGTCCGGCTGCTGGGACTTCCGAAGGACACGGTGGAGGTCAACCTGGCGCGCGACGTGATCTTCAAGGGTCTCCACGTGTACGGCGTGGTGGGGCGGCTCATGTACCGGACGTGGATCGAGATGCGGGATTTCCTGGCGTCGGGACGCCTCGACATCGAGCCGGTGATCACGCACCGGCTCCCGTTCGACCGCTTCGAGGAAGGGTTCGACGCCATGCATTCCGGCGAGGCGGCGAAGGTCGTCCTCGCGCTGGACTAACGGCCGGGCCCCCGTGGCGCGCGCCGCCGCCCCCGTCGTCCCGGCCCTCGCCGTCACCGTGCTGCTGACGGCCGGATGCTGGCGCATCGGGGAGGGCGCCTCCAGCGAGGCGCTCGTGACCTGGGCCGCGTATCCGGAGACCGTGCGGGTGGGCGCGCCGTTTTCCTTCGAGTTCGGCGGGCCCGTGTCCGAGAACCAGTGCGGACGGCTGGACACCGCCACGCTCGCGGTCACGGACTCCTCGATCGATCTCGCGGCGCGCCGGAGCACCTTCCGCACCATGTGCGCGCCCCAGCACGTCAGCTTCTACGAGGCGCGGCCGATGACGATCGACACGCCCGGGCGCTACCGGATCCGCACGGCAAGAGACATCGATCTGGGCACGCTGGTGGCGACGGACAGCGGAGGCTTCTCCGGCATCCGCACCTGGGGCGAGGGGACGATCCGCGAGGCGGCCGGGTGCTGGCTGTTCGGGCCGGGGTGGATCGGAAGCCAGCGGGTATTCGCGCTCGACGGCCTGAGCCCCGAGCTTCGCGAGGCGGGGACCGACCGCGTCCTCCATGTCCGCGGGCGGCTGCGGGGCTTCATCTCGTGCGGCAACTGGGGGTCGCGCCCCAGAATCCGGGTCGACACCGCGTGGGCCACCGACAGGCGGGTCGGCGATCTCTATCCCTAGCGACACGAGTCCGGGACGACGCGATCACGGCACGGTATCAGGACACGGTATCAGGACACGGTATCAGGACACGGTATCATGACATTGTATGAGGAGCGGGATGTGATGACGGCGAATGTGAACCGGGGCCTCGAGCACCGCCTCGTCTCCGAACTCGGGGAGATGAAGGAGAACGGGGTTCACAAGGAACTGCTGCACATCATGGGGCGGCAGGCGCCCGTCGTGGACATCGATGGTCTGGGCGAGACCATCAACATGTGCTCGAACAACTACCTGGGCCTGTGCGACGAACCCTCCGTGATGCAGGCCGTGAAGGACGGGGTGGACAAGTACGGGGCCGGGACTTCTTCGGTGCGCTTCATCTGCGGGACGTTCGACATTCACCGCGAACTCGAGGCGGTGATCGCGGACTTCCTCGAAACGCCGGCCTCCCTCACCTACACCTCCGCGTGGAACGCGAACGAGGGCCTCTTCGCGCCGCTCCTGGGGCCGGAAGACGCCTTGATCTCGGACCGCCTCAACCACGCCTGCATCATCGACGGGATCCGCCTCTGCAAGGCGCGCCGCTTCATCTACGACCACATGGACATGGATTCGCTGCGCAACGCCCTCGAGGCGAGCCGGGACGCGCGCCACCGGCTCGTCATCACGGACGGCATCTTCTCGATGGAAGGGGAGATCGCGCCGCTCCCGGAGATCCGGGAACTGTGCGACCGCTACGACGCGATCATGGCGGTGGACGACTCGCACGCGACGGGGGTCCTCGGCGACACGGGACGCGGGACGCCCGAACACTTCGGGATGCACGGCGAAGTCGACATCGTCACGTCGACGCTCGGCAAGGCGCTCGGGGGCATGGCGGGCGGCTTCACGGCGAGTTCCGAAGCCGTGATCGACTATCTCATCCAGGCGTCGCGCACCCAGTTGTTCACCAACGCCCTGCCCTGTCACTCGGCGGCCGGAGCCATGGCCGCGATCCGGCACCTGGAGGCGCATCCGGAACTCGTGGCCCGCCTCCGCGACAACACGGAGTATTATCGCGAGGGACTGATCGAACTCGGATACAAGCCGATTCCCGGCGCCACGCCCATCGTCCCCGTGATCGTCGGAAGGACGGCGGACGCGATACGACTCAGCCGCGAACTGCTGCGCGAGGGCGTCTTCGTCATCGGGTTCGGATATCCCGTGGTCCCGCGCGGCGAGGCCCGGATCCGCTGTCAGCTGTCGGCCGCGCACGAGCGCGAACACATCGACGCCGCCCTCGCCGCCCTGAAGAAGGTGGGCGAGCGGCTCCACCTGATCTGACGCCTCGGGCGCCACGGAGACTGCGGGGAGCATGGAATCGTGACTGAGCGCGGACTGAATCGGGAGATGCCCGGGGGGATGGTCATCGCCCCGTCGATCCTCGCCGCCGACTACGCGCGGCTGGGGGCGGAGGTGGCCGAGGCGGAGGCCGCGGGGGCGGAGTGGTTCCAGCTCGACGTGATGGACGGACACTTCGTCCCCAACCTCACGATCGGGCTGCCGGTGCTGGAATCGCTGCGCGCGGTCTCCGACTCGTTCCTCGACGTGCACCTGATGATCGACAACCCGGGCGAGTTCCTCGAGCCTTTCGCGGCGGCGGGCGCCGACATGCTCACGGTCCACCAGGAGGTGTCGGCCCACCTGCACGGGGACCTGCACCGGATCCGGGAACTGGGCTGCTACGCCGGCGTCGCCTTGAACCCGGCCACCCCCGCGGAGACGCTGTCGGAAGTCCTGGCGTACGTGGACCTCGTCCTCGTGATGACGGTGAACCCGGGGTTCGGAGGACAGGAGTTCATCGCCGAGGCGGCGTCGAAGATCTCCACGGTGCTTCGCATGGCGGCGGATCGCGGGCTGGCGCCCCCGGCCATCCAGGTGGACGGCGGGATCGACCCGACCTCGGCTCCGGTGTGCGCGGCCGCGGGGGCGTCGGTGTTCGTGGCCGGTTCCTCGGTCTTCCGCTGGGCGCCCGGCATCGACGCGAACATGGCGGCGCTGCGCGACGCGCTCGCGCCCTTCGGCTGAGATCGCGGTGAACGGCGGCGGGCTTTCGCGCGAAGAACTCATCCGCTACGGGCGGCACGTGAGCATCCCCGAGGTGGGGATGGAGGGGCAGCGGCGACTGCGGGCCTCGAGCGTGCTCATCGTGGGCGCGGGCGGGCTGGGGTCGCCGGCGGCGCTCTACCTCGCCGCGGCGGGGGTGGGGCGGCTCGGACTCGTGGACCACGACCGCGTGGAACTCTCCAACCTGCAGCGGCAGGTGCTTTACGACACGGATTCGGTCGGGACGCCGAAGCTCGCCTCCGCCAGGACGCGACTCGCGGGCCTCAACCCGGACGTCGCCGTCGAGACCTTCGAGGCGCGCCTGGATTCCGGGAATGCGCTCGAGATCCTCGAGGGGTGGGACTTCGTCATCGACGGGAGCGACAACTTCCCGACCCGGTATCTCGTGAACGACGCGTGCGTGATGCTCGGGACGCCCTTCGCGTACGGAGCCATCCTGCGCTTCGAGGGCCAGGCTTCGGTCTTCGCCGCGCCCGACGGCCCCTGCTACCGGTGCCTGTTTCGGGACCCGCCGCCACCGGATCTCGTGCCCAACTGCGCGGAGGCCGGGGTTCTCGGCGTCCTGCCCGGGATCGTGGGGTCGATCCAGGCAAACGAGGCGATCAAGTGGCTGGCGGGGATCGGCGAGCCGCTCGCCGGGCGCCTGCTCCTCATCGACGCGCTCCGCATGGAGTTCCGCTCGCTGGATATCGCCCCGGACCCCGAGTGCGTGGTGTGCGGCCCCCAGCCGAGCGTGACTGAACTCATCGACTACGAGCGCTTCTGCGGAGAGACCGGGGGCGAGGCGGCGACAGGCGGCGAAGGTGGGGCGGAGGACGGCGCGGGAACGGAGGATACAGGGGATACCATGGAAGATGTCGACATCGATGTGCACGAACTGAAGCGCCGGATCGATGCCGGCGAGCGCTTCCAGCTCATCGACGTGCGCGAAGACTACGAGTGGGCGATCTGCAACCTGGAGGCGGCGGGGGCGCGTCTCGTGCCACTCGCCACGCTCCCGCAGGCCGTCGAGAACCTGGACGCGTCGGAGCCCCTCATCATCCACTGCCGTTCCGGCCCCCGTGGGGACCGCGCCGTCGAGTACCTGCGCGCGGTCGGGTTCGACAACGCCGTGAACCTCGCGGGGGGGATTCTGGCGTGGGCCGAGGAAATCGACCCCGCCATGCCGCAGTACTGACGGCGGCCCGAGTCTGTGACATCAGCCGTCCGCATCGTCTCACTTCTCGCTTCGGGGACGGAGATCGTCGACGCGCTTGGACTCGGCGAGTGCCTCGTCGGCATCTCGCACGAATGCGACCATCCGCCGCACCTGCTCGATCGTCCGCGGGCGAGCCGGCCCCGCTTCGATCCCGAGGGGCTCACCAGCGGGGAGATCGACGCCGCGGTGCGGGAGGCGATGATCGAACACGGCAGCGTGTACGAGATCGACGAGGCCCTCCTCGAGCGGCTCGACCCGGACATCATCATCACGCAGGCGGTGTGCGAGGTGTGCGCGGTGCCGACGGGCGGGGTGCGGGAGGTGCTCGGCGCGCGCGGGATCGAGGCCGAGGTCGTGTCGCTGGATGCGCACACGATCGACGACATCCTCGCCTCGCTCGGTCAGGTGGCGCATGCGGTGGGGGATCCGGAGGTGGCTCGCGGACCCGGGAGGTCGCTCCGCGGGCGACTCGAGGCGGTGCAAGCGGCGGTGCGGGACGCCGTCCCTCCGCGGGTGCTCGGCATCGAGTGGTTCGACCCGCCCTTCGCCCCCGGCCACTGGGTGCCGGAGATGATCGAACTCTCCGGCGGCCGGAACCTGGCAGGCGAAGCGGGGCGGCCTTCCCGCGAGGTGTCGTGGGACGAAATCGGAGACCTCGACCCGGACGCGCTCCTCCTCATGCCCTGCGGCTACGGCCTCGAAGCGTCGCGCGCAGACGCCGACGCGCACGCCGCACGTCTTCGGAAGGTGGCGCCGCGCGCGGTCGGCGAGGGGCGGGCCTGGGTCGTCGACGCCTCGTCCTACTTCAACCGCTCGGGTCCCCGTTTCGTCAGGGGCGTCGAGATCCTGGGCGGACTGCTGCACCCGGACCGCCTCCCCGAACCGGATTCGGATGTCGCCGCGGCGTGGACGCCCCCGGCCTGAGGGACGCGGTTCAGATCCTGGCGGGGACCATCACGAACCCCGCCGTCGCGAAGTGCCGATCAAGAGTCAGAGCCTCCTCGATCCCCAGTTCGGACATGATCGCGAAGCTCGTCGCGTCTGCGAGCGAGAAGTCCTGGTCCGCGAAACGGCGGATCCACTCGCCGACGGCCACCTCTTCCCGTTCCGGCGTGACCTGTTCGATCCGATTCGGCGGCCGCCGGACCGCGTCCAGGAAAGCGAGCGCGACGCGTCGGCCCGCGCGCCGCAGCAGAAGCGCGTGGATTTCGGCCACCACGAGGTTCGACGTCACGACCGCGGCGCCCGCACGCACCCGAACGCGGAGAGCTTCGGAGACCGCCAGATGGTCGGCGTGGGCGACGTCAGCCAGCGGATACCACGCGCTCGTATCGACGAACAGCGCGCTCACTTCGAAGCGGCACCGGGTTCATCGGTCGCCCCCGACGACCACGACGCGACCTCGGCGTCGGCAAGAAACTCATCGTGGGCGCGCGCCACGTCGGAGTCCGGCTCCCCCTCCCGTGGCGGCGTACCGCGGAAGAGGCCGATGATCGACAGGGCCGGGTGACGGTCGGGGTCCAAGAGCTGGGACTCCAGCGCTTCCAGACCCTTCCGCAGAACGTCGGACTTGGTCGTGTCGAGCGTCGTCCGCAAGCGCTCCAGGCGCTCGCGCTCCGTCCGTGCAAGATAGACCTGCACCGGCTCGCGGACCCGCCCCATTTCGCCATCCGAATCATGAATCGTCATCATGATTCATGATATGCCTTATGTCATCTGCATGGCAAGCAACTGACGGGTCTAGTCGAAGTTGACCTGACGTACCTCTTCGACGCCTTCGAGGCCCTCCAGCGCGCGCAGCGTCTCCGCCGGCAGTTCGCCGTCGATCCTCACCACGCCGAAGGACTGGCCGCCGCCCTTTCGCCGCGCAAGGTGGTACTCGGCGATGTTCGCGTTCACCTCGCCGAGCACCGTCCCCACGGCGCCGATCACCCCCGGCTGGTCGCGATTTCTAATGAGGAGACAGGTGCCGCGGGGCTCCGTCTCGATGCGGAAGGTTCCGACGCGCACTATCCGCGGCTCCATCCGGGACCCCATGAGGGCCCCGCCCACAACCCTTCCCCTGCCTCTTCCCGATACCGCGGAGAGTTCCACGTAGTTCGTGTAGTCGCCCACGGCCTGCGTGCGTACGCGCACGATCTCCAGGCCCCGCTCCGCGGCAATCGAAAGGGCGTTCACGACGTTGAGGGGGGGATCGACCCGGCGTTCGAGGAACCCGACGGCGACGCTCGCCGCGAGCGGTCCGAGCACGCCGTCCTGCGGTCCTCCGTAGTGCACGTCGATCCGGTTGGGGGGTGCGTCCTCGATGCCGGCCAGGAGGCGTCCCAGGCGGTACCCGAGATCCATGATCGGTCCCGCCCCGTCGCGATCCTCGGCTTCGAAGGGAGCGTTCAGCGCAGCGCTGTAGTCGCCCTCGACGAGTGCGTCACGCACGGAGACGGCGATCTGTCGGGAGACCTGACGCTGGGCTTCGTACGTGGACGCGCCCAGATGTGGGCTGAACACGAGTTGGGGGGCGTCCCGCAGCGGACTGTCCGCGGGGAGCGGCTCCGTCTCGAACACGTCGAGGCCGGCGGCTCCGAGATGGCCGCTGGCGAGCGCCTCCGCCAACGCCGTCTCGTCCACGAGCCCGCCCCGCGCGGCGTTCACCAGAATCGAGCCCGGGCGCATGGCCGCAAGCTCCCCGCGGCCGATGAACCCGCGGTTCTCCTCGGAGAGAGGGACGTGCAGCGTTATCGCGTGGCATGCCGGAAGGAGTTCGTCGAGGCCTGCAAGTTCCACGCCCAGATCGCTCGCCCGCTCGTCGCTCACGAAGGGATCGTGGGCCACGACGCGCATCCCGAACGCGCGCGCCCGCCACACGACCTCCGCTCCGATCCGCCCAAGCCCGATCACGCCGAGCGTCTTCCCGCTCAACTGTATGCCCCGCAGCTCCTTGCGCCTCCATTCCCCGGCGCGGATGCTCGCGTCCGCCTCCGTGATCCGGCGGGCCGCCGCGAGGAGCAGGGCGAAGGCGAGTTCGGCGGTGGACTGCGTGTTCGCGGCGGGCGCGTTGAGCACGGCGATGCCGCGCCGCGTGGCGGCGGGGATGTCGATGTTGTCCACGCCCACGCCCGCGCGTCCCACGACCCTCAGCCGGTCCGCGGACTCGATGAGATCGGGGGTGACCTTGGTGCGGGACCTCACGATGAGTGCCGATGCGCCTTCGAGCGCGCTACGGAGGGCGTCGCGATCCGATTCCGTGTGATCCTCGACCACGAGCCCGGGGGCGGCCCGCAGCGTCTCGATCCCGTCCGGGAGGAGTGGATCCGCGATGATGACGCGAAGGTCGCTCAAGGATTCTCGCTCAAAGGACTTCGTCGAGGACGGCCAGCAGCGCCTCCAACTCGTCGAGAGTGTGTTCGCCCATGTGTCCGATCCGGAACGACGGTTGTTTCAGGGGCCCGTAGCCCGCCGCCACCGTGTATCCGTGCGCCAGCGCGCGCGAGACGACTTCGGGACCCGTCAAACCATCGGGAAGCATGATGACGGTCACGCACGGCGAGCGGTAGCCCGCGGGCGCGAGCACATGCCACGGCTGGTCCGTTCGCGCGGCCGTATCGTCCACCCATTCGTACGTCCGGTGGGCCATCGCATCGTGACGCTCCCAGCGCGCCTCCAGCCCTTCCTCCATCATCCGGTCCAGTTGCCGCTCGAGAGCGAAGAGGAGCGAGACGGCCGGCGTGTTCGGCGTCTGCCAGCGCTCGAGGTTCTTCTCGAACTTGAGGATGTCGAAGTAGAAACCGCGGTGCTCGACCTCCCGCGCGCGCGCGAGCGCCCTTTCCGACGCGACGGCCAGCGCGAGGCCCGGCGGCAGGGCCACCGCCTTCTGCGACCCCGTGAGGACGAAGTCCAGTCCCCACTCGTCGGTCTTCACCGGCGCCCCGGCCAGGGATGAGACCGTGTCGACGGCGATCAGCACGTCGTCGAACTCGTGGACGACGGCGGCGAGTTCCTCCAGCGGATTGAGGACGCCGGTCGAACTCTCCGAGTGGACGACGGTGACGAGGTCGTACCGGCCGGGCGCCGCGGCGAGGGCGTCGCGCAGCCGCTGCGGCAGGTTCGGTTCGCCCCACTCCGCCTCGAGCGCGTCCGCGGGGCGCCCCGTCGCTTCGGCGATCGCGTGGAACCGCTTGCTGAACGACCCGTTCGTGAGGCACAGGACGCGGCGGCGCGTGAGGTTCGTGATGGCGGCTTCCATCATGCCGGTGGCGGACGATGTCGACAGATACACCGGCCGCGATGTCCGGAAGAGCCGCGACGCGGCAGGCTGCATCGCTTCGATGAGGCCCGAGACCTCGGCGCTCCGGTGTCCGACGACGGGCCGCCGCATGGCGTCGAACAGGTCCGGAGGCACTTCGGTCGGGCCGGGCAGAAAGAAGCGGCCGAACGAGATTGGTGGGTTCATGGCGGGAGATGGTATCGCCCCCGGACGCCTGTGGCCAATCGGTCCCGCGCGGTTCCGGCAGCGTCCGGTTGACGCGCCGCCGGGACGGCAGGATTTTGCGGCCCGACCAAGGGGTTCACACATGCGATACGTCACGATCACAGACCTGTCCCCGGAAGATGTCCTCGACCGCGCCAAGACGTTCTTCGGCCGGCATTCCGGGCTCGCCGTGCGCGAGGAGACGGAGGCATCCGTCACCTTCGCCGGGGAAATCGGCCTCGCGAGGTTCGCGGTCGACCGGGCGGGAGGGCACACAAACGTCCGGGTGGAGACGGATCGCGTGGTGGGCCTCGACGTCACCGACCTCGCGAAGCGTTTCCTCTACACGCTCCGCAACGTCCATTGAAGGCCACTACTGAAACCGGCGCTGAAGCCGGTGCCGAGGGCCGCATGAACGCCATCACGGTTCGCCTCATCATGCCCGACCGCTGGCTCGAGCACGTGGCCGAACTGCCGGCCGACACGACTGTGGCAGACGCCAAGGCCTTCGGCATCCGCGCGATGCTCCAGCGCTCCTCGGACGACCCCGGCGACTTCTACACCGAGTATTCCGAGCGCCGCATCCGCGATGAGACACGCACCCTCGCGGAGGTGGGGATCGCGTCGCGCGGCGTCCTCTCGATTCGGGCCTACGACCTCGGGCACTACCCGCCCTTCCGGGGCTAGCGGGACGGGCGGTTGAAGTAGCTCCGCGTCTCCCGCCATACGACGCCCGACAGGAGCAGGAGGCCCAGCAGGTTCGGCGCCGCCATGAGGCCGTTGAGGATGTCGGAGATCAGCCACACGACATCGAGTTCCACGACCGCCGCGAACCCGACCACGAGCACGAAGGCCAGCCGGTAGGGGCGGATCACGCGTTCGCCGAAGAGGTAGGCGAAGCTCCGCTCCCCGTAGTAGGACCACCCGAGCATCGTGCTGAAGGCGAAGGTCGCGAGGCTGAGCGCGACGATGATGTCCCCCGCGCCCGCGAGAAGACTCGTGTCGAAGGCCAGTTGCGTCATGTTCGCGCCCTCGGCCCCCGACTGCCACGCCCCCGTCGTCAGGATCGCGAGTCCCGTGAACGTGCAGACGACGATGGTGTCGATGAATGTCTGCGTCATGGAGACGAGGGCCTGCCGCACGGGCTCGCGCGTCTGCGCCGCCGCCGCGGCGATCGCCCCCGTGCCGAGCCCCGATTCGTTCGAGAAGATGCCGCGCGCGACCCCGAAGCGCATCGCCTGGAGGACCGTGTAGCCCAGGGCCCCGCCGGCCACCGCGCGCCCCCCGAACGCGTGCTCGAACACGAGCCGGAAAGCCGCGGGGATCTCCGCCGCGTTGGATAGGAGGACGACGCCGGCGACGCCCATGTAGAGGACGATCATCGTCGGCACGATGACGCTCGCCACGCGCCCGATGGACCGGATCCCTCCGATGATGACGAGCCCGACGGCGCCCGCCGTGGCGAGTCCCGTGACCCAGTGCGGCAACTGAAACGATTCGTTCATCGCGTCCGCCACCGCCTGGGACTGGACGCCGTTTCCGATGCCGAACGCCGCGAGCGTCGCGAAGAGCGCGAAGGCGATCGCCAGGCCGCGGCCGAGCCCGCCCCGGCCGAGGCCGTGCTCGAGGTAGTACATGGGACCGCCCGCCTTTTCGCCCCGGGAGTCGGTCTCCCGGTAGCGGACGCCGAGCACCGCTTCCGCATACTTCGTCGCCATCCCGAGGAGTCCCGTCACCCACATCCAGAAGAGCGCCCCGGGGCCGCCCGCGCCGATGGCGGTCGCGACACCCACGATGTTCCCGGTGCCGACCGTTGCGGCCAGCGCGGTCATGAGCGCCTGGAAGTGCGAGATGTCGCCCTCGCCGCCGGGTTCGCGGCGCTTGACGAGCGCCAGCCCGAGCGCGTGCCACAGGCGGCGGAATTGGAGGCCCCGCAGCAGCAGCGTGTACACGAGGCCCGTGGTGAGGAGGAGGATGATGAGGGGGACGCCCCACACCCAGGCCTGAATCGCCTCCAGGGTTCCGACTGCGGAAATTGCGGTCACCTCGTACTGGACGTCATCGGGGGAGCGCGCGCCGGACGGCCGCGGCGAGCGGGCCGTGACGTTAGACGCGCCTCCGAGCCGCCGTCAACGCAACGGGACCGGCATGGCGCCCGGTGCCCGGGCGCACCGCGTGTCTACTCCGCCTCCACGGCGGGTCCACTTTGGACGGACGGACGCCTTGCGTACCTTTCCACCGATGGGCGAAGGCCCGTGCACGACCCCTTGTCCAATCCGTTTCTTGGGATCCCGCTCTTGAACCAGGACCAGTCGGAACCCGCGGCGGGAACGGCCCCGCCGTCTCCGGAGACGCTCGAGACCCTCTCGGGCGCGATCGAGCGGGGACGCCACATCGCGCTCATTGCCGCCGAGGGGGCCGGCCTCGCGCCGCTCTACGCGGCCGCCGCCGTGCGGGATCTTGCCGCGGGCGAGGCGGGCGGACGCGCCTTCGTGCTCACCGCCACCGTGGACCGCGCGCGGCGTTGCGCGTCGCGCATGCATGCCGCCGCCCGCGCCGCCGGGCATGAGGTCGTCGTCGTGCCGGGCGCCGCCGCCGGGGCGATCTCGCGGGCTCCGATCCTCGTCGGGCCTCCGGCCGCGCTGCTGGAAGGGGTGCGAAGGGGGGACATTCCGGCGGGGGCGCTGTGCACCCTGGTCCTCGACGACGTGCGTGCGCTCGAGCCGGCGCGGGCCGCCGTCGAGGCCGTGGTGCAGACCTCGGGCGAGGGGGCCCGTCGGATCGCGACGACCCACGCCCGCGATGCGGCGTTCGACGAGTTGATCGAACGCTGGCTGCCGCGCGCGCGCCGCTGGCCGAAGGAACTGTTCGCCGAGCCGCGGGCCGGGGCGTCGGCGGGCGGCCGCGTGGCGGGCACTCCGATCGCCGTCGCGAGCCGGGCGACGCGCGAGGGCCGGCTGGCCCGTCTGGCCGAATTGCTTCACGACATCACGCGGGCTGGCGCGGCCACCGCCGTCAGCGTCGAGGCGCCCGCCACCGCCGTCGCCGAGGTGAGCACGGCGCTGTCGCTAGCCGGGCTGCAAGTTGCCGACTCCGAGAGAGCCGAAGCGGCCGAAACGGACGGCGCCGACGCGGTGGGGGTCGGGGCGTGGGGCGATGTCGACCCCGCCGCCCATGCCGTCGCGTTCGAACTGCCGCCGGCGCCGGAGGTCCTCGCCCGCGCGGCGGCAACGGCCGAGCGCTGCTACGCCATCGTCGACACGCTGCACGAGCGGCAGCTCGAGTTGACGGCGTTGCGGGCCGGGCTGCGGGTCGCACCCCTCGGCGATCCCGCGGACCCCGCGCTCATGGACGACGTGGCCGCGTTCCGGACCCGCGTCTCCGGCGCCCTCGAGCAGCAGGATCTCGCGAGCGGTGCACTCCTCCTCGCCCCGCTCATTGAAGAGCACGGCGCCGCGCGCGTGGCCGCCGCCCTGGCCGGACTCCTCCGCGGGGTGGACCGACCGGCCCATCGGACCGGCGACGCGGCACCCGGCGATGGCCCGACCCGCGACGGCCCGACCCGCGACCGCGCGGGCACACCACCCGACAGGAGCGCCCGGCGCGCCACGCGGCCGACCTGGACCAAGGTCTTCGTCGGCGTCGGCAGGCGCGACGGCGCCGGCCCCGGCGACCTCGTCGGCGCGATCACCGGCGAGACATCCGCCGCCGGCGGACAGATCGGACGCATCGACATCCGGCAGAACTTCACCCTCGTCGACATCGACTCGCTGATGGCCGATGAAGTCGTCCGCGGTCTCGACGGCAGTCAGATCAAGGGCCGGCAGGTCGTCGCCCGCCTGGACCGCGAGGCCCGGTAAGCCCGATGAGCCCAGGGAGCCCGATCGGCCTGATGCGGCGCCTGTTCGACTTCAGCCGTTTCAGGGGCCGTTTCCTCGGGGCCGTTCTCTTCACGGGCATCCTCTCGGTCGTCGGGACGATCGGCTTCTCCCTCATGCCCGGGTACAGCCTGTCGGACGCGTTCTTCATGACCGTGATCACGGTCTCGGCGGTCGGGTACGGCGAAATCCAGACGCTGACCGACGGCGGCCGCGTGTTCGCGAGCTTCATGATCGCCGGCGGCATCATCACCCTCGCGATCTGGTTCGCCCTCATCACCGCCACCCTCGTCGAGATGGATCTGGCCCAGGCATTCAAGAGGCGCAAGACAATGAAGAGGATCGACTCCACCCGGGACCATGTGATCCTGTGCGGCGCGGGCCGTACGGGCCTCGCGGCGCTACGGAGGCTCGTCGCCCGCGGCACCCCTTACGTCGCGGTCGAGAGCAACCCCGCGCACGCCGCCGACGCGCGGAACGTCGACCCCGACGCACTGATCATCGAAGGGGATGCGACGGACGACGACGCGCTGCTGGCGGCGGGGATCGACCGGGCGCGGGGACTCATCGCCGCGTTGAGCGCGGACACCGACAACGCCTTCGTGTGCCTGGCGGCGCGCGAGCTGAATCCGAACCTGACCATCGTGGGGCGGGCGCGTTCCGAGGAATCGGTGAGCAAGCTCAGGAAGGCCGGCGCCGACCGCGTCGTCACGCCCAATGTGACGGGCGGGATCCAGATGGCCTCCCTCGTCCTGCGTCCCGATGTCACGCTCTTCGTCGATACCGAGGCCTCCGGAGACGGCATGGGGCTGCTCCTGGAGCAGGCGTCGGTGGCGGAGACCTCGGAGGTCGCCGGACTCACGCTGGCCGAGGCGCAGATCCCGGCCAGAACCGGGCTCCTGGTCGTCGCCATCCAGCGCGGAGAAGGCGATCGGGACGGCGGCGACCGCTTCGTCTACAACCCGGGACCGGACGAGAGGGTGCGGCCCGGAGATCTCCTGGTCGTCCTGGGTCCGCCCCCCAAGTTCCCCGAACTCCACCGCCTCCTGAGCTGACGAGGCTCCCCCCGACCCGAGGCCGACGTGACGCGCGCAGCCGGCAGGATCAGAGCTTTTCGGGATTCTTCTGGAAGAAGGGCGCCCACTTCTCCTCGGGCGAAGGCGAGGTGAGCAGGCTCACGACGATCAGGAGTCCGAGCGAGATGAGGACCCCGGGGATCACGATGTAGTCGCTCGAAGCGAAATCGAAGGCCGTCCCGCCGATCGTGGCGGTGAAATTCACGCCGAACCGCGACAGGAGCGTAATCCCGACGATGCCGCCGATCCCTCCGGCGATGCACGCCACGCCACCCTGCGGCGTGACGCGGCGCCACAGGAAGGCGGCCAGAAGCGCGGGCGTGAGGCTGGCCCCGACCAGCGAGTAGGCGTACAGCGCCATCTGGAGCACCGTGTCGAACTGGGTGAGCAGGAAGAGCCCCAGACCGCCGAACGCGAAGATGCAACCGCGCTGCAACCACAGCTTTGTACGTTCGCTGGCATCCGGGTCGACGAACCGCTCGTACAGGTCGCGGCTCACGTTGGTGGACGGCACGAGCAGGAACGTGTTCCCCGTCGAGAGCACGATCGCGACCGCCGCCGCGAGCAGGATGGCGCCCCCGATGACCGGCAAACCGTTGGCCGCGATGTGAAGGATGATCGTCTCCGACGCGGCACGCCCGACCAGCGAGACCTGCTCCGGACCCGCCAGCTCGGGGTACACCGCGCGTCCCACGATCGCGATCAGGGCCAGCGACGTCTCGATGAAGACGACCCCGAGGAACATGCCGACGACGGCCTTCTTCGCCGACCCGGCGTCCTTGGCGGAGAAGAACTTCTGGTACATCCCGCTCTCGCCCAGGATGAGGAGGAAGGTGGGCAGGGCGACACCGAGCACCCAGAGGAAGTTGTGACCCCCGAGCACCGTGAGATGCTGTTCCGGCAGTGCGGCGGCGATCTCCCCGACCCCGCCGTTGGCAAACACGAGATAGGGGAGGCCGATGACGATGCCGAGGGTGATGATGATTCCGTTCAGGAGGTCCACGGAGACGATCGACACCATGCCCGCGAGCGCCGTGAAGAGGACGATGGTGATCGCCGTGATGTACATGCCCGTCGTGGGCGAGATCGCGCCGTCGGTGACGATGCTCAGGATCCAGCCGCCGCCCCGGAACTGGTAGGCGGCGATCGTGACGTAGGCGAGGATGATCGCGACCGTGCCGAGTATCCGCGCCGCCGCGTTGTAGCGCTGTTCGAGGAGGTCCGGGACGGTGTACTTCGCGATCGAGCGCACGCGGGGCGCGAGGTAGAAGGCGACGAGCAGACCGACCCAGGCGCCGAAGGAGAACCACAGTTCCGCGATGCCCGTGCGGTAGGCCAGCCCGGCTCCGCCGAAGAGCGACCCCGAGCCGATCCAGGTGCAGATGAGCGTGCCCACGAGGAGCGCCACCGGCACGTTCCGGCCCGCCACCATGAAGTCCGCGTGGCTCTTGATCTGCCTGGAGCGCCACACGCCGATCCCGATGAGGACGAGCGGGTAGCCGAAGACGGCAATCGTCAGCAGGTCCATCGGTCCTCCGGTCTCCAGAGTGGCTACTGGGTGGCTACTGCGTGGCTACTGGGTGGCTACTGCGTGGCTACTCCCCCTTCGACATCCGGCGCTTCAACTCCTCGAGCATCGCGTCGGCTCGCGCCTCGCGCAGTTCCCGCTCGGCCACGAAGTCCCGCTGCGGCGCGCCGGCCATCGGGTCGAGCGCTTCATCCACCTGGCGGCGCGCGTCGTCGAGGTCGCTGCTTCCCTCCATCTTCTCGGCCATGCGGTCGAACGCGTCCGCCGAGTCGAGCCGGTCCGAGGAGTGCTGGATCGCCTTCGCGCGCCGTTGCTGCACGCTGAGCGAATCCCGCCGCGCCATGGCGCTCTTCAGTTGTTCCACGCCCTGTGCGGCCTCGGCCTTCTGTTGCTGGAGTTCGGCCTGCGTCCCCTCGGCCTTGATGACGAGGACCTCGAGCCGCTGCCGGTGCCGCTCCGCGAACCGCTCCGCGATCTCGACCGTCTCGGCGTCCCCGATCTCGGCCGCCTTCGCCGCCCGACGTTCCGCGACCCGCGCCGCCTCCTTCTCCCGGTCGGCCTGACGCACCTGTGACTCCAGCAGCCCCTCGAGTTCGGAGATCCGTGCCCGCGTATCGACGAGTTCCTGGCGCATGGCGCGGATGACGCGGTCGATGTCGTCCTCGGACGCGCCGGGCTGCTTCGCTTCCATCCGGTCGAGCGCCTCGTCGACCATCTGCCTGAGTTTCCTGAACATGGCCCTGAGTTTAGCAGCCCCCGGCGAAACGCCGCCACCGCCGACGCACCGGATCTGTCGGCGGGCCTCGCCGCTTGCCAATGATACAATACTCCTGTATAGTATATCCGACACAGGGAACGATCGACTCGGATGAGCGGTCGATGAGCGGTCGATGATGGACGCGAGCGTGGAGCGAGTGCCGGTGAGCGATGCGGGGCCGCATGCGATGGGAATCGCGGAGGGGACGAAACACGACCTCGGCCGTCGGTTGGCCCGTATCCGGGGACAGGTCGGGGGCATCGCCCGCATGGTGGAGGATGAGCGGTACTGTCCGGACATCCTGCAGCAGTTCGCCGCCGTTCACTCCGCGCTCCGCGCGGCCGAGAAGGAACTCCTGCTGAACCACCTCGAGCGCTGCGCCACCCATGCCATCGAGGAAGGCGGCGACGCCGCGGCGGGAGTGCGCGCGGAGATCGCGGATCTGTTCATGCGCTTCGCAGGCAAATGATGCGGAAGATCTATCGGATCGCCGGCATGCACTGTGCCGGTTGCGTCGGCTCGGTGGAGAAGAGCCTCAACGCGGTCGACGGCGTGGAGGCTTCGGTGAGCCTGCCGGCCGAGTCGGCGACGCTGGCGTTCACCCGCGACGTGAGCTTCGAGGAACTCGCCGCCGCCGTGGAGGGGGCCGGCTACGAGATCGAACCCATCGCGGAGGCCGACCGCGGGGAGGCCGAGCGTTCGCGCCTTGCGGAGACGGAGGCCCGCTCCCGCGAAGCGTGGCGGGCCATGTGGACCGCGTGGGCGCTCACCGTCCCGGCCATGGTGTGGATGCTGCCGGAGATGTTCGCCGGAGTGCGCTGGCCGTCGCCCCTCGTCTTCGACCTGGGCGTCACGCTGCTCGGGGCCGCCGTCCTCGCGGGCCCGGGGGGTCCGACCCTGCGCAGCGCGTGGCGCTCGGCGCGCGGCCGGATGCCGAACATGGACGTCCTCATCGCGCTCGGGGCGGGCGTTTCCGTACTCACGGGCGTGTGGGCCGTCCTTCACGTCCTCGGGTTCGCCCCGATGATCATGAACTTCGCTCCGGTGGGCGCGATGATCGCCGCCATCCACCTCACGGGACGATTCGTGGAGGCGAAAGCGCGCGGGCGTTCCTCATCGGCGATCCAGGCTCTGCTGTCGCTCGAGGCGCCGACGGCCCGCGTCGAGCGGGAGGGCGCCGAACTCGAGGTCCCGACCCGTGAGGTCGCGGTGGGCGACGTGATGATCATCCGCCCGGGCGAGAAGATCCCGACGGACGGCGTGGTCCTCGAGGGGAGGAGCGCGGTCGATGAATCGCTCGCGACGGGCGAGTCGATCCCGGTCGAAAAGGAGCCCGGGGCTTCCGTCCTCGGTTCGACCGTCAATCACTCCGGCGCGCTCCGCGTGCGGGCGACGGGCGTGGGCGAGGACACGTTCCTGTCGAACGTCATCCGTCTCGTGGAGGAGGCGCAGGCGAGCAAGGTCCCGATCCAGGAGTTCGCGGACCGGGTGACCGCCGTCTTCGTGCCCGTCATCCTCGTCGTCGCGCTGGCGGCCTTCGTGGGCTGGTTCGCCCTGCCCGGAGTCTTCACGGACGCGGCGCGCTGGGCGTCGGGGTTCGTGCCGTGGGTGAACCCGGAGTTGGGCCGCCTCTCGCTCGCGCTCTACGCCGCCGTTGCGGTGCTCGTCATCGCCTGCCCCTGCGCGCTCGGGCTCGCCACCCCGACGGCGCTCATGGTCGGGACCGGCGTCGGGGCCACTCGCGGCGTCCTCATCCGGGACGGGGCCGCCGTCCAGACGCTGGACCGGGCGGACACACTCGTGTTCGACAAGACGGGCACCCTGACCCGCGGCGCCCCCCGCGTGGTCGAGATCTTCGCGGCCGGGGACCGTACGGCCGACACCGAGGCGCGCGTGCTCGGGCTCGCGGCCGCGGTCGAAGACGCTTCGGAGCATCCGCTCGCCCGCGCCGTCGTCGACGAGGCGCGGCTTCGCGATATCCCCTTCTCCCGTGCGGCCGACGTGGAGGCCCGCATCGGGATGGGCATCGTCGGGTCCGTGGACGGCACCCCCGTCGTCGTGGGGAGCGCGCGGCTGCTGCGCGGGGAAGGCATCCCGGACGAGGACATCGCCCGGGTCGAGCGGCGTTTCGGCGACGACGCGCGCACGACCGCCTGGGTGGCCGCCGGCGGGCGGCTGCTCGGCGCGCTCGCGATCGCCGACCCGGTGAAGGAGGACGCGCGGGAAACCCTCCTCGAGCTGAGCCGCCGTGGCTTCAGGACCGTGATGCTCACCGGCGATCATGAAGCCGTGGCGGCCGCCGTCGCCGAGCATCTCGGCATCGACGACTTCCGGGCCGGGCTGCTCCCCGCCGACAAGGTCGAGGCCGTGCGGCAACTCCGCGCCGAGGGCCGCACGGTGGCCTTCGTCGGCGACGGGATCAACGACGCCCCGGCCCTGAAGGCCGCCGACGTCGGCATCGCGGTGGGGACCGGCACCGACATCGCGATCGAAGCCGCGGACATCACCCTCGTGCAGGGAGATCTGCGCTCCGTGCTGCGCGCGACGAAGCTCGCCCGCGCCACCTTCCGCAAGATCCGGGAGAACCTCTTCTGGGCCTACGTCTACAACGTCGTCGCGATCCCGGTCGCCTTCCTCGGCCTTCTCCACCCCGTCATCGCGGAGGCCGCGATGGCGCTGAGTTCGATCTCCGTCGTCACGAACGCGAACCGCCTCCGCCGCACCCGGCTGTAGCGACCCGTTCGGACGACCCCGCGTCATGCGCCGCGACGTTGCCTTCGCCGCTGTCGGGGCGCATCATAGGCGCCGTCCGTTCGGTTCATCCGTTTGCTTCAGAGAGAGGTTCGATGGCCTCACGCTGGGTCGGTCTCGCATTGGGACTCTGGTTCCTGGGCGCCCCGTTCATCTGGGGATATCCGTTCGGTTTCCTGTGGTGGCACAGCGTGGTGCTCGGCGGTTCCATCCTCGTCGTCACCATCACCTTCAATCTCGGCATCAACCGGATCAGCGGGTGGGGGCTCATCGCCCTCGGCGCCTACAGCATGCTGTCGCCCTTCATCCACGGATATCTCGCGAACGCGCAGGCCCTGTTCAACGACCTCATCTTCGGCGTCATCACCGTGGGCACCGGCACCGCGATGGGCGGGGCGGGCATCGAACACTCCGACGAGGCGCACAGCGCCGCCTGAGTCCGGACGTTCCCGCGGGAACGTGGGTTTGTCTACGGCAATCTGCGGTGGGCTTCAGCAGCTGCCGGATCGCCTTCGGTGACGCGATCCGGCAAGGCGTTGTTGAGGACATAATGGCGGAAGAATTTTCGACGCAAATCGTTTCGAGAGTTACTCGGCATGGTTAGTGAACTGCAGCCCGAATTGGTCGCGACATTATCAGAATTGATGCGTGGTAGCACTTTGGAAAGTGCCATGCCTGCTGCTGAATCGGACGACAACGCTATCAACTCAAGTACATACACTCCCCACTGATCTCCCGGGATATCTGCCAACTCGCCGCACTGGAACCGGACTATCGTGCTGACCGAGCGGGACTACAGAGTCGTTTTCGAGGCGTCGCCGGACGCGATGCTCATCGTGGATTCCAAGGGCACAATTCAGGACTTCAACCCACAGGCGGTCGCGATGTTCGGCTGGAGCCGCGAGGAGTTGGATGGCTCCCCCGTAGAACGGCTGGTTCCCGAAGCCAGCCGCGGTCGACATGAGCGGCACCGACGGCACTACGGCGAGGCGCCGCGGGCGCGTCCCATGGGACAGGGAATCGAGTTGCTGGCGTTGCGCCGGGACGGCGCGACCATCCCGGTCGAGATCAGCCTGAGCCCCGGGAGACTGGCGTCGGGACGGGAACACGTGATCTGCACGGTTCGCGACATCACGGGCTGGAAGCGGATGCGGCAGCTGTCCAAGACCATGGTGACGGCGGTCGAGCACGAGCGGCAAAGGCTGTCCCGCGAGTTGCACGACGAGTTCCTCCAGTACCTGGTGGCCCTCAAGATCAGGGTGAAGCTACTGGCGTCCGAGCCGGCGGAGGGAGACAGGGAGCGTGCGCGGGCGCGGATCGCCGGCGAGATCGACGACGCGATCCGCGGCGTGAAGCGGATGATCCGAGGGCTGCTGCCCCCGGAACTCGAACACCGGCGGCTTTCGTCCGCCCTCGCGGCCGCCTTTCGGGACATCGGCGAGGTGCATGGATTCACGGTCCGTGCGAGCCTCGACCGAGTGGACGAGGAATTGGACGCGGCCGCCGCCCTCGCCCTGTACAGGATCGTTCAGGAAGCCGTGACCAACGCCGTGAGGCACGCTGGGGTGAACGAAGCCACGGTGACACTCCAGTCGGCGGGCGGTGTGGTCGCCGCGGAGATCCGGGACGAGGGTTGCGGGTTCGAGTTCGACGGTCACGCCGGCCTCACCAGCATGCACGAACGGGCGGCGCTGATCGGGGGCGGCCTCACCGTGGATACCGCACCGGGCAGAGGAACCACGATTCGGGTCACCGTGCCGTCCGTCGGCCCGGAAGACAAGCGGGGTCCCGACCGGTGGTGAGGGTGCTCCTGGTCGACGACCACCCGGTGGTGCGCGCCGGCCTGAAGGCGTTGCTGGAGACGACCGAGCATGTGGACGTCGTGGGCGAGGCAACGTCCGGGGAGGAAGCGGTGGAGAAGGCCCGGACGCTGGAACCGGACATCGTCGTCATGGACCTGGCGCTGCCCGGCATGGACGGAGTCCAGGCGACGCGCCGCATCATCGAGCTTGGACTCGGAGCGAAGGTCCTGGTCGTCACGATCCACGACGAGGACGAGTTCCTCGTACCCGCCCTGCACGCCGGTGCGGCGGGCTTCCTGAACAAATCCGCCGCCGACACAGATCTCATCGGCGCCATTGAAGCCATCTCACACGGGCACTCCTACCTGCCCCAACACGCGGCGGCCCTGCTTGCCCGGCGGAAGACGCAAGACACTTCGAGCCGCGCGCCGGGTCTCGACGTACTCTCGTCACGCGAACTGACCGCGCTCGAGCTGTACGCGAGCGGCTTTTCGGCCAGCGAGACGGGCGGGGAGATGGATCTCAGTCCCAAGACCATCGAGGGCTATCTCGCCCGCGCCAAGGCGAAGCTGGGCTTGCACACCCGTCGCGAGGTCGTGCGCTTCGCTCTCGAAGCAGGGCTCCTGCGGACCGAGGACGAGCGCTAGGCCGTTCAGCCCCCCCGCGGGAGGGCCGCCGACCCTTCCGGCTGTTCACGATTTCCCGGGCGACCGCCCATCCTTCTCACCGTCGGCGCAGACCCCCTGTGATGGCCTCCGTCCCGGAATCCGGTGTAGGGGTTTTCTCGGTATGGCTTGAGGGGGATTTCCCTCACGAATTGCAGGGTTTTCCCGCTGTTGCGGGCCAGTGTGCGTTGCGA
>LXNJ01000099.1_pt1 | contig 58499 bp, 48 predicted proteins | sample 809081 | NCBI WGS metagenome assembly LXNJ01 (sample SAMN04870510, study PRJNA318959) | sponge metagenome | biome: sponge; feature: marine sponge reef; material: water | host: Petrosia ficiformis | place: Greece: Milos, Mediterranean Sea | collected 2013-05-29 | depth 5-7 m
CGAGAATCTTACCAGGATTGCTGAGCGATACCGGACCACTGTTTCCAGCATTCGTACGGCGAACAATCTTGGAAGTACCACGATCCGTCCCGGGCAGCGACTGACGATTCAATTGCCTTAGTGCGCTGTCGCGGCGTACAGGTGCTTGTGGATATCGCCTATGCGTTGTAGTCCCGCGCAAGCCACCTGCTGGGACGCCTTACCGCTCGCGCTGCCTGGTCCAGCGATGTGCTTGGCCAGGATTGCCCTCAGGGATCAGGTGCGCCCGCCTGATGCGTGCGCCTAAGCAAAGGGTGCTGCCTGACTTGCAGGTCTGCCGGGCGCATGCACGCGGCAGAAGCCTAAGCCCCACGGGGTGGGCGCACGCAGCATAAGCTCCACAAGGCGCGAACGGCGCAAACGCAAACGCTTGATGCGGCTTGGCATGTGCACGGAGCGTGGCGACTGCATAGGGATGGCGTACCACAGGCGCCGCGCCTGGGAGGCGGCCTATGCGTACAGTGTCGCCATGAAGAGGATGAAGGCCAAGATCATCACGGCCGCAGGCAGCGGCGTGAAGCGCCGCATCCAGATCACGGGCACGAGCGCCAGCGTAAACAGCACGGAAACCCCTATGGACAGGCCCGCTTCAAAACTCTGGCTTGTAATGAGCGGATTCATAACGCCGCAGATGCCCATGACTAGAAATACGTCAAACGTGTTTGACTGGAGTATGTGGCCAAACAGGAGCAAATGCCGACCTGCGCGCGCCACCTTCAAAGCCACCACAATGTCGGGAAGCGATGTGCCCACCGCCAGGGCAGACGCAGCCAGCACCGTATCGCCCACGCCGAATTGCGCTGATGTCCACTCGACCGCCTCTACGATGGCAACCCCGGCGTAGTAGATCACGACCACGGTGACGCCGAGCAAGCCTACCAGGAAGGAGCGCGGTGCTTTATCGAACTTCGCACCCATAAAAGAGCCGAAGTCCAATGCAGGAGCCCGGCGTTGCCACCGAAAGGCCAGAAAGACCAGAACGCCTGTGATTATCCCCAAGCCCGCAAGAAAGAGCACCTCAGCGCCTTTGTTGGCACGAAATACCTCCAGGTGCTCATCCACCCCGTGGACCAGCGCAATGTAAAGGAAGAGAAAATACGCCAGGAGCAGCGGCGCAAGCGCTTTGACAAGGCCCCAGGCCATGGGCCAACCGCCTGCGCCGCCCTTCACTGCAACCGTTACCTTCGGCGCGTCTGCGGCAGCATCGGGGAGCCCATAACCGATACTTTTCCTCTTAAGCTCAAACGTTAGGAACACGCCGTAAAGCACCAGGAAGAGCACGGCGTGCCAAAGGCCAAAGTAGCCAAGTGCATAGAACAGCGCGGTAAGGAGGACAGAGGCGGTGGCGAACGCAATAGGCGCCCCCAGAAAGCGTTTTTGCACCGTCTTGTTGCCAAACCGCAGGATGCCGTCGGCTATAGGATTTTTCCACACAAAGAAGCGTCTACGGCCTTGCGTGCGCACGACGAAGTAGAGCGCAAGGGTGCCGAGGCCAAAGCCTGCCGCGATGTTGGCTACAATGGTGCCATAAATTGTTGGAACTACCAGCTGCGGTACGTTGCTGCTTACCGCGGCTATGGAAGTAAAAAGCTCTGGCAGCGAGGTGCCAATGCCCACGATAAAGCTTCCAATGAAGTAATCGCTCAGGGAGAGCTTGTGCCCCAGACTGCTGGCAGCGTCGACAAGCAGGTCTGACGACTTCAGGATCACGTAGATCGCAGCCATCAGAATCAGAATGGGAAAGAAAGGCTCGATCTTGTGTCAGGTTGAGGGCAGCCGGACCGGTAAAACTCCGAGCGGTGTTCGGGGTCGGTCAGCGCAGAACGGCTTTAATGTATTCCCGGCGCATCCGTGTGATGCCATGGACCGAGATACCTTTGGGGCACACAGCTTCGCATTCTGCGTGGTTGGAGCAGTCGCCGAAGCCTTCGGCGGTCATTTGATCGACCATGGCCACCGCGCGCTGGGGTGCTTCGATGCTGCCCTGCGGCAACAACGCAAGATGTGCGATCTTGGCGGCAGTAAAGAGCGAAGCCGAAGCATTGGGGCAGGCAGCCACGCATGCCCCGCAGCCGATGCACGCGGCATAATCCATGGCCTCATCGGCCGCTTCCTTGCTGACGGGAAGGACATTGGCATCGGGCGCACCGCCGGTCGTGGTTGATACATAGCCGCCTGCAGCAATAATGCGATCAAAGGCGCTTCGGTCCACCACCAGGTCCTTGACGATGGGGAAAGCCTTGGCCCTGAAAGGTTCTACCACGATCCGGTCTCCGTCTTTGAAGGCGCGCATGTGAAGCTGGCACACGGCGGTTCGCTGCTGAGGACCGTGTGCTATGCCGCCCACCATCACGCCGCAGGAGCCGCAGATTCCTTCGCGACAATCATTGTCAAACTCGACGGGGTCTTCTCCACGGTGAATAAGCTGCTCGTTGAGCACATCCAGGAGTTCCAAAAACGACATATGCTCATTGGCATCTGCAACCGTGTAGTCCACCAGTCGGCCAGGAGCCTCTGGTCCGGCCTGACGCCACACGCGCAGATAGATGGTCATGCTCTTGGCCATACCGGTCAGTTTACTTGTAGCTTCGGCTGCTGAGCTGGACGTTCTCGAAGGTCAGCGGCTCCCGATGCTCTACGGGAGCCTGGTCATTGCCCGTGTACGCCCAGGCAGAGGCATGCGCAAAGTCCTCGTCGTTGCGCAGCGCTTCACCGTCGGCGGTCTGGTGCTCCTCGCGAAAGTGCCCGCCGCACGATTCCTCACGGGCCAGGGCATCGCGGGCCATCAGCTCTCCGAGCTCCATAAAGTCGGCGATGCGTCCAGCAAACTCCAGATACTTGTTGTAGGTGCCGTTTTCGCCGGGGACACGAATGCGCTCCCAGAACTGATGGCGCAGCGCCGCGATGGCTTTTGCGGCGCTTTCAAGGCCTTCCCTGGTTCGCGCCATGCCTACATGATTCCAGAGCAGCTGGCCGAGTTCGCGATGAAACTCGGTGGCGGTCTTGTCGCCCTGGGTGGACAGCAGCGTGCGCAGCCGTTTGTTCGAGGCATGCTCCGCCTGTGCAAAAGCATCGTGGCTGGTTGTCAAACGGCCGTTCAAGGCTGTTCCGCTGAGATAAGCTCCAAGCGTATAGGGGATCACGAAATAGCCGTCGGCCAGCCCTTGCATGAGGGCGCTGGCGCCCAGGCGGTTGGCACCATGGTCAGAGAAATTCGCCTCGCCTAGCACAAAAAGGCCCGGCACAGTGGTCTGCAGCTCGTAGTCCACCCACAGTCCGCCCATAGTGTAGTGCACGGCGGGATAGATGCGCATCGGCACGGCGTACGGATTCTCGCCAGTGATGCGCGCATACATTTCAAAAAGGTTGCCGTAGCGTTCCCGAATCGCTTGTTCTCCCAGGCGACGGATGGCCTGTGCAAAGTCCAGATACACCGCCAGGCGCGTGGTGCCAACGCCGCGACCCGCGTCGCACTCCTTCTTGGCGGCACGCGAAGCCACATCACGCGGCACCAGGTTGCCGAAGGCCGGGTAGCGGCGCTCAAGGTAGTAGTCGCGGTCAGCTTCCGGAATCTGGCTAGGTGGCCGCGGGTCACCGGTGTCCTTGGGTACCCACACGCGGCCGTCGTTCCGCAGGCTTTCGCTCATGAGCGTAAGCTTGGACTGATAGCTGCCAGAAACCGGAATGCAGGTCGGATGGATCTGCGTAAAGCACGGGTTAGCGAAGTACGCCCCACGCTTGTAGCAGCGCCAGGCGGCGGTCACGTTGGAGTTCTTCGCGTTCGTTGACAGGTAGTAGGCGTTGCCGTATCCCCCGGTGCAGAGCAGCACCGCGTCGCCCACATGGCGTTCCAGCTGTCCGGTCACCAAGTCTCGTGTAATGATCCCGCGTGCATGGCCATCGGCTACGACCAGGTCCAGCATTTCGCGGCGCGGCAGCATGGTGACGTTGCCTGTCGCAATCTGGTGGCTGAGCGCCTGGTAGGTCCCCAAGAGCAGCTGCTGACCGGTTTGGCCCCGCGCATAAAAGGTGCGTGCCACCTGTGCTCCACCGAAAGAACGATTGGCCAGTAGGCCGCCGTATTCGCGGGCAAACGGTACGCCCTGCGCTACAGCCTGATCAATGATGTTACCGGATACCTGTGCAAGGCGGTACACGTTGGCTTCGCGCGCACGATAGTCCCCACCCTTGATGGTGTCATAGAACAGGCGCCAGATCGTGTCACCGTCGTTGGGGTAGTTTTTGGCCGCGTTGATGCCGCCCTGGGCGGCAATCGAGTGGGCCCGGCGCGCCGAGTCCTGGATGCAGAAGCTCTTGACTTTGTAGCCCAGTCCGCCGAGGGTAGCGGCGGCCGAGCCACCAGCCAGTCCGGTTCCCACGACCAGGATCGTATGCTTTCGCTTGTTGGCCGGACTTACCAGGCCCACTACGTCTTTGTAGGCATCCCACTTGTCCTGCAGTCGACCTGCAGGCACCTTGGCATTCAGCACTGGTTGGGTAGCACGCGGCATCAGTTGAACTGGCTGAAGTAAATCCAGAGGGGGACGATGATGAAGCCGGTGCCTACGATAAGGCCTATCGCAGCGCCAAGGGCGTACAGCACGGCATTCCAGCGGGGCGACGTAAAGCTCAGCGATTGCAGGGCGCTCCAGAAGCCGTGCCGCAAGTGGAACCCAAGCAGCACGATGACGGCGGGATAGCCGAAGGCATACAGCGGAGATTGAAACTTTTCGGTCATCAGCCGCCGCAAATCGCGGATCTCCGCGCCATCCACCGCAACAACATACCCTTCGGCGACACCGGGCCCAAACTTGAAATGCATCAGATGCAACACCAGGAACACCAGCAAAACCACTCCGGAGAGAATCATCGTCCTGGAGGCCCAGCTCTGCCGGCTAGGCTTGCCAGCCGTCTTGTACGTGTTGTACCGGCCGCCGCGGGCGCGCCGCTTGCGCAGATAGATATTGATACCGATGTATGCGTGCACCGCAAAGAATGCTGCCAGGCCGATCTCCAGCATATACAGCAAGACGCCGTAGCTCGCGAGCTTGTGCGCATACAAGTTGTAGGCATCCCCGCCCTGGAGGTAGGTGAGATTGCCCAGCATGTGCACAATCACAAAGAGCACAAGTCCCAGACCGGTAAGGCCTGTGAGCACCTTGCGGCCTACAGGCGATACGAGTGCCTGCCAGATGGAATTGTTGCGACCAGACATTGCCTGCTGAGCTGATTGTGCTAAAGGTACCAGTTTTGCAACAACTGGGATTCGGCGGGCCGACTGGACTTCATCGACAATTCTGCCGGGAGCACACGCATGATCGCGCGCGCCTGGCGCACACGCCGCAGTACGCAGTCCTTTATGTTTACGTTTCGATTATATTCGCACGCGAAGCGCATGCACGCGCATCCTTCCACTGTCGGAGGCTGGCAAGACGCAAGCGGACGGCCACCGCGTATGGGTTGTTCGCCCACGTGTACGATGAACCCCGGTACCGCAGTCGTCGGCGCCGTGCGCGGGGTACGTCAAGCCGTGTCCGACCTTTCCACGGCCATGGTTCGGCCTGCGGCGGTGGTACCAAAGCGTCGAATCGAAGGGCGCCCAAACAGCCTGACCCATTCCTTGGGGTTAATGCGAGAACGGACCCGGGCTTTCAAGCGCAACGGCGTGCTGAAAAGGTGGTCTTGTTACGCAGGCGCGGTGCTGCGTTATGTCCAGGTCAACGCGAACGCGGCTGATGCACTCTGCCTGCAGCGTCATTACTGGCGCGGCCCAGGTAGCACTGACAGCCGCCTGCGGCGCGTGGGTTTGCACGCTGCCGGATGGAGCGGAGCAAAGGGCATGCAGTCAGCGCCCAACCCAGAGGCGTGTGCCTGTGATGGCGCATCAGGCGGACTGCACTGCGTCAGCGAACGATTCGAGGTTGTATCTTTGGGGGTGGTTACCGGTGCCGGTCGCTGGACCCCCTACAAGGCTGTCTTTACTGCATTAACCGCTTAATTGCGCTATGGAGTTTAAACTGAGGCCTGTGAGCGTGGGCAGCATTCCACGGTCGCTCCTCAAGGCGCACCAGTACAGGCTACTTAACGAGCCCGCGCATGCCGAGAGTATCTGTCGCGATATTCTGATCGCAGAGCCTGAAAACCAGCAGGCGCTGGACATCTTGCTGCTGTCGCTTACGGACCAGTTCAGCCATCGGCTGTCTGAGCGCTTTGCCGAAGCCATGTCTCTGCGCATGCGGCTGTTTGATTCCTACCGTCGCGCCTACCTGGAAGGACTGGTTCTGGAGCGGCATGCCCTGGCCATCTTTCGCCGCGATGGTCAACGGGCGGGGCCAGTAGTTTACGAGGGGCTCATGGATGCGATGGCAGCCTACGCCCGTGCGCTGGAGCTCAGTCCTCTTGGCAATGACGACGCCATCCTGCGCTGGAACACCTGTGTACGCATGATCCAGCGCTATCCAGCGCTGACCCGGCGGCCGCTGGCTGCAGTGTAGGGCGGATGGTTCTTCACGTGCGGCCCAGGGCAGGGGCGGCGCAGCGCTTACGCCATGGATATCTGGCGTCGGCTGATCGGCTCGACGCGAAGCTGGCGCGGCCCCGTGTAGCGCGCACGCGGTCGAATCAGGCGGTTGGCATGCCACTGCTCCAACAGGTGGGCGGTCCAACCCGTGATCCGGCTCATCACAAACAGAGGCGTATACAGGTCCGCGTCAATGCCCAACATGTAGTAGATCGGCGCGGTATAGAAGTCCACGTTAGGGTTGATGCCCTTCTCGCTCTCCATCACATCGCGGATCTCCTGGCAGTATCTTTCCCACTTAAGTGCTTGCCGCTCTTTGGCCAAAGCGCGCATCATCTTGTGCAGGATGACCGCACGGGGATCAATGACCTTGTAGACGCGGTGCCCAAAACCCATGATGCGTTCTTTGCGGGCAAGCCGTTCACGCACATACGCGGCGGGCGACTCACCCGACTGATCCAGCGCCAGCAGCATCTGCATCACCCGAATATTGGCACCACCGTGCAGCGGTCCTGAGAGCGCGCCAATGGCTCCTGTCACCGCCGCATAGATATCGGCTAGTGTGGACCCGATGACGCGTCCTGCAAAGGTGGAGGCATTCAGGCTATGCTCGGCATGCAGGACAAGCGCGGCGTCCAGAGTCTTCTCCGCCTCGGGTCCTGGCCGCTCCCCGCTCAGCATGTACAGGAAGTTGTAGGCAGTGGAATGCCCCTTGAGGGGCGCAACCGGGTCAAGGCCACATCGAATACGCGCAAAGGCCGCAATGATCACAGGAATCCTGGCGGTCAGACGAACGGCTTTGCGATAGTTGGCTTCCGGCCGCATATCGTCGGCCTCGGCATCAAAATGTGCCAGCACCGATACGCATGTACGCAGCACCGCCATTGGTGTGGCGTCCTCAGGCGTCAGGCGCAGCACATCCAGCACCATCGGCGGCAGCGTGCGTTCGGCGCACAGGTGCGCCTGCAGACGGTCTAGTTCGCCGCGCGACGGCAAGGCCCCATTCCACAGCAGATAAGCGACCTCCTCGAAAGAGACATGGCGCACCAGCGTGCGGATGTCGTAGCCCCGATAGACCAGCTCCCCTTTCTGGCCGTCGATGAAGCAAATGGATGACTCCAACGCAATGACGCCCTCAAGCCCCAACGCTGGCTTTGCAGCTTGTCGGTGATTGTTTAGTGCTGAGATAGCCGGAAGCGTCATCAGGTTTCGGTGTGGATTTGTACGCAGAACTGATGCTGTAGTGCCGCTGCAACGCGCACGGGATCATAAATTCCCTCCAGGCGTATGCACCACGTATGCCTACTACATATACCCGCATCCACTCAGATGCACCCGTTACGTACGGCGCTATGGAGCGTCGTTACCGCAATTATTCAAAGCCAATGCGTGCAGACTAGCGGTCCGCGCTGCGCCCACCATCAATGCGTGCCTGGGAACCTGTTATGTACGGCAGGGCGCGAGCGCGGGAGTCTATGGCGAATCGCGCCTCCATGGCGCGGACAGCCGTCTAACTTGCGCGCAGATCACTCTTTGTCATGGCCAAAGAAATTATTATTAACGTGGAGAAGACGCAGACGCGAACGGCCATCGTGGAGGATGGTACGCTGGCGGAACTCCATGTTGAGCAGTCCAAGCATGAGCGGACTGTGGGCGACATCTTCCTCGGTCGAATTCATCGCCTCGTACCCAGCATCAGGGCGGCCTTCGTTGATATTGGACAGGAGCAGTATGCGTTTTTGCACTTTGCTGACCTGGACGAAAACCTAAAGGCGCTGCTGTCCTATGTAGCTGAAACCACACCCAATCTTCAGGCGAATCCCCCGGACTTAGTCGACTCCAGACCTCCTGCCAAGTCACAGTCTGGCAAGTCACAGTCTGGCAAGTCACAGTCTGGCAAGTCACAGTCTGGCAAGTCACAGTTTGGCAAGTCACAGTCTGGCAAGTCACAGTCTGGCAAGTCACAGTGGCCAAGGCGCCGCAAGTCGGGGTCTCCAGACCTGCTCAAGAAGGGGCAACGCATCCTGGTGCAGGTGGTCAAGGAGCCGTTTTCCACCAAGGGAACGCGCGTGACGACGCGCATTTCACTTGCGGGCCGCTTTATTGTGCTTGTGCCCATGGCGAAGATGGCCGCGGTCTCACGCAAGGTCGAATCGTCAAAGGAGCGCCGACGTCTCCGCAACCTGATAAAGAGCTTGCGTCCAGAAGGCTTCGGCATCATCGTGCGCACGGTTGCGGAAGGGAAAGACCGCGCTGCTTTGGCGACGGATCTGAAGCTGCTACTTGGACGCTGGCGCCACATGGAAGGGCAGATGGCCAGCGCCAAGAAGATTCCGGCCAAGGTGCACAGCGATGTTAACATGGTTTCGTCCATCATTCGCGACTTGTTCTCCAATGACTATGATCGCATCCTGGTGGATCAGCCGCGGATGTATCGCAACATTCAGCGGTATATTCAGGCCGTAGCCCCGCATCTGGCACGTGCCGTCAAGCTGCACAAAGACAAGCGTCCCATCTTTGAGGCAACAGCGCTCAAGTCAAGTGTTGACGAAGTATTCAGCAGGGTCGTTAACCTTAGTTCGGGCGGCTACCTGATCTTTGAAGAGACCGAGGCCATGCATGTCATCGATGTGAATTCGGGGAGCGCCGTACGGACGAGCTCGATGAAGCACGAGGAGTATGCGCGAAAAATCAATCTTGCCGCGGCCCGCAAGGTGGCCCGACAGATACGGTTGCGGGATCTGGGCGGCATCATTGTGGTGGACTTCATCGACATGCGCAAGCCTGAGTCCCGCAAGGAGGTTTATGATATCCTGGAGCAGGGCTTTGCGACAGACCGCATGCCTACGCGAATTCTGCCGATGACCGAGATTGGCCTGATTCAGATCACGCGCCAACGCACGCGCCCAGGCATCAGTCCGCAAGAAGACAAATCGTCCAGCATGCCCGTGGGAGGCTACGCGTCTCCAAGGGACCTGGTTGCTACGATGGAGTTGTGGCTGGATGCTCATTGTAACGGTGCGCGGCAGACGTTCTTGCTGCGCGTGCATCCCTTCACGGCGGCCTATCTCAGGCGGGGCGGCTTCAACAGCCTGATCAGGCAGTGGCGCCGGCGCCACCGCGCGCACATCGTTCTCAAGGAGGAGTTCAGGCGGAATGTGATGAGCTACAAATTTGAGCATTTGGGGGCACAGCATCCGGCGCACAGATTGGCCAAGATGGCATTGCCTGGGCTTTCGCGCCAGAACGGCATCGCGCGGCAGAAGCAGTCCGCGGTGCCTGGATCGGCCGCCGCGTGAGGGGCCTCGCGGCGCTCCGCGCCGGAGCCGTGGGCCTTTGCTTTGCAGCATGCGTCCCAATGGCGGCCCAGGCCATAGCCCAGCCCGTTGTGCTGCGGTCGGTGAGCCTGTCTGTAGGGCAGGTGGGTTTCACCTATACCGGCGATGTCCCGGGAGGGCTGCGTTACGATTACGAAGGTGCCGCGCTGGCCATCGTATATCTGCAGCCACATCTGGCGGCCACAGGCATCCTGGGCCTCGGCAGCCCGACGTTGCTGGACGCAGCGTTAAGCGGCTTGGTGCCTTTGCGTATACTGTCGATGCCGCAGCGAGGCTTGCAGTTGCCCGTGGTCATTGGCTTTGGTCACCGGCGCGTCTTGCTCAGCGGGGCCGAGCGTTGGGACGCTACGCGGTTTGGATTGGGCATCGCTGTGCTGTGGGCCCCGCCGCAAACCGCACTGACCGTGCGTGCAAGCCCCGTGCTGAGCCTGGTCACGAGCTCGCTTGCAACCGGATACGGAGTATCGCCCGGGGCGGAGGTAGACGCAGCAATTGTCGTAGCTGAAATCGGATCTGGTCGGCATGTAGTGGTGGGATACAACTTTCGCTACCAGGCTTGGAACATCAACCCGCCAAGGCATGTGACGGGCGATGTTGACCGCTACTTTGATTACCGAAGCCTGATGCACTTTGTCCGCGCGGGCCTGCGCTTCTGAAATGCACCTCAAGCCAGATCGACTGGTACGCGCCATGGCGGACGCTGCTACGCGGCTCGGCGTCGCCATCCGATGGGAAGAAGGACACTTCCGCGGCGGACAGTGTACCGTGGCAGGCGAGTCGGTGGTGATCCTGAACAAACGGCACCCGGCCGAGGTGCAGGTGACGATTCTGACCGATGTGCTGCGCGATCTGCCCTTGGACTCAATCTACTTGCGCCCGGCTCTGCGGGAGCATATCCATATCCTGTTGGCGAAGGGCTAAGGTGCGCGTCACATTACTGGGAACCGGAACATCCGTGGGCATTCCCATCATCGGTTGTCGCTGCCGGGTATGTACCTCAACGGATGAGCGCGATGTGCGCACGCGCTGTGCTTGTCTGATTCAGACGCAGGGGCTCACCATCGTCATTGATACGGGACCTGACTTTCGGCAGCAGATGCTTCGTGCGCACGTAGACGCTATTGACGCGGTGCTGTTTACGCATCACCACTACGACCATGTGGCAGGCCTGGACGATTTGCGGCCGTACTTTTTCACTAATCGTACGCCGATGCCCTGTTATGCCAACGACAAGACGCAGCGCACGCTTCAGCGGATGTTTCCGTGGATATTTGATGCCGCTTCCCTTTATGGCCCCGCGCCAAAGCTTCGGCTTGAGTCGTGCGCCGCTCCGTTCGTTGTTCGCAGTCGCTACGGTTTAAGCGCCGTTGTGCCTGTGGTGCCCATCCCGCTGCGTCACGACGACGCCGAGGTGGTGGGCTACCGGATCGGTCGCTTTGCGTACCTTACGGACACGAGCCAGGTGCCAGAAGGGGCGTACACAGATCTTCGAGACTTGGATGTGCTGGTGATTGATGCACTGCGCCACGAGCCGCATCGCAAGCATCTGACCATTGGCGAGGCTGTTGGGGTGGCTTCGCGGCTGGCTCCGCGACAGACCTATTTGATCCACATGACGCACAGCGTAAGGCATGCTGACGAAGATGCCCGGTTGCCCCATGGCGTCATGCTGGGATACGACGGCCTTGCTTTTGAAGTGTGCGAACGGTGATGCGGATACTGGTGCTGAATGGCCCAAACCTGAACATGCTGTCGGAGCGAGACTCCGCGGTCTATGGGCAGGATTCGCTTGCGCAGATCACGTCGGAGCTTGTCCAGTCGTTTGGGGACATAGACTTTGAGTTTTTCCAGAGCAATGCAGAGGGGGCGCTTGTGGATCGACTCCATGCGGCCCATCGCGCCGGTGTAGATGCGGTCGTGTTCAATCCTGGTGCTTACGGGCACACCTCCATAGCGCTGCGGGATGCCGTAGAAGTCATCACTCCACCGGTCATCGAGGTGCACCTCTCCAACATTTATGCACGGCAGGGCTTTCGACACCATTCCATGATTGCGCCCGTATGCATCGGCCAGATTTCCGGGTTGGGTGCGCGCGGCTATTTCCTGGCGGTGCGATACCTCCAGCGCGCGGCTGCCGAGGCATGATCCTGGCCCGGCGTCGCGGTGGCCTTGCCCAGGCTCGTGCTGCCGCGAAACGCCACGGCCCGATGTTGCGACCGCGCATGCTCCACGGAGCTTCGGGATGTAGTGACGCAGCCAGGCGCCGCATTTACCCGCAGGATGCCAGGATGCCAGGATGCACGGTCAAGAAGAAGGCTTTCGGCGGCTGGCAAGCGTACCAGTGCCCGGGTGCTCATGCAGTCCGCATGCGCTATTGCCTGGACGAGTCCGAAGCGTGCTGCCAACGCATCACCACGGGCAAGCGGCGGCCTTCGCCAAACGCCTTGGGCGTCACGCGCAGGCAGGGCGCGGCCTGACGACGCTTGTATTCACTTCGATCCACCTGCTGCAGTGTCCGGGCTACCAAAGCGCGGTCAAACCCTGTGGTCGCGGTGATCTGACGCAGGTCTTCCTGCTCTTCAATGTAGCGTCGCAGAATCTCATCCAGAACATCGTACGGCGGCAATGAATCCTGGTCGGTCTGGTCGGGGCGCAATTCTGCAGAAGGGGGCTTGGTGAGGGTGCTCTCGGGAATGATGCAGCCTGCCCGATTGATGTAGTGAGCCAAGCGGTACACCTGTCCCTTGAGCACATCACCCAAGACGCACAAGCCGCCGTTCATATCGCCGTAGAGCGTGGCGTAGCCCACCGACATCTCGCTCTTGTTGCCCGTGGAAAGCAGGAGATAGTTGAACTTGTTGGACAGCGCCATCAGGAGGGTGCCACGCGCGCGCGCTTGAATGTTCTCCTCGGCCACACCGGGCACGGTATCGGCGAAGCTCTCGGCCAGCACATTGTCGTAGGCGCGCACCAGTGACTTGATCGGGATCGTGGTCAGCGGAATGCCCAGCGCTTCGGCGAGCGCTTGTGCATCACGGACGCTGCCGGCAGACGAGTATTTTGATGGCATGGACACGCCCACAACGCTGTCCGGGCCCAGCGCACAAGCGGCAAGCGCGCATGTGACCGCCGAATCAATGCCCCCGGAAAGTCCGATCACCGCCTTCGAAAAGGCACCGGTCTTATGGAAGTAGTCACGGATTCCCAGCACCAATGCATCATGAAGGCTGCCCGTCGCGTTTTCGGAAGGCACTGCTACGCTGCTCGCTGGCGCTTCTGAGTCCCACAGCGCGAGCGATTCCTCGAAGCCGTTCATGTGTAGAAGGGGCTGGCCCGACGCGCTGTACACGCAGCTGCTGCCATCGAAGATGAGCTCGGTGTTGGCCCCTACCTGATTCACAAATACGTACGGGATGCCGTGACGCCGCACACTGTGGGCGATCAGCGCCTCGCGGGACGTGCGCTTTCCTACGGCAAAAGGCGAGGCGCAGATGTTTACAAAGAGATCGGCACCGTCTGCGGCCAGTTCTGCGACAGGGTTGGCGTTATAGTACGTGTGCGTACTGGGCTTCGTATTCCAGAGGTCTTCGCAGATATGCAGACCCAGCGCCCGGCCCCGCCAGCGCACCACGGCGCGGCGCGCGCCAGGCTCAAAGTGGCGCCGTTCATCAAAGACATCGTAGGTAGGCAAAAGTGCCTTGTGGGCCGATCCCAGCAGCTGGCCTCCTTCATACAAGAACGCCGCATTGTGCAGCGGCTTGCCGGGCCTATGCGTATTGGCGGCCAGTCCGCCGACGATCAGGCCAAGCGCGCGCGGGATCTTCCGTGCCAGCGCAGTGCGCGCCCGGGCTTCTGCCTCAACGAAGGTGCTATGCTCCAGGAGGTCGTGCGGCGGGTACCCGACTAAAGACAGCTCAGGAAAGACGACCAGGTCTGCCGCGCGCGCATAGGCCTTTTGGCAGAAGGCAAGTATCTTATTGGCATTGCCGCGCAGATCGCCGACGATCGGGTTAATCTGGGCTAGTGCTATCCTCATGCAGGATCAAGTCCGGGGCACTTCTGTACGAATTTGTTCAACATCGGGCAGAGCCATGAAGTTTTTACGCACATTCATACTAACGGTCACGGCTTTTGCTGCAACGGCAAGCCAGGCGCAGGACATTGCCTTCACGAACGCCAACGTGATAACGATGGCGGGCGATGCGGTCGTGATGGGCGCCACCGTCGTTGTGAGCGGTGATCGCATCGCCGCCGTGGGGACGGATATTGTGGTGCCACCGGATGCGATGACCATAGATGCGGCTGGAAAGTATCTGATGCCGGGCCTTGGCGAGATGCACGGGCATGTGCCGCGTCCAGATGAGCCGGCGCAGTACACCGAGGATGTGCTCTTCCTCTATGTGGCCAACGGCATCACGACCGTGCGCGGGATGCTCGGCGCCGAGGGGCAGTTGGAGCTGCGCCGCCGGGCGAACAGCAACGAAATCATCGCACCGACGCTCTACCTGGCCGGACCGAGTTTCAGCGGCGGATCCATCAATTCGCCCGAGGAAGCGATAGCCAAGGCCCGCCGCCAGAAGGATGAGGGTTGGAACCTGCTGAAGATTCACCCCGGCCTGACCATGGCCGAGTACGATGCCATGGCGGCCACGGCCCGGGAGTTGGGCATACGCTTCGGAGGCCATGTGCCCGCAGAGGTGGGCCTTATGCACGCCATAGATCAGGGGCAGGAAACCTTCGATCATGTGGATGGCTATGTGGAGTACTTGCGCACCATCAATGCGGAAGAGATCGATGCGGATGCGCTGGCGCATGCGGTCAACCGGACCATAGAGGCCGGCGCCTGGGTGGTGCCAACGATGGCGCTCTGGCAGAACCTCTTCGGCTACATCGATGCGGATGTATTGGACGGGTATGCAGAGCTCAAGTACATGCCGCCAGGCGTCGTCCAAGGCTGGTCCAACCGCACGCGCCGCGTCCACGGGAGCCCAAACTTTGATCGGGCTGCCGCAGATAAGCTCATAGAATGGCGATTACATGTACTGGGCGCGCTGCACCGCGCCGGCGCACCTATCCTCTTTGGCACCGATGCCCCGCAGGTCTACAGCGTGCCGGGGTTTTCCTTGCATCGCGAGCTGCCGCACATGGTGGAGGCTGGTATGGATCCCTATGCCATTTTGGTGTCGGGAACCATCAATGTGGGTAAGTACTTCGCCAACGAGGATGCCTTCGGCACGATCACAGCCGGTTCCCGAGCGGACCTGATACTCGTGGACGAAAACCCGCTGGAAGACGTAATGCACCTCGCACGTTTGTCCGGCGTGATGGTGCGCGGGCAGTGGCTTTCGCGCGAGGCGCTGGATGCCGGGCTAATGGCGATTGCCTCGCGGTACGCGCAATAATGCGGCCACGATTACGATGCTTTCTGTCCGCATGCCTGGTGCTGGGCCTGGCGGGGGGTGCTGCGGCGGTCTGGGCCCAGCCTGCGCCTGAACTCCTCAATGCGGGGCAGTACATGCGGGCGCGGGCAGCCTTTGCTGAAAACCTGGTGGCGGATGCGGGCGGTGCCATTGAAGGATACTTCGAGACGTTTCTCCAGACAGGCGACTTCTACGAGGGGTTGGCGGCAGCGGAGCGGCGGCGGGCCCAATGGCCAGGCAATGCTTTTGTACTGTATGCGGAAGGCCGACTGCTGCGTGCAGTCGGGCGCATCCAGGAAGCGGAGCAGGCCCTGATCGGCGCTATCCAAGCCAAGTCTGACTACTGGCGCGCGGGACTGGAGTTGGCCGACCTGTTTGCATACACGGGGCAGCAGCGGCGTGCACGCGGGCTGTATTCGACGCTGAGCAACAACCTGCGCCAAGGCATTTTTACCAGCGCAGCGGATATGGCGGTGGGAGCGCAGGCGGCGGCGCGACTGGAGGAGTACCACGATGCCAATGAGGCCCTGACCACGGCCCTGCGACTGGAGCCGGGTAACGTGCAGCACCTGTTGTGGCATGGCGATCTGTATCGCGTCACGTACGATGTGGCCCAGGCGCAGACCCTGTACGAGGAAGCGTTGACGGTAAATCCCCACCGGGCTGCGCTTTACGTTGCGCTTGCACAGACTGCGGGCAGCTACGCACGCAAGGAGGAACTGGCGCGGGAGGCGCTCAAGCGGATGCCGCGCAGCGTGCCGGCGCGCAGCCTGTTGGCACTGCTGCACATACTGGATGGCGAACTGCTGGCAGCCGAGGCGCAGCTTACGGAGGCCCTTGCCATCAATCCCAACGCGATCACATCGCTGGCGCGGCTGGCCACCGTGCACCACCTGCGTGGAGACTCAGCCGCCTATGCGGCGGTGGAGGCGCGCACGCGCCAGATCAACAGCACGCCGTCGGACTACTACCTGGCGATCAGCGAAGGCCTCACACTTCGTTTCCGGTATCCTGCCGCTGCAGCGATGGCGCGCAAGGCTGTGGAGGCGGATCCTGTCAGTGCCGCGGCCAATGCGGCGCTGGGCACCGCGCTGCTGAGGCTGGGCGACGCCCGCCAGGCCCGGCGCTACCTGGACCGGGCCTACGAGCGGGATGCCTTCAACCTCTTTGTTGCCAACACGCTGAGCCTGCTCGATGAAACGGAGGCCTTCACCGAGCTGGAAAGTGCACACATCCGCCTGCGCATACACCGCAGTGAAGCGGACGTTCTGGGTCCGGCCATGCTGCGTGAAGCCGAAGATGCGTATCAGGCGATGGTGCAGCGCTACCCGTACCGTCCGGCCGGCAAGATTCTGATTGAAACCTACAATGATGCAGACGACTTTGCGGTTCGCGTAGCGGGCGTGCCGCATGTGGGACTTCTGGGCGTAAGCTTCGGAGATGTGCTCGCCATCAACACGCCGGAGGCCCAGGGCGACCGGCCCTACAACTGGGCCCGCACGCTGTGGCACGAGATCGCGCACACGATGGCAATTGGGACGAGTGCGTTTCACGTGCCGCGGTGGTTGACCGAGGGGCTTTCCGTCTACGAAGAGCAGCGGGCATACCCCGAGTGGACGCGTGAGTATGAGCTTCGCTTTTTCATGGCCTTGGACCGGGACCGGCTGCATCCACTGGAAGAGATTGATCGCGGATTTACGCGCCCAGCATTTCCAGGCCAGGTGATGATGAGCTACTACCACGCGTACAAGGTGGTGGACTTCATGGTGGCGCAGCACGGATTTGAGGCCATCGCAGGCCTATTGGGCTCCTTGCGCGCCGGCCGGTCCATGGAGCAGGCCGTGCAGGAGGTTCTGGGCATGAGCGTCGCGCAGCTGGATGACGCCTTTCATCGCTCACTCCGGGCGCGGCGCGCGGCACTTGGCAGCGTGCTGCAAGGCTGGCCCGATATGCTGACGGAAGAGGCGTCGGGAAGCTCGCTCGAGGAATGGCTGCGGCAGCAAGGCAAGAATTCGCTGTTGGGGGCGTTGCAGGAAGGGGCCGATGCATTGGCTCAGAGCGATGACGAAGAGGCCGAAGCGCGTTTCAAGGAAGCACTGGAGATTTACCCGTACTACACCAGCGCCGGCAACGCGTACCAGGGACTGGCTGCGATCTATCGGCAGCGGGGAGATGAGCAGGCTCTCGTGGCGATCTTGGAGGCCTTCCTTGCGGTGACGCCGTTTGGGGCCGCTGAAGCCAGAGAGCTGAGCGCCGTCTATGCCAAGCGGGGCGACCTGAGCCGGGCGCGCGCGCTGCTGATACGTTCGCGTACCAGTGCGCCATACAACGAAGATGCGCTGAGCCAGATAGCTCAGCTTTCGGCCAGGCAGGGCGACTACGCGTTGGAGGTCGAGGCGCGTCGCGCGCTGCTGGCCCTGGGCCCCGCAGATCAGGCTGCTGCGTACTTTCACCTGGCGCAGAGCTTGTACAATAATGCCGAGATTGCGCAAGCCAAGCGGGCTGTGCTGCAGTCCCTGGAGATAGCCCCGGGATTTCGGGAGGCGCAGGCGCTGCTCCTCGAATGCGTGGGCGAGGGCCGTTAGCCTATGGTGTCAAATCATCGCGCTGGTCTTGTGGTCTGCGCCGCTGCACTGCTGTTGGTCGGAGAGGCCTGGGCGCAGGCGGACTATGGCTTCCGCTTTGTGCGGATTCGCTTCGAAAGCCCGTATGCCGGGCGCGGCTGGGGCGGGGCCATGTGGGCGCACGACTATCCAACAGCCGAAGAGAACTTCTACATTGCGCTGGAACGCACCACGGCCATTCATGTGCAGGATCCCTATCTGGTCCTCGAACTGAAGGACGACCGTATTTTCGAATACTCGATGTTGTATCTCTGCGAGCCAGGGTACTGGCAAATGGACGAAGAGGATGTAGAACAGCTCCGCCAGTACCTGGAACGCGGCGGCTTCATTCTCTTTGACGACTTTCGGGGCAACTACGAATGGATCAACCTGTACGAGCAGATGCAGCGCGTATTGCCAGGGAACGAGCCCGTGGAAATTCCACCCACGCATCCGATATGGTCCATCTACTTCGATGTTGACCCCGTGGCCGCGCCCTCTCTGGTGAGCGGCTTCCAGGGTTCCACTACGGCGGATCGCTACATGGGATATTTTGACCAGGCCGGACGACTGATGGCGCTGGCCAATCACAACCAGGATATTGGAGACGGATGGGAGTATCCCAACCGGGACTTTGCCAATGCGTCTACGGTGAGCTTCCAGATGGGCATCAACTTCGTGATGTATGCGCTGACGCACTAGCGCCCCCCTGTTGAGACACATTCACCGTTGAGGCACATTCACCGCCCTGCATGGTATCACGCTGCGCAAAAGCCATTGCCGCGCAAAGACCATTGACCGCCGCCCGCAGTTGCGCGGCACTATCCACAGACTCTAGCCCATCGATTAGTCATTAGTACGCACAGCGATGAAGCGCAGCTTGACCGGCTGCGCGAAGGAAGGACCCGCATTCTGGCTCAGGTTCGCCGGCGCATTGTTGGCCAGGATTCGGTCATTGAGCAGGTACTCATGGCGCTCTTCGCTGGGGGGCATTGCCTGATCACCGGCGTGCCGGGTCTCGCCAAAACGTTGCTCATCAAGTCGCTGGGAGAAATCCTCGACCTGTCATACAAACGCATACAGTTCACGCCCGACCTCATGCCGGCGGACATTACCGGCATTGAGATGCTGGAGGACGATCCCCTGTCCGGCACGCGTCATTTGCGCTTTGTCAAGGGGCCTGTCTTCGCGAACATCATCTTGGCGGACGAGATCAACCGGACATCGCCCAAGACGCAGGCTGCGCTCCTGGAAGCCATGCAGGAATACCAGGTGACCAGCGGCGGCGAGGTCCACAGGTTGGATCAACCGTTCTTTGTCCTGGCCACGCAGAATCCGATTGAGCTGGAAGGCACGTATCCGCTGCCGGAGGCACAACTGGATCGGTTCATGTTCAACATTGTCATCGACTACCTCTCGGCCGAGGACGAACTGACGGTTGCGCTGCAAACCACCTCGCGCGATCAGTCGCCGCTGGAAACCGTGCTCAGCGGACAGGACATTCTGGCTTTTCAGGAGCTGGTCAAAAAGGTCTATGTGCCGCAGAACGTAGCGAAGTACGCCGTGGATCTGGTGCGCAGCAGCCGTCCCGCAGCGGACGGCGCGCCAGATTTTGTCAAGAACTGGGTCAGCTGGGGGGCGGGGCTGCGGGCTACGCAGTACTTCTTGCTCGGGGGCAAGGTGCGCGCAGCGTTTCGCGGACGCTACAATGTGGCGATTGAAGATATCTGCGCCTTGGCCCATCCGGTGCTTCGCCATCGTGTAATAACCAACTTCTACGCCGAGAGCGAGGGCATTACGGTCGAAGGCGTCATTGATCGCCTGCTGGAGGCTGTGCAGGAGCCGGTGTCCGGCTTGGCGTAACGGAGCGGCACACGCCAAGGGTTGATTCGCCAATGGCGGAGGCGCAGCCGCATGGCGCGGGCCGCCTTAAGGATTCGCCATAGCGATACGCTACAAGGGGTGCGCTACGGATACGCTACGGATGCGCTGCAAGGCGTGCGCGCCCTACAAGGTGATGGCCTGACCCATTTTTGGCACAATCACCGTGGTGTCTGGCACGGCGGCATGAACGGCCTCGGCCATCCATGCCAGGGCATCCGCGTCGCCGTGCACCAGTACCGTCTTTCGGGGGCGAAGATGCCGGGAAAGCTCCACGAGGTCCTGCCGGTTGCTGTGGCCGCTGAATCGGAAACGCTCAACCTGGCACGCCAGTGGCTGCATGCCCACCCGCTTGTCCAGCACCACGCCATCGTGACCCTCCGCCTTGGCGGCCAGGAGCCGTGCACCCGGAGAATCTTCCTTGCAGAAGCCGACCATCAGGATGGCATGCTTTTCCTCCTCAACGAAAGCCTGCGCCACCCGGTTTGAGAGCGTGTTCTCAAAAACCATCCCGCTGGCCAGGACGTAGATGCTGGGGTTGTGGTCAGCAATCCTGATTCTGCCACGCTTGAAAGGCCCCCGCTGCTGAACCTGACGCACGGCAAACTGCTCATTGATGCGCGGAGTGTCGCGGCGCATACTGTCGTAGATATTGGACACCTGGCGCATGCCCCCGTAGGTATACACCGGCACTGCTTCAGGCAGCAACAGCTGCCGCTTGAAGCGGTCAATCATGGCCAGAACCTCCTGCGCGCGTCCCAGCATAAAGACGGGAATCAGCGCACTGCCGCCCCGCGCAAGGACGGCCCTTAAGGCCTCACCGAACCGATATGCTTCGTCTTTGCGCGTGGTATGCGCTGCCTCTGCATCGGCACCCAGGGTGCACTCCATGACCAGAACATCGAGGGGCGGCGCTGGATAACATCCCCCAGGAATGATGGTCTGTGCACGCGTATTGGTGTCGCTGGTGTAAAACAGCCGGCGCGTCTGTCCCGCTTCATGATAGCGAATCAAAACCCCTGCAGAGCCCAGCACATGTCCGGCGTCATAGAAAGCCGCCGACATCGGTGTTCCGTTGTCCTTGCCGTTGTCCTTGAGCGCAAAGGATTTTTCGTAGCTGTGCGTGCGAAAAAGCGGTGCGATCTCTTCCACATGCTCCTCATCGAACAGCGGAGGGTGCGGAGACGAACCCTCCCGGAACAGACGCCGCTGCAGGCGCGCCCCGGCAGAAAGCATGAATTCAGTCAGCGTCCGCGTCGCGGGCGTCAGATGGATGTCGACATCCACATGGTCCGCTACCAGTGACGGCAGCCCACCGATATGGTCATGGTGGGCATGCGTGATGATGACGTGGCGCAGCTCGGCGTCCCCATGACTGCGGATCAGATCGTACCGCGGCAGGCTGGGAATACCTTCCCTGTTGGGGTCCGCACCGGCATCCAGGACCAGTCCGACACCGTTTGCGCTGAGATAGTGGCAACTAGCCGCGATCTTGCTGGAGTCGCCCAGGCTTATAAACTGCATGCGTCAGGATAGACTCGCCTGCACAAAAGCCCGGCCTCGCAAATCAATCTTGTCATGGGCGAGGGTCTAAGCCCTGAACTTCTTCCAGTCTGCCAGGAAGTACTCCAGCCCGATGTCCGTCAGCGGATGCTTGAGCAGTTTCTTGATGACGCTCAGCGGCATGGTCGCCACATGTGCGCCCATCATCGCCGCCTCCAGGACATGGATCGGGTGCCGTATGGATGCTGCGAGCACCTCCGTCTCAAAACCGTAGTTGCCGTAAATAGTGATGATCTCTTCAAGAAGCTTAAGTCCAGAAAAGGAGATGTCGTCCACGCGCCCCAGAAAAGGACTGATGTAGGCGGCACCCGCCTTGGCAGCGATCAGCGCCTGCGTCGGCGAAAAACACAAGGTGCAGTTTACCCGAATGCCTTCGCTGTGGAGCGCCTTGATGGCCTTGATGCCTTCGAGAATGAGCGGCACCTTGACGACTACACGCGGGTGGATCGGGGCTAGCGCATGGGCCTCCGCCATGATGCCATCAAAATCTACCGCGGTCACCTCAGCCGAAACATCGCCCTCCACCATTTCGCAGATCTGCCGGATCTGCTCGTGAAAGTCCAACCGGCGGCCAGCCTTCTCGGCCGCCTTCTTCATGAGGGACGGATTGGTGGTTACACCATCAAGTACGCCCATGTCCTGGGCTTCCTTGACCTCGTCCAGGTCTGCGGTGTCAATAAAAAATTTCATGATGCCGGCGTGGAATCAGCTGCAGCGCCCGGTGGGCGGGGATCAGCCTTCAGGATGACCATCGTCCGATCATCGCTGAGGACATTAACTGGACCCGTAAACGCTTCTACGTCCGCTTGGATCAATGCCAACAGCGCATCCGCGCTGCGGTGGTGGTGCTGCTGCACTGTGGATTGCAGCCGGTGGTCGGTATACTCTTCCTGCTCTTGGCCCATGGCTTCGGTGACGCCATCGGTAAAGAGGACGACGACATCCCCAGGTTCCAGCTGTACGCATCCCCGTTCGTACGACAGTACCGGGAGAATCCCGAGGAGCAGCCCGCCCTTCTCAAGCTGTATAATGGTGCTGTCCGCTCGGATGAGCAGCGGTGGCTCATGGCCCGCGTTGACATATTCCAGGCGGCCCGTGTCAACGTCGTAGATGGCGGCAAAGGCTGTGATAAACTTGTCTGGCGGCGTGTTTTCGTAGATGACCCGATTGATGTTGCTCACCGTCTCATCCAGCTCCATGCGCATGGGCAGCATGATGTGTGTACAGGCATGAATGCTCGACATCAAGAGCGCCGCCGGCATCCCCTTTCCGGTCACATCGGCGATGATCACATGGAGGCGGCCATCATTCAGCGCCAGCACATCGAAATAGTCTCCGCCCACTTCACGGCTCGGCACCGCCATTGTAGCGATCTGCAGGCCGGGCACCGCCGGGATCGTATGGGGTAGCAGGCCCTGCTGGATTTCGCGGGCGAGGCGCAGCTCCTCCTTCAGGCGTTCTTTCTCTATGCGCTCCTCAACAAGGTCCGCGTTCTGTATGGACACGATCGCCAAGCTGCCTAGCGAGTACAAAAACTCGATTTCGTTTGCCTCATAGGGTTGGCGCTTCATCTTGGGACCGAGACACAAGATGCCCTGCACGGCGTTCTGCTGCTTGAGCGGGAGTGCCAGGACCAAGCCATGCCGGTGCAGCGTGGCGGCCGCATCGCGCGCACCTGCGGATCCGTCCGCCAAGGTAAGCTCGGTTACGGAATCACAAAACTCCGGTGCAATGTCCGGTGCGGCAATACCCTTCGAAGAGACGACCTCAAACGAGGAGTCGTCGCGTCTCAGGAAGAAGACATGCCTGCTGATCATCATTTGCCCCATGAGTGCAAATGAAAACAGTCGGGCGAGGCGGGCGCGTTCGGGTGCCGCATTGAACTCCTTCGACAAATCGAACAGCGTGTTGAGCTGCTGCACGCGATAGTCCAGGTCGCGGTTGGTCTTGCGCAGCTCCTCTACGACCAGGGAGTTGTGTATGGCGGCTGCGGACATATGCACCAGCGACTGCACGAACTCCAACTCGGCCTCATCAAAATCCTGCCGCGTAGCCTTGGGGCCCAGTGCAACGAGGCCAATGTGGCGCTCCTGGTAGCGGACCGCCAGCACTAGGGCGACCCCGTAGGCCGCCAGAGCCGGAGGGATCGCGTCATCCTGAAGCATGTCGCAGGTTGCGTACGATCCCAGCACTAAGGTGGTATCGCTGCCAAGACCCTGGATTCCCTTGGCGATCGCGACGCGATACCGCGCTTCGGCGGGCATGTGCAAAAGGACTGCGCCCCGCGTCACCAGGAGCTTGCTCATGGTGGTCAGCAGCAGGTTGCGCACCACGAAATCCAAATCCAGCGAGCTGCTCAGGACCCGGCTTGTTTCAAAGAGGGACCGAAGGTCGTACCGCTGGGTGCGTTCCGCACGCAGCGCAGCCCTGACTCTGAAGGGGTGCGTTTCCGTTGGCTGCAGCCCGGCGCTCATCGTAGGCGCTACAGGGAGAGACTTTGGCCCGGTGTCAGCACGCGGGTCGGCTGCCCAGCCTCCTCCATTGCCGCACGCCAGGTGCCGATGTCAAGCTCGATGGGCGGAAACGTATTGTAGTGCAGCGGAATGTTCTGCTTGGCCTGTACCATCTTGGCCGCGCGGACGCTGCCTTGTATTCCCATGGTGAAGCAGTCGCCTACCGGCAGCAGCATCACGTCTACGGCGTGGTCTTGCCCAATCCACGCCATCTCGCTGAAGGCGCATGTATCGCCGGTGTTGTAGATGCACCGGCCCTCGGCCTGAATCAGGTACCCATTCGGATTGCCGCCGTAGGTCCCGTCAGGAAAGGACGACGAGTGCCGGGCATAGGTCTGCGTGGCGCGGCCCCAGTCAAAATGCCAGGTGCCGCCGGTGTTGAGCGACAGCACATTGGCATAGCCCTGCGCCTGAACGTAGTTGGTGATCTCGAAGTTGGCTACTACGACGGCACCGGTGCGCGTGGCGATGGCCATGGTGTCGCCCCAGTGGTCGCCATGGGCATGGGTCAGAAAGATCACATCAGGATCAAGGTCGTCCGGCGTGACAATACCTGCAGTGTGCTTATTGCCCGTGATGAACGGATCAAAGAGCAGCGTGGTGCCTGCTGTTTCCAGTTGAAACGTTGCATGCCCGAAGTAGGTGAGCTTCATCGTGTGTCTACTACTTGGTCAGTAGGATCTTGCGCGTCTGTATCCGTCCGTCAAGCGCGGCCCGCGTGCTCCATTGCGCATAAAAGCTGACCGGCTCACCTGCCGCAGCCTCCGAAGGAGCCCAGACCTCCGTAAGCTTCCCGGCGGCAGGTAACCCGGCATAGAGGCCGGGCACCCACAGCATGGAGGCGCGCGCTAGTGACGCTGAAGTGCCCATGGGCTAGTTGTAGTCACGCAGGCGCTGCACACTGTGTGCGTCACAGCTTCCTGCAGACCGCCGTTGAGGCCGGGTCCGTGCGCAGCTATTCCCAGCTCGCCGCGTTGAGCTGCGTCACATCGGGAGTGGCGGACCCGATCTGGTCTTCAGAATCAGGATCCTCTAGCAGATAAATGGCGACGCTGCCCGTATCGTTGAGCGTGTAGACAAACATGTTGCCGGTGCGCGGCGAGAAGAACAGGGAATCCAGGACGATGCCATCGGTCTCAAAGAAGCTGTCAGCAGCCACTTGTATCACCGAATCCTGCCGCAGCCACATCATCAGCGAGTCCAGTGTGCCCGGAAATTCGTCTTGCTGTCGCTCGTAATACACCAAGGCCGTGCGCACGTTGCTCATGCGGTCGCGGGTCATCTCAGTGACGGCCCGCTGCTGTTCGATCGCTTTGTACGGAACCGTAACGGACTGATAGAGCCAGTAGCCCAAGACGAGGATGAGGAGGGCGAGGGCGACCCGGATAGCGACTTTCAAACCTGGACTGATCATAGAATAGTGCTCAGCGTAGCGGGAAGTATCGCGTGTATGCAGGGAAAAGTACGTGTAACGGCGCACCAATGCAACCAGTACGCAGCGGTTTCATACAACCTGCGTGCGCGGTCCGTATGATTGATGCGCACCGCCGGCAAAAGTTTCTTCACGCTTGGCCAAACGCCCTTGACGCGGCTGCTGATCAACATAGATCATGTCGCAACGCTGCGCAACGCGCGGCGTGAATCGTTTCCGGATCCCGTCGATGCGGCAAGGCGCTGCGAGGCTGCAGGCGCGGATGGCATCGTGTTTCACCTGCGTGAGGATCGCCGGCACATCAACGAACGGGATGTTCGGGGCCTCAAAGCAGTCGTGCGTGGAAAGCTGGACTTTGAGCTGTCGCTAGCCCCGGAGATCGTCGGTATCTGCTGCGACACTTGTCCCGACCTGGCGACCCTGGTGCCCGAACGCCGCGATGAGGTGACCACCGAAGGCGGCTTGGATGTGCTGCAACACACGGACGCCATCCGGTCTGCCACCCTGCGCCTGTCGGACGCGGGCGTCAACGAGGTGGCCCTGTTCGTCGATCCCGACCTGGCGCAGCTCGATGCGGTGCGCGCTACCGGCGCGCATGCTGTTGAGCTGCATACAGGAGATTTCGCCAATGCATCGACGCCCGAAGCGCAGCGCTGGGAAGCGCAAAGGCTGGCGCGCGCCGCAGTGCACGCGCATGCGCTCGGGCTGACTATTCACGCCGGGCACGGACTCGATTATCAGAACTATCCGCTCTTTGCGGCGACCGTGCCGCATGTGGCGGAGGTATCAATAGGGTTTGCGGTCATGGCCCGCGCCATGATGGTTGGCATGGACGCGGCGGTGCGGTCGATGGTGCAGCGCGTCAAGGGTCTGTAGGCGGCGATGGAAGGATTTCGCTGCGGCTACGTAACGCTGGTAGGCAAGCCCAATGTAGGCAAGAGCACGCTGCTCAACGCCTTGATCGGCAAGAAGCTCTCCATCGTTACACCGAAGGCGCAGACGACGCGGCATCGGGTCCTCGGAATCTTGTCGGAGCCGGACGCGCAGGTGATCTTTCTGGATACACCGGGCGTGATTGCGCCGCGCTCCGGCCTGCATCAATCCATGATGCACTCTGTTGCTGGTGCGGTGGACGAGGCCGATCTTCTGCTCTTTGTGGCGGATGCGTGTGCGGATCAGCCCGACAGGCGCAGCCTGGAGCGGGTCCGCGCACGGAGCGCCATCCTGGTGCTCAACAAGGTGGACCGTACCAGCCAGCACGCGGTGTTGCCGCTGGCCAAGGCCTATCTTGATCTTCGCGCTTTCGAAGCGGTCATCCCCGTGTCTGCGCTCAGGGGCGACAACGTAGACGCGCTGCTCAAAGAAATCAAATCACGACTGCCCCTGGGCGTGCCGCTGTATCCCGTCGACATGCTGAGCGAACACCCCGAGCGCTTTTTCGTGAGCGAGATCATCCGCGAAAAGGTGTTTTCGCATTTCCGGCAGGAGGTGCCGTATGCTGTAGCCGTAAACATCCGTCGCTACGAAGAGAATCCGGGCCGCAAGGATCTCATACAGGCGGATATCGTGGTGGAGCGCTCGTCCCAGAAGGGCATACTGATTGGGGCCGGCGGGCGGGCCCTCAAGGCGGTGGGAACGGCCGCGCGCAAGGATATCGAGGTCTTTCTTGACCGCAAGGTGTATCTGAAACTCTTCGTGCAGGTGCGTCCCAACTGGCGCAACCAGAATGCGCTTTTGCAGTCCTACGGGTACTAGGATCCCAGGCGGACGCCCAGGCCGTGCGCGACGCCGTGCTGCAATGATGCTGGCACAAGATCCGCGGCAATCTGATACCAGCGAAAGGCTCGCCGCTTGGGATAGGTCGTGCGCAGTGCGCTGAAGCGCGCCCCAAGCACTTGGCGCGGTGCCGTCATAAGCGCTCGGGTCCGGGCATCGTCCGCGCGCAGATCGTACATTTGCCTGGCCAGGCCGTCCAGCCATGCCGCAGCGCTCCGTGCATGGGTGGGGGGCGCGAGCGCCAAGGTTCCGGCGGGTGTGGCCAGGGCGGCGTAGTCCCACAAGGGCTGCAGCCCGAAGCGACGGGTCACCGCCTGGTACAGCAGAACGGTCCCAAGCAGCTTTCCGTCATACGAATGCCCGGCAACATGGGGCGTGGCCACCGTTGCTGCGCGTATCAGGCGCAGGCTGGGCGTTGGCTCGTTTTCCCACACATCCAGCACGGCACCGTTTAAGGCGCGATGTTTCAGGGCCTCGCCCAGGGCCCTGGAATTCACCACAGGCCCGCGGGACGTGTTGATGAGCCAGGCACTGCGTTTCATCTGCCCCAGCGCCTTTTGGCCTATGAGATGATGCGTGGCGTGCGGCCCTTGACGCGACAGCGGCACATGGAGCGTTACGATGTCGGATTCACCAAGCAGCGTGCACAGCGGCACATACGGGTGTGCTCCCAGGGATGCAGCGGCAAGCGGCGGATCGTTCTGAAGGACACGCATGCCTAGGGCGCGGGCGCGGCGCAGCACGCGGCGACCGATGTCGCCGCAGCCCACTATGCCGAGCACTTGTGAAGAAAGCGCGGATTCTGTCTGACTCGCAATAACAATCAGGGCCGTGGTCACGTATTCAGCCACGGATTCTGCGCCGGCTCCCCGGGCATGGGCGAATGCAATGCCGCGTGCGCGCAGGGCCTGTTGATCAATATGATCCGTACCTATGGTTGCCGATCCCACAAACTGGATGCGTGTGCCTTCGACCAAGCCGGGGTGCACGCGTGTGATGCTTCGGACCAACAGGATGTCGGCGTCCGTGGCGGCGGCGCGCGTAATGGCGCGTCCGGGCAGCACACGAACGGATCCAACATGCCCAAATGCCTCGCGCACATGCGGGATGTTTTCGTCAGCGAGGATCTGAAGCGCTTGCATTAGTGCGCCTTATGGCGTGTATTTAACAGACAATCGCGCCGGCCGGCGCGGCGATTCCCGGACTAAATGGCTTTATCCACCAAGCTGTGGCGCACAGGGCTTTGCCTTGGTGCGCTGATTGTTTCTGTTGCGCCTATGAAAGTCGCCTTGGCACCGCCGGTGCCTGCGTGGCTGGGCGCGGCGCAACAGCCACCGCCAACCGAGCACGCGGTTATGGAAGCGTTGCGCAACCCCTGGGCCATCCAGCCCATCCCGGCGCTGCTGATCGACAGCGAAACGCTCTGGCTTGCGCGGCTGATATATTCCGAATCGAAGCGGGCCGATGAGCAGGAGCTCGTGGCGTGGGTTGTGCGCAACCGTGCGGAGTCGGGCTACCGTGGCCGCCACTCCATCGAAGCGGTCACCCACGATCCTTACCAGTTCAGCGCCTTTGTGCCGGGCAGCGATACGTACAGGTACTACACGGGGTTGACCGCCCACACCGTAGCGCCCGGCTGGCAACGTACCTTGGCGCTTGCCTATTACGTGCGCCATGCTCCGGCGTCGCTGCGTCCGTTTTCACCTGAAACGCGCCATTTCTACAGCGAGCGATCGCTGAGCAGCCCCGACAGCCTGCCCGCATGGACGGTAGGCATGCATGCCGTGACACCGAGTCGTCCGATCAGGCTGGAAGCGCGTCGATTCCGCTTTTACGCGGGCATCCGATAGTCCCACGGACCTATAGTCCCACGGAAAGGCGCAGCATGGCGCTGTTCAGGCGCTGTTCGCCCTCGGGCGTCAGCGTCACGAAGTCGATCACCAACTCGTCCTGTATAAAGTTCGTGAGTCCGAACGTGTAGGCGATCTCAGGGTATAGCCGGAGTCCGCCGATGGTGACCTGCAGGCCCACGCCGGCTTCAGCGGCTACCGATAGCGGTGCCAGGTCGTTGCTGAGTATCTTGTCCGTGAAGGATGGAAACCGCAGCAGTGGCCCGGCAAACACATACGGCCCTATCACGGGCGCATTGATCCCGTAACGAAAGAGCAGCGGCATCTCCAAAAGGCTTACATCAAACTGGTCCCGCGTGGCTGGAAAGGTGTCACTGAGGCCTTCATAGAGGTTTCCAGCGTCCACATAGCGGACGCCTGGCCGGATGTCCACAGAGCCCAGCGAAAACTCAAACCATGCGCCCACATGCCAGCCCTCCTTACTCTTGAAGCGGGCGTCCAGGTTGTTGAAGGTCACATCGGAAAGCTGCTGGTAATTCAGCCCCAGGGTGATGCCGAATCGTTGGGCTGCCGCATCCGGGGCTGCGCCCAAGAGGATGAGGCTGCAGGCAAGCAGGCGAGCGTTCATATAGGCCATGCAGGACTTGGCCTGCAACAACTACGCGCGAGCCGTGTTTCCTAGTGCACAGATTCCACCATGAAGATCGGTATCACGTGTTACCCGATCTACGGCGGCAGCGGCGTCGTAGCGACGGAACTGGGCAAGGCCTTGGCGCGCCGCGGGCATCAGATCCACTTCATCTCGTATCAGATGCCGTTTCGCCTCAGTGCGGTCACCGACGACATCTACTTCCATGAGGTCGGTCTGAGCACCTATCCCATATTTCAATCGCATCCCTATTCCCTGGCACTATGCAGCAAGATGGTGGATGTTGCGCGGTACGAGGCGCTGGACATCCTGCATGTGCACTATGCAATTCCGCATGCGACCAGTGCCATCCTTGCGCGTGCCATCCTGCGCGGGCAGGGTATGGAGGTTCCGGTGGTCACGACGCTGCATGGCACAGACATCACGATTGTGGGCCAAGACCCGTCTTTCGCGCCGGTCGTGACGTATTCCATCAACGCTTCCGACGGCGTAACGGCTGTATCGAAGGCGCTCAGGCAGGAGACCTACGAGGCGTTCGCCGTCGAGGGCGACATTGCAGTGATTCCCAACTTCATCAACATAGAGCGGTTCTCGAGGCAGGCACACACCGACTTCCGCAAGCGGCTTTGCCCGCAGGGCGAGAAGATCCTGGTGCATGTGTCCAACTTCAGAACGGTCAAGAACACGCCGCATGTGGTTCAAGTCTTTTTCAATCTGCGCCGCCGCGGACTGCCGGTCAAGCTAGTGCTGGTCGGCGATGGGCCGGACCGTGCGGCTACCGAGCACTTGGCGCGGGAGCTTGGTGTCCATCAGTATGTGCGCTTCTTGGGGAAGCAGGATCCTATTTCGGCAATCCTGGCCACATCGGATGTCTTCATCATGCCCAGCGGATTTGAGTCCTTTGGGCTTGCGGCTTTGGAGGCCATGGCGTGCGGCGTTCCCGTCGTGTGTTCCGACATCGGCGGTTTGCCCGAGCTTGTGGGCGGGAGCGGCGGCGGATTCCTTTGTCCGCTCGGCGATATTGATGCATTCACCGACTGCGCCGCCCGACTTGTGGAAGACGACGTGCTCCGTGAAACGATGTCCCGGGCGGCGCGCGCCCATGCGGTGCGCCACTTCGATGAGACCACAATCGTTCCGCTTTACGAAAATTTCTACCGTGCCGTGCGCGCCCGCGTGCTGGCATAGGCGTAGCCACTGTGCTGTGCGCGCAGCGATCCAGAACCTTTCACCGGGGCACGGTTCGTACGCATTCAGGGCCGCCAGGCAGCGGCGTGTTCGTGCCTGCGGTAGGTAACGAACGCACAGCCGTCGCTGTGCTTTTCGTCAGTGAGTACGTAGCGCGGTCCGATCAGGTGTGCGTACGGCGGGAAGTATTTGTCACCCTTGTAGCGCCCTTCGACAAGCGTCAGCTCCAATCGGTCGGCTAGCGGAAGGGCCTCTGCATAGAGCTGTGCACCGCCGCCAATAAAGACCACGCGCGCATTCCGGGCGGCATGCAGGGCTGCGGGCAGCGAAGCGAAGGTTTCAACATCGGGATAGCCCGGCAGCACGCCGCGAGAAGTGAGCACCATCATGCGGCGCTTCGGGAGTGGTCGTCCGAACTGATGCACGATACTCTCGAACGTTGTGCGCCCCACGATAAGCGCATGCCCGGAGGTAAGGCGCTTGAAGCGCCGAAGATCTTCGCGCAGCGGCGGCCACGGGAGGGCCAAGCCGCGGCCTATCAGGCGATCTTCCCGCGCGAGTGCAGCGATTATGACGATCTCCGGGTGCCCGAAGCCTGCGTGTATCGCCGCTACATGTTCTCCCAATACTGTGATGGCATATCCTCAGCCAGTGAGAGCGCGCCCTCCGCGCCGATAAAGAGCGGGTCGTCCACCGGCGTGATGCGAAATTCACCATATTCCGCTAGGGCTTTTGCGATGGCTTGCGCCATACCCTTGGTCTGGCTCCCGCCCCCGGCTAGGTAGATGTTGTTGCGCACACGCTCCTGCAGCATGGGCTCGTAGCGCGCGATCAGGTCAATAAGCGTTTCCGCAATCGGTGTGATCAGGCTCTCGCACGCCTGCGTGATCTCGGCCGTGATGTCGTGCGGTACAAACTTTCCGGCCACCGGCATCTGCACGACGATGCGGCCTTTGGCCTTGCCGACGCGGCCGTGCGTTTCTTTCAGCTGCCGGACCTGTGTTTCGCTGATGCGGGTGGACGGGTATTTTTCGCGGAGAAGGCTGTAGAGCTGTTTGTCCACGGTATCGCCGGCAGTGCGGAGGGTGCGCTGGTCCTCTTCTGTGGGCATGGTGCCATGCATTACGCAGAAGTCGATCGTGCCCGCGCCGATGTCAACGACGCAGGCATTGTTGAGTGCGCCGAGGCTGTAGGCTACGGCAAAGGGCTCCGAAATAACCATGAGCGTGTCCGCGTATTCGCGCACGGCCTCCCGGATGGCCAGCTTATTGGCGGTCAGTGCCTCGGCAGGGACCCCGACCGCGGCATAGATTTTTTGACCTTTTTCTGCCTGGACCAGGTTGATCAGGTGATGAATCAGCTGCCGGACCGCCTCCTCGTCGCGCTGTGTACCATCGCGTATCACCCCGTATTCCAGCGGGCGCACCAGATCGACCGAAAGGCGGTGGTCAATGGCCTCTGCGCCAAAGATGACCTCTTTCTTCAGCATCTTGCGCGCGATGAAATCCTTGGGCCAGCCGACGAAGCTGTATTCCCAGTGTCGTTGGCCGTTGCTCGCGACGATGGCGCTCCTGGATGTGCCGAGGTCAATGCCGACATGCAGGACCTGTGCTATCTCGCCGTTCTTCTTGCCGGTACTCTTCTCAGACATAGTGCCAGTGGTGTAATAGTCGGCTCAATGTGCGTACACCCACCAAATGAAGCCACGCTCAAAAGATACAAAGAATTACATGTCTCCAAGTCTCGGGCGAGTGCACGTCAGGTCCAGCCGTGCACTGACTGTCGCAGCGGCAGGCCGGGCGTATGCTGCCAGAGCGCCACTGCTTGTATCTCCGGGCATGCGCGTCCTATGCCAGGCTCTGCGAACGGCACTGGCCGGTGCTCCTCCTGCAGGATAGCACAGCGAATGGGTGCGCCCGGCGGTGCCCAACCGGCTCACTTGGCGCGGCCGGCGTGCTTGGACGGAAGCGACGTTCCGATCACGGCAGAAGATCGGGTGGTTTTCTCCTCCTGAATGCCCGCGGCAGCGGCGGCATAGTGCAAGATGCCATCAAACAGTGCCGTGGCGATCCGCTCGCGATACTCGTCTGAAAACAGCCGCTTTTCGTCTGGCAAATGGTTGATGACAGCAATCTCTGTCAGGATGGCAGGGACAGCCATCTCTCCCATCGCGTCGCCGCGCTGCCACCGATTCGACAGCACGGAGAACGGTCCGCCCTTGACGCCCCAGTTTTCCACCAAAGGATTGACTTCGCTGATGGCCTCATAGAGCGACGATTGCACGGCCTCGGCAAAACGAATGGACTCTTGTCGCTTCACGGTGCTGGCCAGCGCCCGCAGATGGCCGCGCCACTCCGCGATCGTGAACCCGGAGTTGACGTTTTCGCGCATGGCAAGGCGCTCTGCCGCGGCCGTGCCGCGCGTACTGAAATAGAACGTCTCAATGGTGGACTTCGGATTGGTTTCTAAGGCATTCACATGAATGGACAGCAGTATGTCCGCACGTTTGGCCACGGCGAAGGCTACGCGCTCCTTCAAAGTCAGCGTCGTATCAGCGTTACGCGTCAGCCAGACTTCAAAGCCGTATCGCTGCAGCTTGCGCTCGAGCCGAAGCGCAACATCCAGGGCAACCGTTTTCTCGGTCAATCCCGAAGTTCCTACCGCACCCGGGTCTTTCCCGCCATGGCCGGGGTCCAAGACGATGGTCCGGATGCCCAGACCATAGACGCTCGCCAGCGGAAGGTCGGCATCCAGTGACGGGTCGGCGTCCAACGACGGGCCGGTGGCCAGCGTCTCTAAACCAGTCTCGTGTGCCGAGCGAATCGGCTCTGCCGCCCGCAGCGGTTCTTCGCTAAGGAGCGCCGTATCAGGCGGATAGGACCCGATACCGCCCAAGATGGCTGCAAGAAAGGCGGCGAAGATAAACGTGCGGTTGGCAAGCGACGCCCGGGGCGCGGCCACCGCACGCTGGATGCCCCGGTTATCTTCGTAGACCTCCTTCAGCAGTGTGGCCCGAGCTTTGGGTCGCTTTCCGATCATTGGAGTGCTGCGGGCGCGTGGTTGCGAATCCCTGCGAAGGAATTGTTTTCAGAACTTTGAGTTATTGCCCGACGGCTAGACTGCTATGGGTGCTGCGATAGCCGGATGGTGGCGGTAGCCGTGCAGGGCAAAGTCTTCATATGTGTATTCAAAGATGGAGGCAGGTTTCCGCGTGATTTGCAAGGTAGGTAATGAATAGGGTGAGCGGCCCAGTTGTTCCCTGACCTGATCCAGGTGATTCAGGTAGGTGTGCGCGTCCCCTATGGTATAGACCAGCTCGCCCGGCACCAGATCCAGCTGATGCGCCACCATGTGCGTGAGCAGCGCGTACTGAGCGATGTTGAACGGGGCACCCAGAAAAAGGTCGTTGGAGCGCACATACAACTGGCACGACAGCCGACGCTTCGCCGCATAGAACTGGAAGAACATGTGGCAGGGTGGCAGAGCCATCTGCGGCGTCTCGGGCGGGTTCCAAGCGCTGACCACATGGCGGCGGCTAAACGGCTGCGTCCGCAAACTGTTGATAACCGCTGTGATCTGATCCGTCCCCCCGAAGCTTCTCCACTGTTGGCCGTAGACCGGGCCGAGGGCGCCCTGTTCGGCGGCGAAAGCCGCGTCATCGCGAATTCGAGCCTCGAACGAATGCATGAGCGCCTTCCATTCGGCACTGTCGGAGGGCGGAACCGGCTGCCCCGTCTGTTCCAGATAGCGCTGCAGTGGCCAGGCCGTCCAGATGGAGATCCTCTGGTCGACTAGCGGCTTGATATTCGTACTGCCCGAAAGGAACCAGAGCATTTCGCACGCCAGACCACGAAACCACACGCGCTTGGTGGTGCACAGCGGGAACCCCGCTGCAAGGTCGAACCGCATCTGGTGGCCAAATACGCTGAGGGTACCGGTGCCGGTCCGATCTTCCCTGCGGACACCCTCATCCATGACGCGCTGAAGCAAGTCGAGGTATACTTTCATGCGATCGGCGGAACGCCTGAAGGCCTGAAGGAGTTTTCAGCACCAACTGTTTTTGACACGATGCTGTGGTCGCTGTGCTCGATCTCGGCAAGGAAGCACAAAATACTCCTATGGATCCCAACTTGCACCAGAAGAAGGGCATTGAGCATCTCAACAAGGTGCTGCAATATGCACCGATGGTCGCCGCGGACGGCAAGGCCACCGTACATCTGACCACTGAGGACTGGCATGTCGTTGCGGACACGCTCTTTCGCATGAACACGCCGCACGAGATCCTGCCCGTGGCAATCACCGGCTTCCGCCTGGGGAAAGACCATCGCAGCATCGAGCTTTCAACCGCGACGCTGGCGATCCGCGTAGAGCCGTTTTAGTTGGGGCACGCAGCTTGTTCATGCTTGCCTACAACAAGAACAACAACAAGGTCTGCAAGAAGACCTGAAAGAAGATCTGCCGCGGTCTACTCAGTGCCCTGGCTTCGCCGGTTGCCTATTGGCAGAGGTTCGCGGCTGCCGCATTTGCGCCCATGCCCCTGCATGCGTGCTGATGCGCTCTCATGCTAACAAGCGAACCCGCTTCGGTGCCATGGAGTGCCGTGCTGCCGCTGCCGTGCGCGCCGCTTTCCGCTTCTGCACCGGCCCGTCCTTACGCGCAGAGCTTTTGCGGTGCCGGCGACGCTGGGACGGGCATCTCGCTGCATGGGCGGGGCCTGTCATTGTTGTGCACGGCGAAGTATTTTGGGCGGAACCACTTACCATATGAGCCCGGGCATCCTTCTTGTTGGCACGCTCGATACCAAGGAGCGTGAGTTTGTATTTGCCCGCGACCTGATCCATGCGCGCGGGCTTGGGGCGATCATGATGGATGCGGGCATAATGGGCGCGCCCGTCGCCGCACCGGAAATTGATGCTGCCGCGGTGGCTGAGGCGGGAGGCAGCACCTTGGAGACCCTGCGGTCTGCGGGCAATCGCGCTGCAGCACTAGAGGTCATGACACGCGGCGCCTGCACGCTGGCCGCGGGCCTTTTTGACGAAGGAAAGGTGGCTGCCGTTATGGGGCTAGGCGGCAGCGGCGGCACGGCGATTGCAACGGCGGTGATGCGATTGCTTCCCGTGGGCGTGCCCAAGGTCATGCTTTCAACACTGGCTTCGGGTGATGTGGGGCCGTACGTCGGCGGGACCGATATTGCTATGATGTACTCGGTGGTGGACATTGCCGGCCTCAACAGAATCTCGCGGCCCATCATAGCCAACGCGGTGGGCGCAGTGTGCGGCATGGTGGAACAGGCGGTGCCCGCCAGCGACGACAAGCCGCTGATAGCGGCTACCATGTTTGGCGTGACTACACCGTGCGTGATGCGGGTACAGGCCACGCTGGCGTCGGCAGGCTACGAGGTAGTGGTGTTTCACGCGACCGGAACCGGCGGGCGCACCATGGAGAGGCTGATTGACAGCGGGTTCTTCGCAGCCGTAGCGGATGTCACCACAACAGAATGGTGCGACGAGGTGGTGGGCGGCGTCCTGAGCGCAGGACCGGACCGGCTAGGGGCCGCCGCGCGGCGCGGCATCCCGCAGGTGGTGTCGTGTGGGGCGCTGGACATGGTCAACTTCCGCGGTGCAGCAACCATCCCGGCGCAGTTTAAAGGGCGCAACCTGTTCGAGCACAACGCCAACGTGACGCTGATGCGCACCAGTCCGGCGGAATGCCGCCGTATCGGCGCGTGCATCGCCCATCAGCTGAACCAAGCAACGGGGCCGGTTACGCTGCTGCTTCCGCTGCGGGGTGTCAGCGCCATCGACAAGGAAGGGCAGCCTTTTCATGATCCCGACGCCAATGCCGCGCTGTTCGAGTCGCTGCGTCAGAGCGTCGCGCCCCATGTGGAAATTGTCGCGCTGGACCTGCATATCAATGACGACGAATTCGCCGATGCGCTGGCGAAGCGCGTCCTGGCCCTGATGCGAGGATAGCCAATGGAAGGCAGCACCAGGCCCCGCCGCGCTTGCGGCATAACGACCGCACGGCGCATTACCCCACGCGCTGCCACACCCGTACGGCGCCTTCATAAAGCGCGTTTGCATCAACCACTATAGCTATGCAGCAAATCGGCTGTTGCCAGATCGCCTACGCGCCCGATGCGGAAACGCTGATCTTTGACTGGGGCACCATAAAGATCCTGAGTGAGCCTGCGTTCGCGGGCGGCAGCACGATGACCTTTGCCGAGGTCGCAGTGTATCCGGGTACCGGACACGCGCGCCACAAGCACGACAATGCTGACGAGATCATCTACGTGCTGGAAGGAGAAGCGCTGCAGATGCTGGACGACAAGCCCTCGGTGCCCGTGCGTGCAGGTGCCAGCATATACGTGCCGCGGGGGACATTTCACGGGACGCAGAACACGGGTTCGGGCGTACTTCGACTCGTAGTCGTCTATGCGCCGGCTGGAGAGGAGAAGATTCTGCGGGCACTCCCTGGCGTGCACATAAAACCTGCGGAGCGATGAGATACTTTGCTGTCATACTCGTGCTTTGCGCCGCTTGCCAAACGGCTGATAACGGTCCGCGGCGCATTGAGGTGCTCTTTTTGGGCCATGAAAGTCGGCACCACGACGCGCAGACCTATGCGCCGCTATTGGCCTCGGCGCTGGCTACGCACGGGATCAACATTTCCTACACCAATGCGGTGTCGTCGCTAAGCAAGGACGTGCTGTCACGCTACGATGCGCTGCTCCTGTACGCCAATCATGATTCCATCAGCCAGGCGCAGGAGCGCGCACTGCTGGACTTTGTGGCGTCCGGAAAGGGATTTTTGCCGGTGCACAGCGCGAGTTACTGCTTCCGAAACTCGGAAGCCTTCATTCGCCTTGTGGGTGCTCAGTTCGAGAGTCATGGTGCCGGCATCTTCACGGCAGACATTGTGCAGCCTGATCATGCGCTCATGCAGGGCTTTGCGGCTTTTGAAACATGGGACGAAACGTACGTGCACACGATGCACGCCGATGATCGTACCATCCTCATGGAGCGCCGGGAGGATGGACATGTGGAGCCCTGGACATGGACACGGACGCACGGCAAGGGCCGCATATTCTACACGGCTTACGGGCACGATGAGCGCACATGGAGCAACCCGGGCTTTCATGAGCTCATGCGCCGCGGCATCTTGTGGGCCGTCGGCAACGAGGGGCGCGCGCAGGCGGAGGCCTTCAGCATTGCACCGCTGGAGTACATCCTCCACGACAGCATTCCGAACTACGAAGAGCGGGATCCGCCGCCCCTGTATCAGCTCCCGCTGGACGCGGAGCAGTCACAGCAGCACATCCAGGTGCCTCCCGGCTTCAGGCTGGAGCTCTTTGCCGCAGAACCCCTCATCCGCAACCCCATGGCGATGGCCTGGGACGATGGGGGCCGCCTGTTCGTAATAGAAACCACGGACTATCCCAACGAGCGAAAAGACACGCCGCACGGCAATGACAGGATCAAGATCCTGGAAGACACCGATGGCGACGGGCGCGCCGATACCGCGAAGGTGTTTGCGGAAGGACTCAGTATACCGACGAGCCTCACCCCGGCACGAGGCGGCTGGATCGTGTCGCAGGCTCCCGACATGTTGTTTCTGAAAGATACCGATGGCGACGACCGGGCTGATATGCGCGAAGTGCTCTTCACCGGCTTCGGAACGTACGACACCCACGCAGGCCCGTCCAATCTGCGCTACGGCTTTGACAACTGGATCTGGGGGACGGTCGGATACGCTAACTTTGAAGGCATGGTCGGCGCCGATTCGCTCCGGTTTGCGCAGGGGGCCTACCGCTTCAAATCAACGGGCGATAAGCTGGAATCCATCGCCACGTTCACCAACAACACATGGGGACTGGGATTCTCGGAGGCGTTCGATGTGTTCGGCTCCACCGCCAACAATGAGCACAGCGTCTATGTCGCCATCTTTGATCGATACTATGCGGGTGTTACGGGCCTTAAGGGCGATGGTAAGATCAAGCTAGACGGGCACTACGCTATCCGACCCATCACTCAGAATGTGCGCCAGGTGGATGTCTGGATGGGACTCACCGCCGCAGCGGGACACAGCTTGTACACGGCGCGGGACTTTCCAGAAGAATACTGGAATCGCATCGCTTTTGTCAGCGAGCCAACCGGGCACCTCCTGCATCAGGCGATCATCGAACCCAGTGGTTCGGGCTATGTGGAGCGAGACGGATGGAACCTGTTGGCAAGCAGCGACGAGTGGGTGTCCCCCGTCCAGGCTGAGGTGGGTCCCGATGGTGCCGTCTGGGTCCTGGACTGGTACAATTTTATTGTCCAGCACAATCCTACGCCGGAGGGGTTCGGCACCGGTGCCGGCAATGCGCACATCAATGTACTTCGCGACAAGGCACATGGCCGCATATACCGCATCGTTTACGAAGGGGCGCGGCCCACGCCCTATCCGGCCCTTGGCGGTGCCAACAGCCTGGTACGGGCGCTTGCGCATTCCAACATGTTCTGGCGCATGGTGGCCCAACGACGTCTTGTTGAAGGGCAGATGACGGAAGCTGCGCCCGCGCTGATCAGACTCGTGGGATCCAAGGGCGTAGACCAGGCAGGCCTGAACAGTCCCGCAGTGCACGCGCTCTGGACCTTGCATGGCTTGGGCCTTTTGGACGGCGGGGATGAGGCAGCGCTGGCCGCTGCCTACGGCGCATTGCGTCATGCGGCTGCAGGCGTCCGGAAGAATGCCTTGCGCGTGTTGCCGCATAGCGCAGCATCGACGCGCGCCATCATGGATGCGGGCGTGCTTGTGGACAAGGACCTCGGCGTCCGTTTTGCCGCCCTGTTGGCGCTGAGTCAGATGCCGCCTTCGGAGGCCGTGGGGCGGGCACTCTATGCGGAAAGCCAGCGCAGCGAGGTGATCGGCGACGTGTGGCTCGGGGAAGGCCTCTACATAGCAGCCGCTGCGCACAAGGACGGGTTCTTGGCCGCCTACCAAAAAGATGTGGCTGGTGCCGACGCGGACACGTTTGCTGCCGTCGAATGGTCTGGTTCAGGCCTTGATGACGCTGACTGGCAAACCATGGAACTGCCGAAAGCGTGGCGTCGCACAACCGACCTGCAGTCGTTTGACGGGGTGGTATGGTTTCGGAAAGAGGTCACGCTGCCTGGCGCCACATCAGACCTGACGCTCGGCCTGGGTGGCATCTACGACAGCGATGTGACCTACGTGAACGGCACGGTGGTGGGCGCTTCGAAGAATGCGTACTCCAACAAGCGCGTGTACGCCGTGCCCTCCTCCGTGCTGCGTCCGGGGCGCAACGTGATCGCTGTGCGCGTGGAAGATATCTTCGGCAACGGGGGTTTTCGAGGCGAACCGGAAGATCTTTACCTGCGCGGTGCCGGGACGGATCTGACGCTCGCGGACACCTGGCGTTACAAGGTAGAAGTGGAATATCCAGGGGGAAAGAAGGCTGATCTAAGCAGCCACATCCCGCTGGCGGCGCAGTTTGCGCAGCGGCAAGGCGCGGCTACCGCCGCCGAAGCGGAGGCCTTCGACCAGGAAGTCGCCCTCTCTGTGCTGCCCGGCCTCTTGCGCTTTGACCTTCCGTCGTTTACGGTTGCGGCCGGCACAACCGTGCGCCTGGTGTTCAGCAATCCGGGAGAGATGCCACACAACGCTGTGATCATCACTCCTGGCAGCACGGATGCTGTGGGCATGGCGGCAGACCAATTGGTCGGCGGAGACTACGTACCCGACATGGAGTCGGTGCTCTTTGCGACGCCGATGCTGGATCCGGGCACCTCGGTCGTGCTGATGTTCGAGGCCCCCGCCGAACCCGGAGATTATCCATACCTCTGCACCTTCCCGGGCCATTGGCGGCTGATGCAAGGCACCATGGTAGTTACGCCACCGTAGCGGCAGCAGGCGGGCAGCTTCGGCGAGCAGCGGCCAGCCTGGACCCGTACTTCCAGGGTCAGTTCCTTGGTGGCCATGAGCAGTGTCGTCGCGCTGGTGGGCGCCGGTGCGTAACGGGGCGGGCCAGCGGGGATAAGCCTGGCAGGCTCAGGTCAGGATGCCCTGCACAACATGGGCCTTTTCAACGCCCGTCAGCTTGTGGTCGAGTCCGCGAAACTTCACCGTCAGACGCTTGTGGTCAATGCCGAGCTGATGCAGGAGTGTGGCGTTAAGGTCGCGGATATGGACGGGGTTCTCTACGATGTTGTACGAAAAATCGTCGGTGCGACCGTACTCGAAGCCTGGCTTGATGCCGCCGCCGGCCATCCACAGGGAGAAGCATCGTCCATGGTGGTCACGACCGGAACTCGGATGCCCGAGCGCTCCCTGGCTGTAGACCGTGCGCCCAAACTCACCACCCCAGACTACCAGTGTCTCATCCAACAGGCCTCGACGCTTCAGGTCTTTCACCAGTGCCGCGGACGCCTGGTCCACATCGCGACACTGCATGGGCAGCTGCTGCCTGAGCGCAATGTGCTGATCCCACCCCCGATGGAAAAGCTGCACAAAGCGCACGCCCCGCTCAATCATGCGCCGGGCCAGTAGACAGTTCGCGCTGTAGCTGCCTGCCTTGCGGGATTGTGGCCCGTACAAGTCGAAGACCTCGTCAGGCTCATCAGACAGATCCGTCAGCTCCGGTACAGCTATCTGCATCCGGTACGCCATCTCGTAGGCTTCGATGCGGGCCAGCGTCTCAGCATCGCCAACCTCAGCTGCCTGCTTCTGATTCAGCGCGGCGAGGTCATCAAGCATCCGGCGGCGCTGTGTGCGCGTGATACCCGGCGGATCCTGCAAGTACAGCACCGGATTGATGCCCGGCCGGAGTAGGACGCCCTGATGACTGGAGGGCAGATAGCCGTTGCCCCACAGACGCGCAAAGATCGGTTGGCCGGGATTCTTGCCGCTGCCCTGTGACAGTAGCACCACATACGCCGGCAGGTTCTCGTTTTCGCTGCCAAGCCCGTAGCTGAGCCAGGCGCCCAAGCTGGCATGCCCGATCTGCTGCGAGCCGGTATTGATGAAGGTGATGGCCGGGTCGTGATTGATTGCCTCCGTGTACATCGACTTGATGATGCAGATGTCATCGGCGATCGTCTGGATGTGTGGTAAGAGGTCGCTGATCCATGTGCCGTGCACGCCGCATTGCCGCATAGGCCACCACGGCGCGACCACCGGAAAGGAATCCTGTCCCGCGGTCATGCCCGTCAGCCGCTGCTTACCCCTTACCGATGGCGGCAGCTCCGTAGCATGCAGGTCACGCTGCGCAGGCTTGTAGTCAAAGAGATCAACATGCGATGGGCCACCCGACTGAAACAGATAGATGATGCGCTTGGCCTTCGGCACGAAATGCGGGCCTGGAGGGAAGCGGCCCACGTTTCGGCCTGGGACCTTGGGCACAAGTCCAAACATCCCGGGAAACAGCAGCGACGCCAGTCCCAAACGGCCGATGCCGCGCGATGCTTGCCCCAGGAAGGTGCGCCGCGTAAGCAATGCTTCGTGTTCGCAGCAAGGATGCATCAGCTCCGGGTGATCGTTTCGCTAAGGTTGAGCAGAAGGCTGGCAACGACCGACCACGCTGCATGCTCGGCCAGATTTAGCGCCTCGTTGCGCCGGGACTCGCCTACGCTCAGGTAGGCCTCGGCCCGTTCGATGTCTTGGCTGAAGGCTGCATATTCTTCTTCGAGGCGACTGGCGAGAATGCGCGTCGTGGCTCGGTCTGCCTGGTGGCCCGTGGCCTCTTCAAACGCAAAGGCTATGCGATCATCGGGCGCAACCTGCAGGATACGTTCCGCGAAGGCGCGGCTTGCTTCGACAAACTGCGGATCGTTAAGCAGAACCAGGGCCTGGAGCGGCGTGTTGGTTTGTTCCCGTGCAACTGTGCACACCTCGCGCGTGGGCGCATCAAACATCATCATGGCCGGTGGCGGCGCTGTGCGTTTCCAGTACGTGTAGAGGCTGCGGCGGTACAGCTTCTCCCCGTGATCCTGCACGAACGTCTGTGCTGTCGCGGGCGTGCTTCCGTAGTGGCTGACCTCTTTCCACAAGCCCGGTGGCTGATACGGATGGACGCTGGGTCCACCGAGTCGCGGCACCAGAAGCCCGCTGACCTTCAGTGCGCCGTCGCGAATGAGCTCCGCCGGCAAACGATACCGCGCGCCCCGGGCCAAGAGCGCGTTGTCGGGGTCCAAGGCCAAAAGCGCCGGCGCAGCGTCGGACGACTGGCGGTAGGTGGCTGACAGGACAATCTGTTTCACCAGTGCTTTGACGTCGTAGCCCGACACCACGAAGGAGGTTGCCAGATAGTCAAGCAGCGCAGGGTGCGATGGCAGTGCGCCGCGCGCGCCAAAGTCTGCCGGCGTGGCAACAAGGCCGCGGCCAAAGAAGAGCTGCCAAAACCGGTTGACCGCAACGCGAGCAGTCAAAGGGTGGTCCGGCCGAAAAAGCCACTGCGCAAAAGCCAGACGTGACAGCGACGAGTCCTGCGCCAAAGGGGGTAAAAACGCTGGTACGCCGGGCGTAACCAGTTCCGTAGGCTGGTCATACTGTCCGCGATGCAGAACGTGCGTGGGGCGAGGCGACGCGGCGCTCACCATCACCATGGTCGGAAAGGGCTCCGTAAGCACCTTCAGGCGCTCTGCCAGGTTGGCCTCCTCAAAGCGGAGATGGGCCGCCTCGTCTGCCATCTCAAAGAAGGTTGCCTGCAGCAGCGAATCTTGCGCGGCGGTGCGCTCCTCGGCAGCAGTCAGAAGCGCTTCCTGCACCGCCGGCACAAGCAGCGAACCATCATCTTCACCCTCCATCGCATAAACCCTGAAGTGGCCTGCGATCTGGTTACTGCCCTGGCCGAAATTCAGCATCACCGTGAAGTGCCGCGCCTCCGAAACACTGAGCGGCTCCGCCAGCGTCAGCGTGACATGCTGGGTTGTCACACTGGTCAGGGGCGACCAGCCATTGATCCGGCGATGGTCCAGCGCATCCAACGCAGGATACCCGTCCCGCGCTGAGGTGGCCGTGATCCACCGGATGGGCCGCGCCAGGTGCGGGTCAACCTGTTCAGAAGGCTGTGCGCCCGCGGTCACATGGACGCTGGTGAGCACAAAACCGCCTTCGGGGCCATGGCCCAAGTGCCCGTTCACGCTCGGATAGAACACGATTCGCAGTCCCGTGACAGGCGAGGGCAGGGCGTCGGCGGTCAGCGTGACGTTGTAGGCGGCAAAACCGGCCGGCTGTGCGATGCGGACCGAGCCATCCGCCTGGATCTCGCCAGTGAAGCCGCTGTTGGGCGTTGTGATGCCCTGGGCTTTAAGCGCATGCAGCGCCAGGCCCCGTCCGCGTGCTGCCAGGCGTGCCCGCTGGGCCACTTCCCAGGCAGCCTGATCAGGACTGGCCTGGCTGAGCGTGGTCCGCACGCTTGCCAGGGCGGCTTCTACGGCGGCAATCTCTTCATCCGTGGCTAGCGCAGTCGTGGCTTCCATGGACGGAATCGGATTGATGCCGCTGTTGCCGTCCAGGCCACGTTCTTCGATGGTGTTGAAGAACGAAAAGAGGCGGTAGTAGTCGCGCTGCGATATCGGGTCATACTTGTGATCGTGACACTGCGCACACGCCAGCGTGAGTCCCAGAAACACTTCGCCGGTCGTCTTGACGCGGTCGGCGACGTAGTTGGTGAGGTTCTCCTCCGGGATGGTGCCGCCCTCATGCGTGATCATGTGATTGCGGTGAAACCCTGTCGCGACATGCTGTGCCTCGGTCGGATCAGGCAAGAGGTCACCGGCCAGCTGCTCGGTGACAAAAGCATCAAACGGCTTGTTCTCGTTGAACGCCGCGATGACCCAGTCTCGCCAAATCCACATGTGGCGTCCGCCGTCGATGGAGTAGCCGTTGGTATCCGCATACCGCGCCAGATCAAGCCAGTGCAGCGCCATGCGCTCGCCGTAATGCGGCGACGCCAGGAGGCGGTCCACGACGCGCTCGTAGGCGTCTGGCGCAGCATCCGTTACAAAGGCGCGCACCTCCGCCGAGGATGGCGGCAGTCCGGTCAGGTCCAAGTAAAGCCGTCGGATGAGTGTGCGCCGGCTGGCTTCTTCCAAAGGCGCGAGTCCTTCCCGCTCCAGGCGCGCCAGCACGAAGCGATCCAGGTTGCCGCGCGGCCAGCGCCGGTCCCTTACGGCGGGGATGGCCGGCGCTGCGGGCGGCAGGAAAGCCCAATGCGGTTTCCACTCTGCACCTTGCACGACCCATCGGCGAAGGATCGCGATATCCCTGTCGGACAACTGATGCGGCGCGTCGGGTGGCGGCATCCGCTCTCTTGCAATCGGCGAGGTGATGCGCCGAATGAGTTCGCTGGCGGCCGGCTGGCCCGGCACCACCACGAACCGCCCGGAATCACCCTCCAGCGGTGCGAAGAGGCCCGCCCGGGTATGCAGGGTCAGATCCTTTTTGCGACTCTCGGCGTCGTGGCCGTGGCACAAGAAGCAGTGCTCAGCGAGAATCGGCTTGACATGGAAGTTGTAGTCGACGACATCCGGCAGCGACCCCTGTTCATGCGGAGTGCAAGCCGCGAAGGACAGCACGCCAAAGGCGGCTGCGAAGCCCCAAATTGCTCGATGCCACGGCACGGTCACGCAGCAGGTCAGTTACCAGGCGATCCCATAGTCTTCTCCGTGGTGGCTGGCGCCGCCCCAGAGCGTGCCGTGGGCGCGATCAAAGAAGATGGCCGTGATCGGCCCCGACGTGCGGGCGCTGAACGTTGTCGTGTATCCCATTTCGCGCAGTCTGGCCCGCACCCACGGCGGCGTTGCATCCTGGAGCAGCAGGCGGCCCGGCCGAGACTCGTGCTCGCCGAAGGATCCGCGCAGCTGAAAACTGTTGATGTTTGCCGCTTCCACGGACTGCTGCACATCCATGCCGAACTCCACCATGTTCAGGAAGAACTGTAGCAGGTTCTGATCTTGGCTGTCGCCCCCCTGCACCGCAAAAGACAGGTAGGGCTTGCCATCTTTCAGGGCCATGCCCGGCGTCAGCGTGGCGCGCGGACGCTTGCCGGGTTCCGCTACATTGTATGGATTCTCGGACGGGTCCAGCACAAAGCTCTGCATGCGCTGACTGAGGCCGATGCCCGTCCGTCCTGCAATCACGGCAGGGATCCAGCCGCCACTCGGCGTGATCGACACAACCCAGCCCTCCGCGTCCGCTGCCTGAATGGATGTGGTCCCGGCATAGAAATCTTCCTCGTAGCCCGCGTCGCTTGTCTCAGCGCCGGGGTCAGGCACCCAATCCTCCAAGTAGTGGAGATAGGGATTTTCGCCGCCCTGGAACGGATACGGATCGCCCGGCTTGGTGTCGGGATTGTTCTTGTCCCAGTCAATGGTTTCTACGCGCGCTTTGGCGTACTCCTCGGACAGCAGGCCTTCAAGCGGCTCCTCGGGCGGGTAGTAGGGATCGCCGTAGTAAAAGTCCCGATCCGCAAACGCCATGTTCATCACCTGATACAGGGCATGAATGTAGCGTACGCTGTTATAGCCCATCGCCTTCAGGTCAAGGTATTCCAGCATGTTGAGCGCCTGCAGCATCACAGGGCCCTGCACCCAGGAGGTCAGCTTGTACACCTCGATGTCCTTGTACGTCGTCATCACAGGCTCCTCCAGGTGGACCTCCCACCGGTCGAGGTCTTCCATCGTGATCAGGCCGCCTTGCTCTGCTGTGCCGCGCACGATCTCCTGGGCGATGTCTCCACGGTAAAAGCGGTCGTAGGCCGCGTAGATCGCTTCTTTGCGAGACTGGCCCGCGGCCAGTGCTTCGGCTTCGGCGTCGATGAGCTTCTGCAGGGTGTTGGCCAAATCCTGCTGTCGGAAGATTTCTCCCGGCCGCGGCGCTTCGTACTCCTCCCCGAAGTTGGGCAGCATCACGCTCCGTGAGTAGGGCCACTTCTTCAGTCTGTCCTTGTTGCTTTCAATGCTCCGCGAGGCTTGCGCCTCGATAGGATAGCCGATGGCCATCTCCAGCGAAGGTTCGAGCACATCTGCCAGGCTCAGCGTGCCGAATTCGGCGAGCATCACCATGAGGCCGCCCGGCGTGCCCGGCGTGACGGCCGCGAGCGGCCCGAACTCCGGGGGGTATTGCAGGTCCTGATCCTTGTAGAACGCGGCCGTCGCTCCGGTCGGCGCAACGCCCAGCGCATTGATGCCGATGACCTTGCCGGTATTCGGGTTGTATATGAGGGCCTGGGTTTCGCCGCCCCAGCTCAGAACATCCCACATTGTGGAGGTAGCGCCAAGCATCGCACAAGCGGCGTCCACAGCATTACCGCCCTTGGCAAACATCATCGCACCGGCTGTAGCGCCCAAGGGTTTTCCTGTGATCGCAACCCAGTGCTGTCCATGCAGGACTGGTTTTACGGTGCGTTGCGCTGCGGCCCTGCCGGCGGGCAGCAGCAAGAGCACCGCCAGCGTCAGGAGGGAGTAAGCATGCTTCATAGCAATAGAAATCTGGTTAGAGGCGAAGCTGCATTGGATATTCCATTGGGCGTTCCATTGGGTATTCCATGGGACATTTCAGCGCAGCGCTGTCCGAAATGCGCTGCCTACAAGGTACGCCGCAGCGATTCGCCCGTCGTGAGCTCTGGCAGTATGTGGCCCATGCGATCCCGCTTGGTGCGGAGGTATGACGCGTTGGCATCGTTGGCGGGGATCTCTATCGGGACACGCTCGGCGATTTCGAGTCCGTAGCCGTGCAGGCCCACGCGCTTGGTGGGGTTGTTGGTCATGAGCTTGAGCTTGCGAATGCCCAAGGCCCGAAGAATCTGGCATCCTATGCCGTAGTCGCGATGGTCCATCCGAAAGCCCAGCGCCTCGTTGGCCTCCACCGTATCCAATCCTTGCTCCTGCAGCTCGTAAGCGCGCAGTTTGTTGATGAGCCCGATCCCGCGCCCTTCCTGCTTCATATAGAGAATTACGCCACAGCCTTCGGCCTCGACGCGCTGGATGGCCTTGCTCAGCTGGTCGCCGCAGTCACAACGGTGCGACCCGAAAATGTCGCCCGTCACGCACTGGGAATGCACACGGGTAAGCACGGGCGTGTCTTCGTTCCATGTGCCCTTGTACAACGCGAGATGCACCTCGCGCGTCAACGTTTCTTCAAAGGCGGCCAGCTTGAACATCCCGTACTTTGTTGGGAGTGCCACATCGGCCACGCGGCGTATCAGCGTTGTGCGCTGCATGCGATACGCGACCAAATCGCTGATGGTGATGATCCGCATCTTATGGCGTGCGGCAATCTCCATTAGCTCATGCACCCGGGCCATGGTGCCGTCGGCGTTCATGATTTCAACAAGCGTGCCGACCGGCGAAAATCCCGCCAGTTCGCAGAGATCCACGGTAGCTTCCGTGTGCCCCGTGCGCCTGAGCACGCCACCCGGGTGCGCGCGCAGCGGAAACACATGTCCTGGACGCGCAAAGTCGGCAGGCTTCGCATTGGGGTCGGCCAGCGCACGTATGGTTGCGGCCCGGTCCGCGGCGCTGATCCCGGTGGAGGTGTTGCGCCGGTAATCCACCGAAACGGTGAACGGCGTCTCGTACAGACCCGTGTTGCGCTGCACCATCATCTCCAGCTCCAGCGCCAGGGTGCGCTCCTGAGACATGGGAACGCAGATCAGTCCACGCCCGACTGTGGCCATGAAGTTGACCAGCGCCGGCGTGATGGTCTGGGCCGCACCGATGAAGTCCCCTTCATTCTCGCGATCTTCGTCGTCTACGACGATCACCAGCTTGCCGGCGCGAATGTCGGCGATAGCATCTTCGATGGCATCGAAGGTATCGCGCTGCATGGCCTGAGGCGTTGTGCGGTGGGCGCCGTGGCAAGTCCGGCGGGGTCCGCCAACTCACCGGGGTGCTGCGCCGCGGTTAACCTTTTGGATTGACGCGGGCTAAAGCACTCTTTTCAAAACGAATCTTTACGTTGGTGTACACTTCTACCAGCACGCTCTCGTCATCCACCTGAAGCACGGTGCCATGGACGCCGCCCGCTGTGACCACCTTGTCATTCTTGCGCACGGCAGCGATCATGGCCTTGCGCTCATTTTCGCGCTTCTTCTGCGGCCGGATGATGAAGAAGTAAAAGATCAGAAAGAGAAACAGGAACAGCAGCAGCATGGAGGTCAGACCCCCCTGGCTACCTCCTATTGCCTGCAGCATTGCTACTACGAGATTCATACCGCTGGTGTGCTCATGGACTTGCCCCGCGAATATACGACAACGCCGAACCATTCTCGCTCGGCGCGTCAGAAAAAAAAGAAGGGCAAGCTTACCGCATCGCGTCGCTTCGACCTCCTACCGCTGCTGCCTTCCGGCCCTGACGGGGTTCAGAGGGAGCTGACCGTGCGGGACTCGCCCTTCTTCACAAGTCAACGCCGTGCGCCGCAGCGGGTTCCACACTGGACGCACGGACATGCAGGGTGGCCCCCGAACCCGGGGTTGACCCCATCCCATGCTGACCAGCAGTGCATGAGCTGCACCCGCCGCACCCCGAACCTCCCGCATCCAGGATAGCTTCCAGCCGATGCACACGAGCCGCGCGGCGTGTTCGGGCGGGATGCCGCGCGGACCTCAGGCACCAGCGCTGCGCGCATATGCGCGACGGATGTCGCACGGACGCTACAGCGATTCTCCGCTCCTTGTGCTCAAAAGGAGCCGATGACATCCACGCTGATGGCGATGCGATAGCCGCTGGGCACCGCACCGAAGTCGCGTTGCACTTGCCGCAGCCAGTCGCTAAGTCCAGGGTATACCCGCGGGGCTTTGATCATGATGTGGAAGCGCCACTTGGTCTTCACGCGCGCTATGAAGGCGGGCTCCGGTCCAAGCATTTTGAGCTGGGACGGGAGCTGTCGCGTGGCCACATCGCGCCACCGCATTGCAATCTCGCGCGTTCGCTTTTCCTGGGGTCCCCGTGCTTCAATGTTGACCATACGACCATACGGCGGATAGAAAAGCTGATCGCGTGCCTCCAGCAGTGCGAGTGCAAACCCGATATAGTCGTGCTGCTGAACGTAAGCAAAAATCGGATGGTCGGGGCGGCGCGTTTGTAGCAGCACTTCGCCGCGCAGCGTATGCCGCCCGGCGCGGCCTGAAACCTGCATCAGGAGCTGGGCCGCATGCTCCTCTGCACGAAAGTCCGGCAGCCCCATACCGACATCGGCGCTTACCACGCCCACCAGCGTGACGCGACTGAAGTCCAGCCCTTTGGCCACCATCTGTGTGCCCACCAGAATATCGGCTTCGCCCCGGCCGAACTTGTCCAGGATCGTATAGTGCGCGTCCTTGCGATAGGTGGTATCCAGGTCCATGCGAAGTACACGCGCGTGAGGAAAGTATTCTTTCAGCTCTTCCTGGACCCGCTGCGTGCCCGTTCCCAGCCGGTCAAAATCCCTGGCTGCGCAGTCTGGACATGTGGATGGAAGGCGTCGGGTCTGCCCGCAGTAGTGGCATCGGAGTGCGGTCTGGGCTTTGTGGTAGGTCAGCGTAACGGAGCAGTCCGTGCACTCAGGCAGCCATCCGCAGCTCTGGCACTCCCATATGGGTGCATAGCCCCGTCGGTTTTGCAGCAGGATCACCTGTTCCTGTCGCTTAAGTCGTGCTTCGATGCTTTCGCGCAGTTGCTCCGACAGTGCGCCCCTGAAGGACTGCTCGCGACGCGCATACCTGAGGTCAACCAAGTCGATTTCCGGCAGCAGTGCAGCTCGCCGGCCAGGTACAGGCACCCGTTCCTTCATCGAAAGCAGCGTGTACTTGCCAGTGCGCGCGTTGTACAGGCTTTCCAGCGAAGGCGTCGCAGTGCCGAGTATGCAAACGGCATCGCTCATCTTGGCACGCATGACTGCGACATCGCGCGCATGGTACCGCGGTGCCGGGTCGTATTGTTTATAGGAGGTGTCATGCTCCTCATCCACGACGATCAGGCCCAGCTTCGCGACCGGTGCCAGCACCGCGGAACGGGGCCCGATTGCCACCGTGCATTGCCCGCTGCGCAAAAGTCGCCAAGCGTCGTAACGCTCGCCGTGGCTCATCCTGGAGTGCAGCACCGCAATCTGGTCGCCGAAGCGTGCCCTGAAGCGCTGTACCGTCTGCGGCGTAAGCGAAATTTCCGGCACAAGCACGATGGCCGAGCGATTCTGCCGCAGCGTTGTCTCCAGCGCCGCCAGATAGACCTCGGTCTTGCCTGATCCGGTTACGCCGTGGAGCAGAAACGTGGCGAAGGACTGCTTTTCCAGTGCAGCATTGAGCTGGGTGCGTGCCGCTTTTTGCGACTTGTTGAAGGGTGGCGGCCTGGAAGGCGTGCTGGGGAGCGGCCCGTAATCGGGGCGGCGCAGCACCTCTATTTCTGATTCTTCACAGATGCCCTTGGCGACCAGTCGGCGGGCCGTGGCCGAACTGGCTGCAGCTTCAGATAGGAGCTGTGCCTTGCGCGGTATCGGTTCACCGGCTGCTATGTACTGCAGGCAGGCACGGATGATGGCCTTCTCTTTGCTGCCTCGGAGCTGCTCCAGGACATCCTTCAGTCCGTGGGCTGTGGCGAATGCCGAGGTCGGCCTAAGAAACCGCTCTTTCTTTGGGCGCCGATGCCTGGCGTGCCCACTGGGGAGCGCCGTGCGCAAGACCTCGCCCCAGGCGCACACGTAATAGTTCGCAATCCAACGCGTGAGCAACAGCAGCGAGGCGCTGACGGCCGGCTTTTTGTCCAGCACCGCCCGGATCGGGCGCAGCGTTACGTTCAAGTCGGGCGGCTCACCGTGCTCCGTGATGACGCCTACAACCGTGCGATTCTGCAGTGGCACGCGCACCCGGCATCCTACCCGTGCGGCGGCCACCAAGGCCGGCGGCACCCGGTAATGATACAGCTGATTTACCGGGAGAGGGAGCGCAACGCCGACAGTCACTGCATGAAGGGAAGAACCAGGTTACGACTCTGCTTCGGGGTCGTACAGCATGCCGGTGCACAGACACATCTTTCGCTTCATTCGCGTTAGCACATCGTAGTTGGGGCAGCTCTGGCAACCTTGCCAGAAGATGTTGTCCGAAGTCAACTCCGAAAAGGTTACAGGCTTGTAGCCAAGCTCGGAATTGATCTTCATCACAGGGAGGCTGGTGGTGATGCCAAAAAGCTTGGCGTTCGGATAGCGCTCTCGCGACAGCTCAAACGCCTGCCGCTTGATGCGCCGTGCCAGACCCATCCGGCGAAACTGCGGTGCTACAATAAGCCCCGAGTTGGCCGCATACTTGCCGTGGTCCCAAGTTTCGATGTAGCAGAATCCGGCCACCTCTTGCTGGAGGCTCAGCGCTATCACCGCCTTGCCTTCAGCCATCTTGCCCCGGATGTATGCGGGCTGGCGCTTCGCTATGCCGGTGCCACGCGCGGCTGCCGCGCGCGCAATCAGGGAGCAGATACGGTCCGCATGGCGATAATGCGCTTCCGTTGCTACGAAGATCTGTACGCCTGCAGCCACACTGGGCTCTATCACGGGCAGGGCCAACGCTTCCACGCTCAACTAGATGCCTTTCTCGATGAACAGAACCTGAACAAAAGCGTCTCGGAGCATAATGTTTCTGAATGCCGGGTCAACGAACGCCTCTCTTGCCTGGGCGTTCATGCAGCATGATCGCGACCGTCCCGTCTGCAGAATGTCCCTCGTGTGCGTTACCCGTCACTGGTTCGCCTGCTATCTGTCCATACTGCCAGTACGAGTTTCCACGCCGGATGGTCAAGAGCACGTTTATGGCATACGCGTTGGTGCTGGTCTTGCTTTTGGGGTTGCTTGTCAGCTGGCTGGGTTAGGGTCCAATGGGCTTATCCGCGTTAGGGGGCTTGACGCCCGCGGCATTCTTGCGTGACTACTGGCAGCAGAAGCCGCTTGCGGTGCGCGGGGCATTTCCAGGGCTGGTGCCCCCCATGTCACCGGCCGATCTGATGGTGCTGGCGTGCAGGGATGATGTCTTTGCGCGACTCATACTGGAGGCCGCAGGATCGTCTCCGTGGGAGCTGATACCCGGCCCATTCGAGCGCGACGAGCTCCAGGACCTTCCTCAAGAAGGATGGACTCTGCTTGTGGGCGGCGTGGAGCGGCATGTGCCGGCTGCTGCCGCGCTGCTGGCGCCATTTCGCTTTTTGCCCAACTGGCGCTTCGACGATGTTCAGGCCAGCTACGCGCCGCCGGGCGGCAGTGCGGGTCCGCACTTCGACCACTACGATGTCTTTTTGGTGCAGGGCTATGGCCGGCGGCGATGGCGCATCAGCCATGCCCCTGCGCCCGAGGACACCGCCTTTATGCCTGACGCAGACCTCGCGATCCTAGCGGACTTTGCGCCCGATGCAGAGTGGGTTCTGGAGCCGGGAGATCTGCTCTATCTTCCGCCGCGCCGTCCGCACTGGGGGGTCGCCGTAGATCACTGCATGACGTATTCCGTGGGTTTTCGTGCGCCCACGGTCCAGGATGTTCTGGCTGGCCTCTTGGACGCGGCGACTTCAAATGCGGACGCCGCTCACCGATATGGCGATGCACGCAGGCCGCCATCGGCCCATCCGGGGCGTATTGACCCTGCGGATGTAGACAGGGTACGCGCCGTTGTGCGGCGCTTTTTGGACATGGACATGGAGCGGTGGTTCGGAGCTTTCATCACCGCCTCTGGATTGGACTTTGCTGAGCCCGCAGTGCCCCTTACTGCAATAGAGATTGGCGACCTGATTTCGTCTGGCGCTGCGCTTAGCCGCGTGTCTGTAGGGTCCCTGGTGCATGTGGAATGTCGGGACTGTGTGTGCCTGTACGCCGGTGGCCAGGAATACATCTTGGGGCCGGATCAGCTGGAGGTGGCCCGCCTGATCACGGGGACGAAGCCCCTTACGCATAATACACTCAAGCCGTACCTTCGCATGGCTGCTGTTGCACAGGCGCTTGCCGACATGGTCAATAGCGGCTGCTTGGCTCTTGACGCGCGACGATGATCAGGCCTTGGGACCATCTGGACAGCCACCCGCGCGGAGACTACCGCGTCTTCACGCTGCGGGAAGACCAGAGCCGCTCACCGCGCACCGGGCAGGTGCATCCGTTCTATGTGCTTGAGTCGGCGGACTGGGTCAATTGCCTCCCCGTAACGGAGGCGGGGCAGCTGGTGTGCATCCGGCAGTATCGCCACGGCACGCGCTCGATAGAGCTGGAGCTGCCGGGCGGTTTGGTCGACGATGGAGAAGCACCGGAAGCTGCGGCCCTGCGCGAGATGCGCGAAGAAACGGGCTACGGGTCGGAATCGTTGGTTCACTTGGGCACGATGCAGCCCAACCCTGCGATTCTCAACAACGCTTGCCACTTCTACCTGGGGCAAAACGCCAGGAAGCAGGATGTGCAGCACTTGGACAGTGCCGAAGACATTGAGGTTGTGCTGGTGGACCTAGAGGATATTCCGGACCTGGTCTCGTCTGGTGCCATAACGCACGGCATTGCGCTGGCGGGGCTCTTGTATCTGGACCTGTACTTGCGCGGCGTGGGACCAGGTGGCATCACAAAGGCCTTAGCCGTGGCCACGCCCTAGATCAAGAGAGGCAGTCGCATGGTAGAGGTTTCGGAGTGGCTTTCAACCCTGCGCCACAGGATTCAGTACACACTCTTTGGCGACGAGTCCCCGTACGCCAGGCTGGTCGACATCACGGTCATCGTTGCGATTCTGGCAAGCGTCCTGGTGGTGATGTTGGAGAGCATACCCCGTTATAACGCGGCGTTTGGGCGGCAGCTACACATCGCTGAGTGGGTATTTACGATCATCTTTACGGTCGAGTACCTCTTTCGGCTGCTTTGCGCCAAGAGGCCCAAAGTTTATGCTCGCAGCTTTTACGGCATCGTAGACCTGATGGCGGTCGTACCGACCTATATCAGTTTCTTTCTTCCGGGTGCTGAAACGCTGCTGGTGATACGACTCTTGCGCCTGCTCCGCGTGTTCAGAATACTCAAGCTCGTCGCGTTCCTGGACGCAGGCAACGTGCTTATAGATGTGCTTAAGCAAAGCGCACGCAGCATCGCGATTTTTTTGACCGCCGTTTTTGTGCTGGTGACCATACTGGGTTCACTGATCTACCTCGTGGAAGGGGCAGAAAACGGGTACGACACCATTCCGCGCAGCATCTACTGGGCCGTCGTGACATTGACAACAGTCGGATATGGTGACATTTCTCCGCAAACCCCGTTGGGACAGGCCCTGGCGGCGGTCGTGATGGTCATCGGATACTCCATCATCGCCGTGCCTGCTGGCATTGTATCACTGGGATTTTCACGGGCCATAAGGCCCAGGAAGGGAGGCAAGGTGTGTACGTGGTGCCACGAAAAACGTCACGATCCTAAAGCCCAGTTTTGCCACAACTGCGGCACCAAGCTAATCACATGAAAGGAAGCATTCCCTGGCTGGGGGGCGCAGGTTGTAGTGTGTGCTCATAACCTGTCCGTACGCCCCTGCCGTAGCCACGAGGAGCACATCGCCTTCAGAAGTTTTGGGCAATCGTCGTCCGTGCCCGAGGATGTCGCCAGTTTCGCAGATGGGGCCGACCACTTCGGCGGTGATGGCAGGTGGCGCATCCAGGTGTGACAGGTTTGCGATGGCATGGTACGCGCCATAGAGCGCGGGACGAATCAGGGAGTTCATGCCGGTTTCCACGCCGACGTAGTGCATGGATCCCTTCTCTTTCACCTGCGTGACGCGCGCCAAAAGGACACCGGATTCCGCGACAAGCAGTCGTCCGGGCTCCATCCACAGGGCAAAGTGCGGGTGCGCTTGTCTGAAGCTGCCAAGGTCCTCGGCCAGCGCATCCAGGTCCAGCGCCGTGGCACCCGGGCGCTCCGGCACACCAAAGCCGCCCCCGATGTTGAGAATGCGCACCTCAGGGAAGTCTTCGGCAAGCGACGCCAGGAAGTAGGCCGTTTCTGTCCAGGTGCTGCTCATGAGGATGCCGCTGCCCACATGCGCATGCAGTCCAATGATGGTCACACTAATATCCGCGGCGAGCCTTTGCAGCCTAGGCAACGCGTCGGGGGCGATTCCGAACTTGGACTGCGTGCCGGCGGTCCGCACATGTTTATGGTGTCCGTGACCGCGACCAGGGTCAACCCGTATGATGATCTTTCGGCCAGCGAACACATCAGGCCACAGCTCCAGTGGGCGCGTGCTGTCCAGCGTTACGTAGCCCGCGAGGCGAAATCCGGTCTCGTACTCCTCCCGCGGCGCAAAATTGGGTGTGAACAGGATCCGCTCTGGATCCAAGTCTGGAAACAGCCGATGGGCAAGCGCCAGCTCCCCCGGCGACACGCATTCAAAGCCAAGTCCTGCCTCGTAGAAGACACGCAGCACGTCGGGGTGCAGGCTCGCTTTCATCGCATAGAAGCAGCGCGCTACCGGTGCGAGCCCAAGGACTTGCCTGGCAGCCGCCCGCAGTGTGGCTTCATCATATACATAGCACGGAGAATGCTCTTTCGCAATGCGCAACAGGTCGGTGCGCCGCTGCTTCCACCACAGGGCCCGTTCCGTCGGCAGATCAGCGTCAAAGAGCTCCCGGTAGGTCTTGCCGAACAGGCCATTGCGGCTCATGTGACCGAAGATCTGGCTGTGCAGCTTGGCGACCAGGCGCGCCGCCTGGGACTCGTGGACCACAAAGGTGAGGTTGCGGTCACTGGCGGCCTGCGTCACGAGGAAGACCTGCTGCTCGCTCAGGGCTTCCAGCGCCGGGCCCAGCTCGTGCAGCACGCTGCGAATCTGGCGCCCCACCAGGCTGACGGCGGCGCAGGACTGAATCGGCTGCGCACTGCAAAACATGTTGAGGTCTGACAGCAGCGACTCCAGCTTAGAAGGCGAAAGCGCGACCCCGTGTATGGGGTCGATCGACATGGTGACGTTCGTTTCCGATGTGGCGACATGGCCGATGGACAGGCCATGGCGTTCGAACAATCCGCAGACGCGCGCCAAAAAGCCTACGGAGTGCCACATGCGTGGCGTTTCTATGGCAATCAGGGTTAGGCCCGCCAGCGTAGAGATGGCCTTGACCTGTGCGCCGAAGGTTTCTACGTCCGGCGCGATGACCGTCCCAGGCAACTGCGGCGCAAGGGTGGATCGAATATGCAGCGGGATGCCGGCGCTTCGCAGCGGGTCGATGCAGCGTGCATGCAGCACTTCGGCCCCTGTGCTGGCAAGCTCCTCGGCCTCATCGTATTCCAGGTGCCGAAGTAGGCGGGCGGACGGAATGATGCGCGGGTCAGCCGTGAACATTCCCGGCACATCCGTCCAGATCTCCACATGTTCCGCTTCAAGCTTCGCGGCCAAATAGGACGCCGAAGTATCGGAACCGCCCCACCCGATGAGCACCGTTTCGCCCCGCCGATTGCGCGCGATGAAGCCTTGCGTAAGCGTGATGCAGTCCGAGGCCAATGCGGCCTTCAGGGCCATGTCCGGCGCGTGTTCGCACTGATTGGACAGGTACTGCTCGTGCAGCGGCGCGCGGCTATCTGTGTGGGCCTGCAGCAAAGTGCGGGCATCACGCCAAGTTGTTTGCAGTCCTTGCCGCCTCAAAAAGGCTGCGCCGAGCGTGGTCAGCATCAGCTCGCCACCAGACAGTATGCGCGCTCTGACAGCCGGGCCGACTTCCTGTGTGAGCGAGATGCCGTAGGCCAGCCGCGTGATGCTGTCGAAGTAATGTGCCAATAGCGCCCGGCCGTCGACTTCGAGTGCGCTTGCGAGCGCTAGGTGCCGCTCTTTGATGGCCTCGAGTAATGCTTCGTGTGCATTGGCCAGAGCAGCACTCAGGAGCGCCTCCAGTTCGCGAGAAACGCGTTCCATGGCCGAGCACACCAGGACAGGGCGCTTGCCTGCCTCGAGGCGTTCCTGCGCAATGGAAGCGACCGTATCCCAGTGTGCGCGTGTCGACACGCTTGTGCCGCCAAACTTTGCCACCACATACGGAGATGCATCCACAGCGAACCTGCTCTGAAGCGGCTTGCGCGTAATGCCGCAGGCAGACGCGGCAGTGCACCCATGAGGCGATTGCAGAGGGAGTACTACCGAATAATACCGCCCCGCTACCGACTACTACCCGCTACTACTGCCGCCCAGCACATCCATTAAACGCTTGCAGGTCCGACGGGGTTCAATGGGCACGCATGTGCCAAGTGCGCTGCGTTTCCTCGCACTTTGCAAATCGTGCTTGCCCGAAAAAAAAGGAGGGTCGGAGGCCAAGTTCAGGCTGATTGGCGGTGAGCATTCGGCGCATGGCCATGGTCAGGGAGGTGTACAGGCCAGCGGTACCCGGTTTTGAGCGAATCAAGCACCGAATCATGTCGCTGAATCGCCTGATTTGTGCCAAGCTGATATAGCGCGCCCCGCTCCCCGTTACAAGGAGTATGAGGACCTCGCTCTTCTGGTGACGCTGGGAAGTTCTTACGGATTCTTCTTGCGGGCTTGGCACCGGCGTGCTTCTTGCTTCTTCAGAATCTGACCTTTCGCGCCCGATAAGAATCGGGGGCTCGCCGACGGCGGTGATTCCGAAGGCTAAGCGTCGGGGTTCGCTGCCCGTTACAAGCTGTGCCTGCTGAACGAAGCGGGGACTCGCACCGAGCCCGGAGAGATCGGCGTGCTCTGGAACCGGGAAGGTCTCTACGCGTCGCACCTGAGAAGATGGTACCGCCCGCGTGAACGTGGAGCGT
>LXNJ01000100.1_pt1 | contig 57961 bp, 49 predicted proteins | sample 809081 | NCBI WGS metagenome assembly LXNJ01 (sample SAMN04870510, study PRJNA318959) | sponge metagenome | biome: sponge; feature: marine sponge reef; material: water | host: Petrosia ficiformis | place: Greece: Milos, Mediterranean Sea | collected 2013-05-29 | depth 5-7 m
GCCCGCTGTCGCGCGGCTGGCCCGCCGTAACCCCGTGCCGCCGGAACAGGTACACGTGTCCCGCGATCAGGGCGATCAGGGCGCCCGGCAGCACGCCCGCGTGGAGCGCGAAGAAGCGCGTCAGGGTGAGGTGGCCGTAGTCCGCGCCGCCGACCAGGACCTTCTGCATCGCCGGGCCCACCACGGGCGTGATCGATGCGATGCTCGTGGCAACCTTGGTCGCCCAGTACCCCTTCTGGTCCCACGGCAGCAGGTAGCCCGTCAGCGACAGCCCCAGCACGATGTGCAGCAGGACGATGCCGAACCAGAAGTTGACCTCGCGGGGGGCCTTGTACGCGCCCGCCACGACCACCTGCATGAGGTGCAGGACGAGCAGGATCATGGTGGCGTGGGCCATGTAGTGGTGGATTCCGCGGAGCATCCAGCCGCCGGCCATCACGTTCTCGATGTAGTAGACGCTCTCCCAGGCGCCCTGCGCATTGGGACTGTACGCGGCCCAGAGGATCACGCCGGTCACGAACTGCACGGCGATCGCGAAGGTCAGCGCGCTGCCCCACACATAGCGCCACTTCGCACCGCCGGGGATCGGCTCGACGAGGGCCTTGCGGAGCATCGCCCGATACCCCGTCCGGTCGTCGAGCCAGCGGAGAAGCGAATTCACGCGACCGGCGTCTTGTCGGCGCGGCCGGGCAGGAAGTTCTGGAACCGCACCCAGACATGGTCCCCGTCGCGGATTTCCACCTCGAGCGTGTCCATGTCGCGGGGACTCGGGCTTGAGGGGTCATCGACGGCGCCTTCGAGGTCGAAGCTGCTCTTGTGGCAGGGGCACACGAACCGGGACTGATCGGGCGCCAGGTTCACGAAGCACCCCGCGTGCGGGCAGATCACGTTGAACGCCTGCAGCGAGTCGTTCGTGCGGCGGAGGTAGACCGCGCCCACCGGCGTGTTGCGCTGCGTGTTCCACGCGTCGACCCGGTCGGCCTGCACGCGGAACTTCCGTGGGATTCCATCGGCGGGGAGCGCCGCCAGCCGGGCGACCGGGACCAGGGACGGATCCCGCCCTGCCCGCCGCAGCGGGTCGAGGACGACGCGAATGCCCGACCACACGGGTGCAAGCAAGGCGAGCCCGGCCGCCGCGATCGTCCCGGCCCCGGCCAGAAAGCGTCGGCGGGCGTGGCCGCGCGGGGCGGTGGTTTCGTTTCCGGGTGGGTGCGGTGTCTTGCTGCTCATCGCGTCTGGATATCCGGCTTCCTGGTGTCGTTACCGCGTTGGCGAAGGTGACGGCGGAAGTTACGGACCAGTGCGGGACACCGCAATGTAATGTATACTTTACATAATGTAATCTTTAGTATACATATTGCGAAATCGCGGTCCGGTTGTCGCGGGCGCGACCGTCACTCCTGGAACGGCACGAATTCGTGAGAGAGGCCCGGCAGTTCGAGCGACAGGGCCAGGTCGCGAGCTTCGGCAGCCAGATCCGGGAGCGGTACACCACCTCTCCGGCACAGACGGACCTGCTCCAGCGCGAGGCGCAACCAGGCCACGGGCTCGCTGCCCCGGGCAGCCGCGGCACCGTCTTCCAGCATCTTGAGCGCGCCGTCGCCGTGGCCCGTGCGCGACCGCAGGCGTGCGTGGAACAGGATGAGGTCGACCGGTGTGCGGCCGGGCGCCGTGTCTGGCGGGCATCGGTCGGCCACGCGCTGGGCACGGCCCAGCATCCCCAACTCCAGAAGGCAGTTGCCCTCGATGCTCGCGTGCCGGGCCCTCAGGTGCGGGGGGACGGCCGGCTTCGCTTCGTCACTCGCACTGCTCCCCGCGCCGGCTTCGTCCGCGGCTGTTTCGCGCACGGTCCCGTCTCCCCCGCCAACCGCGTCGATGGCCGACTGTGCGCCTCGCGGATCGCCCTGTGCGAGGAGCAGCGCCGCACGCGCCATCCGCTCCATGCACCTCACCACCGGGCAGTCCATGTCCTCCGCGGCCGCCCGGGCTTCGGCGAGCATGTGCGCGGCGGGCTCGAGACTGCCGGTATTCGTGTGCCACTCGGCGAGGTCGAGCAGGAGGTGCACATACGAGGCGGGATCTTCCACCGACTTGGCCACGGCGGTGAGCTTGGCCTGCAGTTCCTGACCTTCCGCCGTCGCCAGCCGGCCCACGGCAATGAGGGCGACCGCGTGGCGGTGCAGCGCGTACATCATCTCATCCCTCAGGCGCTCCCGCATCGCGATCTCGACAGCCCTTCTCGCGTGTGCCAGCCCGCCCGCGCGGTCTCCGCATACGACCTTCATGGCCAGGGACCCCTCGGTTCGGCAGCGCGCGACATCTTCCCGACATTCCGGTAGCTGCCCGATGTCGGCCAGGAGTTCGGCCATCGCCTCATGATCCGCCGACCTGTACAGGACCTGCAGGATCGTGTCACGAATCGTGGACCCCAGCCAACCGTCGCCGAGGTGCTCGGCGTCGTTCAGAAGTCCGTTCAGTTCGGCGAGCACCGCGTCGGTGTCGTCCAGGTCGAGCAGGTGGCGCGCGTCGGTCACTGTCAGCCTCAGCTGGATGGCGTTTGGCGGAGACGGTTGGCGACCGGAGGAATCGATCTCGTCAGCCACGCGAAGCACGCCCGCCAGCTGTCGCGACCGGTAGCGTGCCCAGACGAGGCGAACGCCGATCCGGGTCCTGGTCTGCGCCTCGCTGACCTGGTAGGCGGCCGCAAGTACCGGGATGCGTGTGGCGACTCCGTTCCGTGGGGCCCTCTCGAGCGCCTGGACGGCGAACGACTGGGCACGACCGCTGTCCCCGGCGCGGTGGTAGTGAATCGAGGCCGCTGCCAGGAGCGCGTTGTCCGAACGCCTTCCGAGCAGGTCGGCGACCGACCGGTGTAGACTGGACCGGCGACCGTGGCTGAGGGTCCGATAGACCGCGTGGCGGACGAGGCCGTGGCGAACACGGGCCCTGTTCCCGGCCCAGGAGATCAGGCTGGACGCTTCAAGCCGCTCCAGAGCACCAATGCACTCTTCCGCAGTTCGCTCCGAGATGTGTGCCAACTCGGCCGCGGTGGCCGCGTCGCGGAGCACGGCGAGCCCGTAGAACACCTGCCTGCCGACGCCGTCCAGCCCGGCCAGGTGCCGGGCGACGATGTGCTCCACCGAAAGGGGGATGGGGATATCCCACTCGTCCCGCGCCGGCAGCTGCTCGGGCCGCGTGGCGAGTTCGACGACGAAGAGCGGGTTCCCCCCGGCCAGTTGCGACATCCGCCCCAGCCAGCGGTCGGTGAGCGTGATGGGAGATACCGCCTGCGCCAGAGTCATCGCATCGGCCGCGCTCAGCTCGCCAAGGAGGATGGACTCGGCGTCCGGGCCGCGCTTCAGCTCGTCGGCGAACCGGGAGAGGCGCCCGTGCCCGGCCAGCTCTTCCGGACGGTATGCGACGACGAGGTTGAAGTAGCCCTGCGACCACCGCCGGTGCAGGTACTGGAGCACCATGGCCGACTTGTCGTCGACGAAGTGAAAGTCGTCCACGACGAGCAGAATCGGCTGGGTCTTGGCCATCGTGGAAAACAGGTGGAGGAACGCATCGCCCGCATACCGGGAGACGTGGCCGTCGGGTAGCCGGACCCGTCGTGGCATGTGGGTGTCCTCGGCAAACTGGGGCAGCAGGGACAGCATGACGGAACGCCACGGATTGTGCAGCTCCCGCAGGAAGGGGAGCACCCACGGAGCCTTCAGTCCCTGCGCGAGAGAGCTCAGAGGGATGTCCGAGGCAAGCTCCTCCGGGCGTAGCCGGATCACCCGGATCCGGCGCGATGAGAGGCCTTCGAGCACCTCGTCCAGGAACCTCGTCTTGCCGATGCCGGCAGTGCCACAGACCGAGATCGTGCCCCAGGGACGGACATCCGGGCTCTGCAACAGGCGCCTGGTCAGAGTTGCCCTTTCGTTTGCGCGTCCGACAAAGGGGATTTTCCTGCCAAGGCTCGTGTAGGGAACGGACCTTAGAGAGACGGCCTCGCCGTAGACGTTCCTGAGGGCTTTGAGAAGCGCTCTGGTTTCCGGTTGCGGCACCCATTCGTCCTCCGCAAGGGCCCGTTCGGCAAACGCCTGGTAGACGTGCTCCGCCTCTCGGACCGACCCATACAGCGCGCGCGCATGCATCGCCCTCCTGAGTGCTTCCTCCTCGTTGGGAGATAGCTTGAGGAGAGTTCCCACTGCCTCTTCGGCGACCATGCCGTTGCGGGTCAGTTCCGCGTTCTTCCAGCTTGCGTGGGCGGCGTTCTCCAGTTTGGCCTGATGCGCGACCTGCTGGCCGCGAATCCAGTCGGAAGAGGATTCGACGAACTTCTTGGGTAGCGCCGAAAGGAATCCGGGTTCCATCAACGCTGCGGCGGCGCGGAAGTTCTCCGCTCTGATCAGCTCGTCGAATTCCTGCAGATCGGTGGCCACCACGTCAGGGTGAGCACGGACGAGTTCGCCATCCAGTGAAACGATCGTGGCTCCGCACCGGTGGTTGATCTGGTAGACCAGTTGACTGAGCCTGTGGCGCACGGCCTTCGTGTCGGCGTCGCCCCAGAGATGTTCCTGCACGGTGGCACGAGGGATTTCCGCCGCCGGCAGCCCGTATGTGATGGCCACCAGCGCGCTCTGGAACGGGGAGAGCCTGACGGGGCTGCCGTCCCGAATCAGGATCGGACCGCCGAAAAGACGGAGCAGAAGCCCGGTGTGTCCCTCAGTGCCATCGGTTGTCGATACGAGCGTGTTCATCATCGGGAACTGCCGACAGCGCCGCCGGCCCGCCGCCTGGCGGTGGCCGGGGGTTCGACGACGGCTCCGGCAACGGAGGGTCGGGAACCGACGACCTTCGAGGTGACGCCACCGATGGCCACCTCGCGAACGAGCCACGACTCGAAGACCCATTCCCAGCCGTATCGCTCGCGCGTGTGCTGTGGGCGGACGCCGCAAAGGCGATGCATCTGGTTGCTCATGGAGAAGCCGTCCGGGTAGCCCAGCGAGGTGGCCACCTGGAAAAGGCTCTCCGTGGTGTTCTGCAGCCTTATCGTCGCGCGAATCAGGCGTGCGATGTGAAGCCAGTGGGACGGAACGGGCAGACCGCTATTGAGCAGCCTGCGGCCGAGAGCCCGTCGGGACACGTACAGGTTTCGGGCCAGGTCGGTGATGGTGCTGAGCTTGGCGCTGAGCTCGATGGTCCGTTGGATGATTGCCCTGGTGGTCGGATCCACCGAAAAGCCGCGCCAGTCCAGGTAGTCCGTAACGCTGGACGCAAGAGATACCGGCGGTCGGCGAATGACCTGCGCGATCTCGTGAGGACGCGGTATGTCGTGGTACGGCAGAACCGCCTGGGGCCGGGTCTTTTGTACGGCCCGGAGAATCGGCACCAGCGGCGCGCGCTCGTCGCTGTCCGGCAAAATGATCGCGAGAGCCACGCCGGCGAGTCGGCTGGTGACGAAGTCGGTCGCGTCGCTCCACCCGTCGGCCTCGAGATCCCAGGCCATGATCCAGCCGCCGCCCTGCGGCTGCATCGGATCGGCTATGTCGACTTCGTGAAGATGGCTGTACGGCGGCCCCAACAGGGATACCGCACAACGGCGGCTTCGGCTGCTCGGCATTGCGATGTTGCTCCTGGCTTGGGCGGTTCTTTGCCCAGTCAGGCTAGTTTGCTACCATCACTGACCGATCACCGCCGCCCCACCCCTCCTCCCGCTTACAAGGACACAATGGGGCGTGATTGCGCTGAAGACGAGTGGCCACCGTGTTTGTTCGGACGCTCTTCGCGTCCTTCGGTCACCGATTTCCGTCGTGCGGCCCGCAACTTGCGCGTGGTCCGTGAACGAATGGATCTTGCGGGCTGGACCGTACGCTTGGGTGCCCGCTGTCCGACCCCTGATTCCAACATCGAGTGATTGCCGAAATTGCCTGACAAGACCGCAGTATCCGCCGCCGAGCCCGACACCACGCTTCTGACCGCGGTGCGCCGTCTGCGCGGTCGCGCCACCCTTGGCGACGTCGTGTCGGGCACCGGCATGCCCGAGGACCAGGCGGAGGCCGCGCTCAAGGGCCTGCTCGAGACCCATCGAGGCCACCTTGAGGTCTCCGATTCGGGCGACCTCCTCTACCAGTTCGACCCCAAGCTGATCGAGCGGGCCCGGGAGCCCTTCGGGGTCCGCTTCCGGAGGGTCGCGTGGTCCGCGTTCAAGACGGGCTTCAAGGTGTGGACGGCCGTCATGCTGGTCGTCTATTTCGTCGTCTTTGTGGCCCTGATCATCGCGGCCATGACCGCAAACCGGGACGGACGCGGCTTCGGTCGGCGCGGCGGTTTCGGCCTGGGCGACCTCTTCATCCTCCATTGGCTCATGGGCGGCAGGGGGTGGAGCCGGGGGGGCCTCTACTACGGTCACAGTCACGCCAGGCGGCTGCCAAAGGACGCCAGGCCCCCGTTCTACAAGAAGGTCTTCGCCTTCATCTTCGGTCCCGAGGAACCGCGGCCCACGCAGCTGCAGAAGGACCGGAGCACGCTTCAGTTGGTGCGGGCGCGCAAGGGTGTGCTTACGTCGGCCGAGCTGGTTGAACACACGGGGTTGCCGCTGCCGGACGCGAACGAGGAGATGGGACGCCTGACCGGTGCCTACGGGGGTGACCCGCAGGTATCCGAGAGGGGCGAGGTGGTGTACGCCTTCCCCGGCCTGATGAAGAGCGCCCACGGGAAGGTCCGGGCGCGCGAACCCAAACCCGCATGGCTTCGCCTGGAATACCCGAAGAAGCTGACCGGCAACAACGCCGGCGCGAACTGGGGCATCGGCGCGATGAACGGATTCAACCTGGCGGCGGCGACCGTGATCGGGCTGGGCCCGGCCGTGCAGACCATGACCGCGGCGGCGGTGGCCGTCGATCCGCTGTGGTTCTGGGGACTCGGAGTCGTGCCGCTGACGTTCAGCAGCATGTTCTTCGGGATACCGCTGGTGCGCTCGCTGGGCCTCAGACGGGAGAACGCCGGACGCCTGCGCCGCAACGTGCGCCGACTACTGATCGGCCTGGTCTACGGCCGCAGCGTCGGAGCCGTGCGCTGGGTGACCGTCGGTGACGCGATCCGGCATGTAACGCAAAGGCTGAAGGACTGGAACGTCAGCCCGCGGGTCGTGCTCAAGGAGCTGGAAACGCTCGCGGCGGAGTTCAACGCCGATGTCGAGGCGGTCGACGACGGTTTCCGGTATCGCTTCCCCGCCATCCGCGAGACCTTCGTGGAAGCCGAGTTGACTCGCCGCGCGCTGAAGCTTGAGGACCGGAAGCTCGGCCGAATCGTCTACGCGACGTCCGATACGAGCGAAGAGGCCTCGAAGAGGGACCTGGAGGCGTTTGACCGCGAGTTGAGGCGGGCCGAGGTGGACGTCTCGCGCTACCTGCCGTCACCCGGCGAGGTGGGCTACGAGGAGGACTTCGAGGTCGTGATGGAGGAGAAGGCCCCCGCGCGGGTCAGGTCCCGTTCCCGCCGTCGCCCGTCCCGGCCTCGCTCTCGGCCTCAATGGCGGTAAAGGCGTCACGCCACCACTCGATGGGTTGAGCGCCCACCAGGGGCACGCCGTTGACCAGGAACGACGGGGTGCCCCGCACGCCGAGGCGGGCTCCGGAGAGAATGCCGCTGCGGACCCGGGGACGGTGGCGTTCCTCCGCCACGCAGGCCTGAAACTCCGCGGCGTCCGCGCCGACCTCGCGAGCGAGTTCTTCGAAGACGGGACTCGGGTCCCCCAGACTCTTCCAGTCCGCCTGGCGTTCGTAGAGCCGCTCGCTCATCGGCGAAAAGAGGTCCTGTTCGCCCGCGCACTCGGCGGCGTAGGCCGCGGGAAGCCCGTTGGCGAACATGCCGCTGACATAGGTCACGTACTTCCAGCGGACCTTCCCGGTCTCGACGTACTCTTCCATAAGCGTGGGGAACGTCTCGGTGTGGAACCGGCGGCAATAACCGCAGCCGTAATCGCTGAACTCGATCACGGCGATGGGGGCGTCCTCGGACCCGAAATCGAACCCGATCTCGCCCAGCGAGAACTCCTGGGCCGGCGGTTTGACCGTCGTTCCGCCGTCGGAGAGCATCGAGGTCGGGATCGACTGGGACACGCTCCCCGAAGCGGTCCCGCTTTCGCCGGCTGCGGCCCCCCCGCTCCCGTCCCCGGGAACGCCGCTGCCACCACCGCCGTCGCATCCCGGCCCGGCAAGCAGCGCGGCGACCGGCACGAGCACCTTGTTGATATGCCTTCTCACGATTCTCGTTCTCCTGTTTCCTTCCGCGTCACGTCCGCTAGGTCCCGGCCGGCGCCGGCGACGTTCGCGGAACTCGAATCCTGACGCCGCCCGGCCCGTTTCGCCACCCCTTCGCCATAGGCGCGGCCGGCTTGCAGCGGGTTGGGCATGCGTTCGCGGATCACGACGGTCTCGGTGATCTTGTCGTGGATCGCCTGGCGGTTCGGGTCCCACCACACCTGTGCGAACCCGAGCAGACCGGTCGCGAGGCCCGCCATGTAGCCACCGGCCCGCTCAAGCGACATGTAGAGCCCCAGCGGCTCGCCATTGAGGCGCACCACGCGCAGGCCCATCGCCTTCTTGCCGGGCGTCCGGCCTTGCCACAGCGCGAGGAAAAGGGTGAGGTAGACGGTGCCCCATCCAAAGATCAGGCCGGCTTCGTCGGCGGCATCCCGGACCCAGGTGAAGACGGTAGATCGGGATTCGGCCTCGGCCAGCTGCCCGAGCAGTTCCTCGTGGTCCTCCCGGCTGTCGGCGAGGTCGTCCTCGAGGCCGTCCATGCGGAGGAGCAGCGCGGCGATGCTGTCGCCGGCCTCCCCCTCGAACCCGCCGGTTCGGGCGGTATCGGTGCCGGGCATTCGCGCGAGCGTTTCCAGGTCAAGGACGGGGACGGCCAGGGTGTCCTGCAACGCCCGTATCAGGGTCGTCGCCCGCTCTGTCGCCGCATCGATCCCCTGTGGTGCGGCGGCTCCTTCCGGCGTACCGGTCGCGCCTCCGTCGGCCGTGGGCACGGCTACCTCGCCGTCCGGTTCCGAGAGCATGCGTATCACGGGCGGGACCAGCGTGGTCACGCCGATGGCGACCACAAAAACCATCGCTCCCGCGCACCCCAGCGCAAACTTCTGCGCGCGGGTCGCGGTTGCCCCGTCCGTGCGTTTCATGGCCATGCGGAGGAGCATCAGGCCCGCGATTCCTCCAAGGACTCGCCAGCCCAGCAGTTGCAGGAATCCGATGAGGACCAGGTCCAGGAGCAGGGCGACGAGGCGGCGCCAGGGTTCGGCGAGCGGCGTGCCCAGCAGATCGGGCGTAACCGAAAACGCGTCGGGCGTGACGATTGACCTCGGGTCGGCGCTCATCGGTGTCTCAGCGGCGCCGGAGGACCCCGCCCAGGATCAGGCCGGCGGCTACTCCGGCCAGGGCGGTCACGACGAGTAGGGTCTCCAGGCTTCGGGTCGGCGCGGGGGGTGCGGTCTCGCTGGTCGGGTCGTGCGCGACCTCCTCCAGCCGAGCGAGCACGCGCTCCCGGTCGTCTTCGAGACCGCAGGACGGACACGATACGAAGCCGCGTTCGCGTGCGGTGCGGTTCGTGAAGGCCAGTTCGCCGTCGCCGTGGGGGCACGGTACGCCTGCCGGCAGCGGAGCGACGATCTCGTAGAGGGTCCCCTTGGACAGCTCCAGATCCCGCGCCAACTGGTTCACGCCGGCGTCCGAGTTCCAGTACTGCTCGTTCGCCTGCCTGATCACCTCTTCCGGAACCTGTTTCGAGGCACCCGGGAACTCGTCGAACGTCGCCATCGTTTGGAAAGCCAGGGTCGGGGGACACGCTACCCATAAAGGTACAGCGGGCGATACGATGTATACACGGGGAGGGGCGGCGCTGTCCGTCCATCCCCGGCTACGCCAACCGACCGGGGGATAGCATGCGCTCGAGAACGAAAGTCATCGGGAGCCTCGAACGGGTCTACAGGGAAGCCTTCCAGAAGGCGGCCGAGTCCGAGGACCAGGCGCGCATGGACCGGCTCGATTTCGGCTTTCAGAGGGACCAGGTTCTCCTCGAGGTGTTGCTGGACGTGCGCGAGGGTCTCGCGGGCCTGCGCCGCGACGAGGTGCCTGACGAGCCGAGTCTGCTGGAGAAGGCCAGGGCCATCCGCGATCTCACCAGGCTGAGGCCGCGGTGAAGATCTACACGAGGCGCGGCGACAACGGCAGCACCGGACTGTTCGGCGGCGGCAGGACGAGCAAGGACGACGTTCGCGTCGAAGCCTACGGCACCGTGGATGAACTCAACGCGGTGATCGGCGACGCGCTCAACCACGTGGCGGAGCGGGCGGTCGTCCGACGGCTGCGGCGCGTGCAATCCGATCTGTTCGCCATCGGCGCCCATCTTGCCACGCCGCCGCCAGCCGGAGGCCGGCGGGCCCCCGCGCTGCCGGACCTTCCGGCGGAGCGGGTCGCAGCCATGGAATCGTGGATCGACGACGCGATGTCCGCTACGCCGCCGCTCCGCAACTTCATTCTTCCCGCCGGCGGTCCCGGAGCCAGCGGGCTGCACGTGGCGCGGGCCGTCTGCCGAAGAGCCGAGAGGCGTGTCGTGACGCTGGCCGCCTCGGCGCCCGTCGACCCCGAAATCGTCCGGTACCTGAACCGGTTGTCCGACTACCTCTTCGCCGCGGCGCGCCAGGAGAACGCTGCCACCGGCGGGCTGGACATCGAATGGCCGGCATGACCGGGCCGTCGATTCACGAACGCGGCGAGACCACGCCGCCCCACGGCGACGTCATCCGTCTCGATGTCCGGCGCCCGGCCGACGGCAAGCCCCGCACGGGCGTGCTGGTCGCTCACGGCTTCAAGGGCTTCAAGGACTGGGGATTCTTCCCATACCTCTGTGAGCGTCTCGCACAGGACGGGCACCTTGTCGTCTCGTTCAACTTCTCGCTCAACGGCACGGGACCGGATCTACTGGAATTCACGGACCTGGATGCATTCGGCCGCAACACCCTGTCCCGTGAACTGGAGGACCTGCGCTGGATGGTGGACCGGATGCTTGCCGGTGACTGGAGCGACGGGACCGCGCCGGAGTCCGTGGGCCTTCTCGGCCACAGCCGGGGAGGGGGCGCCGGCGTAATTGCGGCTGCCGAGCACCAGGGCATTTCCGCTCTGGTAACCTGGGCCGCGGTCGCCACGTTCCACCGCTGGAGCGAGCAGCACGTGGCGGACTGGAGATCACAGGGAGTGACATGGATACCGAATGCCCGCACCGGGCAGGAAATGCCTCTCTACAGGACCTTGTGGGACGATCTGAACGACAACGCCGCGCGGCTGGATGTGCTTGCGGCGGCAGCGCGTGTTCGCGTGCCGTGGCTCATTGTCCACGGTTCCGATGACGCGACGGTCGCTGTCGCGGAGGCCCGCCGGTTGCACGAGGCGGGTCCGGCTTCGTCGCTGCGGGTGGTCGAGGGCTCCGGCCACACTTTCGAGGCCGTGCATCCGCCTCGGGGAACCACTCCCGGCCTGACGGCGGCGGTCGATGCCTCGCGACGGCACTTTCGGAACTCTTTTCGCCGCCCCCCAGGGGCGTGAGGGTTGCGACCAGGGTGCCATTCGACAATCATTCTCGACAATTGCCGAGTCCCGTCGCGTGACATACAAGACGACCAGAGGTGACTGGTGACATACATAATTACCGAGCCCTGCATCGGAACCAAGGATGCGAGCTGTGTGGAGGTCTGCCCGGTCGATTGCATCTATGAGACCGAGGACCAGTACCTCATTCACCCCGATGAATGCATCGACTGTGGTGCATGCGAACCGGAGTGTCCCGTTCAGGCGATCTTCCCGGATACCGATGTTCCGCCCGAATGGAACGACTACATCGAGAAGAACATCTCCTACTTCGAATAGGTCCGGATTCGGACAATTCGGGGCCGCGCCCGCGGCGCGGGCCCTGAACAGACAAGGGGGGCGACCGGTGATCGGTCGCCCCCCTTGCTTTCGATTCGGGCTCGCTCGGGAATGGGATTTCCCAGCCCCTGGCGGAATACCCGGCCTGCGTTGGCGCGGCGCGGGCTCCGCCTGCCAGGGATCCCTAGATCCCCAACTCCCTCAGCTTCTCCAGCCGGATCTTCCCGGGAATGGTCTCGCCGGGCGGAACCCTGTCGATCTTGGTCTCGACGGGCTCCGGCTTGTGATTGCCCTGCCGGAGAAGCGCGACGCCCGCAGCCATCAGAGCGGCCGCACCAAGCAGGTTGACAGTGGACTTTCGAATCGCTCCCTCCTGTTGTCTGGAATGTGAATGCCGATAACTTCGTGCGAACGACCATATATATCGGCAATATCCATGCCAACGGTCGCGCTTTCGGGTGTGGTCCGGAGCCAACGTCCGGTGCTCCATGGGTTTACCTGCGGTTTCGGCGAACCGGGATCCCTCCGCGGCCAGCCCGTGCGCGGCTTCCCCATGTCCCACTTTCCTGACGGACAAACGAAAAATGGACTCACGTATTGCGGAGCGGGCCGATCCCGTCGACATGACGCGCAGGCTGGTTCGCACGCCGTCGGTCAATCCCGGCCTGGAAAAAGGCGGCGCGGGCGAAGGCGCCGTGGCCGAACTTGCGGCGGGCTGGCTTGCCGGCTGGGGATACGAAACGGCGATCACCGAAGTGTCGGCGGGCCGCTGCAACGTGGTGTCCCGCCGTGGAGGGGGATCGGGCCCGTCACTGCTTCTCAACGGCCACCTGGACACGGTCGGCGTGTCCGGAATGACCGAACCGTTTTCCGGCGCCCTGCGCGAGGGTCGCCTGTACGGCCGTGGCGCAGCCGACATGAAGTCCGGCGTGGCCTGCATCCTGGCCGTGGCGGCCGAACTGGCGTCCGGGAACATCCCGGGCGAGTTGATCGTGGCGCTCACTGCCGACGAGGAACACGCGTCCATCGGCATGGATGCGCTGGTGGGGTCGGGAGTGGCGGCCGATGCGGCGGTCGTTTGTGAGCCCACCGGCCTCGCCGTCATGCCGGCGCACAAGGGATTCCTGTGGATCGACGTTCGCGTGGCGGGTCGTGCGGCGCACGGGTCCAGACCCGACGCCGGGATCGACGCGATCGCGCACATGGGCCACCTGCTGGTCGCGTTCGAGGAGGAGGCGGAACGCCTTGGCGGGGAGACCGGACATCCGCTGCTGGGACCGGCGTCGCTTCACGCGGGCACGATCCGGGGCGGGAGCGCGCCGTCGGTCTACCCGGATCGGTGTCACCTGGTCGTCGAACGGCGAACGCTCCCGGACGAGACTGCGGCGACCGTCATGGACGAGACGGCGCGGGTGGTGGCGGCGGCCCGGCGGCGCTGCCCCGAGCTGGACGCGAGCGTCGAGCCGGGCCTCTTCCGCGCGGCTACGGAGGTGCCGGTCTCCTCATCGCTGGTCGACGGGCTCCGCCGGGCCTGCGCCCGCGCCGGACTTCCCGGCGACGTCCGGGGGATGTCGGCGTGGGTGGACGCCTGCTTCCTCAACGAGAGCGGCACCCCGGCCGTCTGCTTTGGACCGGGGTCGATCGCGCAGGCCCACACGGCCGACGAATGGGTGAGCGTGGCGGAAATCGAGACCTGCGCTCAGGTGCTCGCCGACTTTTCGCGCCGGTTCCTGGCCTGGTGAGCCGGACGGGCGGTTACCGCGCCCGGCTTGTCACCACGATCGCGCCCCCGGGAAAGTTGGTCCCGTAGCGCATGGTGGCGTCCGAGGCGCTGAGATACCGTATCGACTCGATGTCCGAGACCGAGATCGCGCGCAGCGCGTTGTCGGGGTCGCCGAGCCGGGCACCGTCCTGTAGGACCTGGGGCCGGTTTGCGCCTGCGGAACCCTGACCGCGCCCCGTCAGCCAACGGGGTCGGAGACGCCGCACGACGTCGAGGGCCGAGAGCGTGGCGTATTCGGTCAGTTCCTCGGCGGTGATGAGGTTGGGATCCCGCCGCGGACCACTGGTGCCTCCTCCCGTACTGGAACAGGCGGCGACGGCCGTCGCAAGGCCGAACGCGGCGATGAAGCTCAACGTCATTTGCGGACGATTCAGGCGCATTCCTTACTCCTTTGTCGGCGGGAAGTGACCCCGGTGGCGGGGCCGCGGCCGGGACTTCCCCGGGCCGGACATTGTAAGTCTCCGGGGCCGGACGCTGTCAAGACGTGAGCGCGGGGAGAGGTATCCGCACGACGTACGGGACGTCCAGCTCGTCCAGAAACCAGGTATGGATGTTTCCATGGCGAACCCGCAGCGGCCCCTGCGGCCGGCCGTCCAGCATCAGGCGCATGGAACCCAGGTAGTCGCCCTCGTGCGTGAAGAGGTCGTAGAAGAACGGCGCGTCGCCGTCGGTCACGCGCTGGACCCAGAGCCGCCCGTCGGGATCCACGAAAACGCTGCGCAGAATCGGCTTGACGTCGGGCATCAGGGCCGCGATGGCCTCGGCGGTGCGGCGGGTCTCCGGATCGCGCTCGACCATCCCGTTCACGAAGTCGGCGCGGTCCTCGTCCGTCACCGGATTGACGGGCAGGTCGGCCTCGAGCACCAGCACGGTGTCTCCGGCTTCGTCGGTCCGGACCATGCCGTACGAAGCCGTGTTTCCTTGCCATAGCCCTCCCGCGGGAATCACGTGCGCGAAACGGCCCCCCTCAAAGGGAATGCCCCGGTAGGACCAGCCGCCGCCCTCCTCGGAAATGTACGAACGTCCCGAGTACTCCCCCGTATCGATGGAATCCGTATCCTCCGTGGCGGGGTCGTACCACTTGAGGTACGTGCGGCGGGTGGACTCGACCAGCCCGGCCTCCGGCGGCCAGCTCGGCTCGTCGTCGGAGTGGCTTGTGGGGCTCCACAGTCGTCCACGGCCGTCCCAGACCGGGTCCCAGATATACCCGTAGCCCCGCACGGGGAAGGGAAACCGGGTGACTTCGTCGCCCGCGAGGTTCACGCCGATGATGTCCATCTGGCCGTGGTCGTTGATCCAGAGCAGGCTGTCGCCCTGGAGAAAGATGCCGTTGGCCTCCCTGATCTCGCCCGGACCCTCGCCCTGCGACGCCAGCACTTCGACAAACCCGCCATCGGGTGCAAACGCCCTGATCTCCGAAGCCTGGTAGTCCAGCACGTAGATCGTGCCGTCGCTGGCGGCCTCGACGCCCCGTATGTCGCCGAAGATGTAGTTGGGGTCGCCCTCGAGGATGCCGATCTTCAGGTCGGCGTACGCGTCGGCCACCAGTGGAGCGGCAGCGTCAATGGGCGGGAGTGCCATGTACCGGATGAGCGGCGCGCCGTTGGGGAGTGTCTCGCGCACGACATTGGAGGCCGTGGAGGTCTCCGAAGCGCACGACCAGGAGGCGGAAACTGCAATGAGGACCGGGATTGCGCGCGACATTGGGCCTTGCTCGAAGGGAGGAGTCGACGAATGCTGTTCCTTCGATCGGACGAATCGAGAGGATACAATGGTTGTATCGGCGAAGTGACGCAGATGTTCCGAAAGGCGCCGCCATGCACTACCTGACGCCCGACACCGCCCACGAGGCTCTGGGGCGGACGTTCGTGTCCGACTGGATCGAGGTCGGCCAGGAGCGTATCACCACGTTCGGCCACCTCACGGATGATCCGGATCCGCACCATGTGGACCCCGTGTATGCCGCGAAGCACAGTCCATGGGGCGGGACCATTTCCCACGGCTTTCTGACCCTGTCCCTGATGACCCCGATGTTGTACCAGGTCTACCGATACCGCATGGACGGCGGGCGCGAGGACGGGTATCCGGCCAGCTACGGCTTTGACAAGGTGCGATTCGTGTCTCCAGTGCCCTCGGGATCGCGGATTCGCGGGCATTTTACCGTCAAGGAGGTCACTGAACGCAAGCAGGGTCAACTTAAGATTACCTTTGACTGTAGAGTGGAGATCGAGGGCGAGGAGAAGCCCGCGCTCGTGGGTGAATGGCTTTCGCTGTGGCTGACGCCGGCCGCGGAAGCGTGACCCGCCGGAAGCTCCCGGGTGGGTGGGCGCGACCGGAGCGCGGGGAATGACATCCGCGGCGCGCGGCTCCACGGTGCCCACCATCGCGACCCTTCTCGCTGAGCGCGCGAGGTCCCACGCCGACAAGTACTTCGGCCGCTTCCCGGAAGCGGATTTCACGTATGCCGGCTTTGATCGCCGCGTCCGGTCCCTGGCTTCGGGTATCAGGGCGTACGGCATGGGCGGCGTGGTCCCGACGCTTCTGCCCAACTGTGCCGACGCGGTCGCGCTCTGGTTTGCCGCCAACCGGGCGGGGGCGGTCTGGGCGCCGCTCAACACCGGTTTTCGCGGGATCGGCCTGGCGCACGCGATCAACCTGACGGGTTCTCGCGACCTGATTGTGGACCGGTTGCTGGTGGACCCTCTTGTTGCCGCCGCCGAACACCTGGAACACCTGGAGAGGCTATTCGTTCGCGGCCTTGACGACGAAGCGTCCCGGACCCTGTCACGATCGGGCCGTCGATTCACGGTGCTGCCCTTCGAGGCCGTCGCGTGCGCGGACGACGGCGCGTCGTCCCATTCCCCCCTGTCACCCGCGGACCCGTCGCTTCTGATCTACACGTCGGGAACGACCGGCGCGTCCAAGGCCTGCGAGCTGTCCCACCGCTACGTGCTGGGCCATTCCGCAATACTCGCCAGGGTCGCCCGGATGCACGCGGACGACGTGATCTTCTGCCCGTATCCCGTGTTTCACTGGGATGCCACGATCGGGACGGTGGGCCCGGCGCTGCACCTGGGGGCGACCGCGGTCATCACGGAGCGTTTCAGCGTTTCCCGGTTCTGGGAGGACGTGCGCAGGTACGGGGTGACGGTGTTCGACTTCATGGGCGCGACCCTGACCTTCATCCACGATCAGGATCCCCGCGAGGACGACGCGGACAATCCCGCGCGACTCGGATGGGGCGTCCCGATGCCGGCGTTCCAGACCGATTTCGAGCGGCGTTTCGGTCTCCGGCTTGCCGAGGGCTACGGATCGACCGAGTTGGGGGTGATCGTGTTTTACGACCTGGATGACGACCGTCCCGTCCCGCCGGGATCCTGTGGCCGGTGCCTTCCGGAGTTTCGGCTGCGTATCCTGGACGACGACGGCCGGCCGCTTCCCCCGGGGCGCGTGGGCGAAATCGCGGCGAGGCCCGCGGCTGCCGACGACCGGCACCTGATGATGACGGGGTACTATCGCATGCCCGAGGCGAACCGCGAGGCGTTTCGCGACGGCTGGTTCCACACGGGTGACCTGGGCCGCCTGGACCGGGCGGGCAACCTGTACTTCGAGGGTCGCGGGAAGGACGCGATCCGACGACGGGGCGAAAACATCTCCGCCTTCGAGATCGAGCAGGTGGTCGAGTCGCACCCGGCCGTCGTGGAGGCGGCGGCCTACGGTGTGCCAAGCGAATTCACCGAAGAGGACGTCGCCCTGGCGGTCGTGATCAGGGACGGATGCGAGCTGGGCGCGGACGAGATCCGGGAACATTGCCGGGGCCGGATGGCGCGGTACATGGTTCCGGATCATGTGCGCTTCCTGGACGCCTTGCCCAAGACTCCCACGGAGAAGGTCTCCAAACGGCTCCTCCGCGAATGGCATGTTCCCACGGCTGGATCGAATCGCTAGCATTCCACTTGGCCGTGCGCGGGGAACAGGGTCGCGATCGAACTGGTGGTGGCCGTCCCCGGGCTCAAGGGTCCCGTCCGGAGACGAGATGCGGAAACCGCTCGCGACGCTCATTGCGCTGGGCTTGACGTTGATGCCCGCAGGGGTCGCTCAGGGCCAGCATGGCTTCGGGCTGATTACCGGTGTCGGCCGCACCGCGTTCACCGGGGCCGGCTCCACCGACGTGCCCTGGAGGACATCCGCATTGGCCGGGGCGTTGGTCGAGATCCCGACGGGCCGGATCCTGTCCCTGAGGGTGGAGATGTACATCGCCGGCAAGGGGTCGCCGCAGGTGCGAACGGGGTTGGGGGACGGCCTTCGTCAGGACGAGCTGAAGCTCGCCTACCTGCAGCTCCCGGTTCTCGTCCAGCTGCAGACTCCCGTGGGGGTGCCTCTCCGGTCACGCACTTTCCTGGGGGTGTCTCCCTCGGTGCCCGTCAGTTGCAGGGTGGCCAACCGGAGTTGTAGCGAAGTCGATCACTTCCACCTCGTTTCCTACGATTTCGGCATGCTGTTCGGCGCGGAGATCGATTTTCGCGGGCTGGGAGTCGGGGTGCGCTACGAAGCCGGCATGACCTCCGTGCTGCCGGCGGCGACCGGCGGAGATGTGAGAAACGGGATGCTCGCGTTCACGATGAGATACTCGTGGGCGCGCTGAAGAACTCGGACAGGAAGTCCGTGGCCGGGCGTGCGGCCAGTTCTTCCGGCGAACCGCGCTGCACTACGCGTCCCGCCTCGAGCGCGTAGACGGTCGGCTGCCCCAGGGCCTCAATGTCGCGGACATCGTGCGTGACCACGATTGCGGGCACATCCCGTTCGGCGAGGTGCCGGGCAAGGTAGCCGCGAAACCGGCGCCGGGCGGCGGTGTCCATCGCGGCGAGCGGCTCGTCGAGGAGTAGCAGGTCCGGTTCGGGGAGAAGTGCCCGGGCGAGGGCCACGCGCTGCTTCTCGCCGCCGGACAGGTTGGGTGGAAGGCGTCGGGACAGGTGGCCGCACCCGATCTGCGCGAGTACCTTCTCGGCGGTGGCTAGGCGGTCCGTCCGGGACGGCTTCGGCCGGGTCGCCGCGAGCCCGAAAGCGACGTTCTCGACGACGGTGAGGTGCGGGAACAGGCCGTAGCCCTGGGGCACGTAGCCGACGCGGCGTTTTTCCGGCGCGAGCGAGATTCCCCGGCCGGAATCGTAGAGGACCCGGTCGCCCACCCGTATGCGGCCGCCGGCGGGCTGGTAGGCGCCCGCGATGACCCGCAGCAGCGTCGTCTTCCCGGAACCGTTGGGGCCGATCAGGAGCACCGGCGTGCCCCCGCCCTCGATGGTTGCGTTCAGATCGAAGGAACCGGCCCGCGCCTCGACTCCGACCGACCAGTGCACGGAGGTCAGGGTCCTCTGTTCGGCGGCGGCGCGGGCGCGACCGCCACCGTTTGTGCCTGGGGCGCCGGACCCGCGCCGAATCGGCGGGCGAGCAGGGACGGCACCGTCCGGAGGGGCACCAGCAGGAGCGCGCTCGCCGCGGCCAGCACGAGCGCGAGGGCGACGGCGACCCGCGTGTCGGATTCGAGGGCGGTATAGATCGCCAGCGGCATGGTCTGGGTGGAGCCCATGAAGTTCCCGGCGAAGAACAGCGTCGCCCCGAACTCACCGAGCGCGCGGGCCCACGACAGGGCCGCGCCCACGACGAGACCGGGGAGCGCCAGGGGGACGGCCACGCGGAAGAACGCGCCCGTGGGGGACTGGCCCAGGGTCCGGGCGACGATGAGCAGGTCCTCGTCGACGCGCCGGAACGCGGCCGCCGCGGCCTGTACGTAGAATGGTGCGGAGACGACCGTCTGCGCGATGACCACGGCGGCCGTGGTGAAGGGGACCTGGACGCCCAGCGCCGACAGGGTGGGTCCCAGCAGCCCCTGCCGCCCGAAGGTCTGCAGGAGCGCGATTCCCATGACGGCCGGGGGGATGACGATGGGGAGGTCGACCACGAGCTCCACGAGCCGGGTGCGCCGGGAGGCCCGGTTCGCAATCCACCAGGCGAGCGGGGTGCCCGTGACCACGACGATTACCAGGCTCGCGACCGTCGTGCGCGCGCTGAGCCACAGCGCGGGACCGAACAGGGGATGCCGCACGCCCGCGGCGATGTCGGCGGGCGCGGAGGCGCCGGCCAGCGCGATCAGGGGGATTGCGAGAAGTGCCACCATGGGCAGCGCGGCCAGGAACCCCCACCGCCCCGCCGCCACCCCCCCGCCCGGCTGCCTCATCGCGCGGGCGCGGAGTCGGCCAGGAACCCCCGGCGCGCCATGATGTCCTGGCCCGCCGGCGACGCCGCGAAGTCGATCCACAGCTCCGCGCCCTCCGGGTTGGCGGTCCCGGTGAGGGCGCCCATCAGGTAGTCCGCGCGCACGTTCACGTCGTCCGGCAGCGGGATCACGCGCACGCGCCCCGGGACGACATCGGTGCGGTACACTATTGCGGCGTCGGCCACGCCCAGCTCGACCTTGGCCCGGGCGAGCCGGACGTTGCTCTCCTCCGACGCGACGCTTCCCAGCACCGCGGCCTCGAAGTCCGCACCGTGCTGCCTGGCCGCCCTGTGAAGGGCCATGCGGGCGTATTGTCCCGCCGGGACGTGTTCGGTCCCGATCACCAGGCGCCGGGCACGGGGAAGGTCGGCGAAGGCCGCGATCGCGGCGGGATTGTCGCGCGGCACGATCACCACGAGCTCGTTGCCCGCGAACCCGCGGCCACCGCTGAGCAGGCCCCCGCGCACCAGGGCGTCGACATGGCGCTGGTCGGCCGACGCGAACACGTCGGCACGCGCTCCCTGTTCGATCTGGAGCCGCAGCACCTGGCTGCCCGCGAACATCGGCACCACGTCGATGTGCGGGTAGGCCTTTTCGAACGCTCCCGCCAGCTCCTGGAATGCTTCGGTCAGCGACGAGGCGGCGAACACCCGAAGCACCTCGCGCTCCGGTTCGCCACCGCCGCAACCCGCGAACAGGATCGACGCGAGGGCCGCCGCCCGCGCCGGTTTCACGCGGCTTCCACCGTGGTGACCTGGCCACTCAGGGATCCGTCGTACCCCGGGAGGTGTTCCATTTCCGCCCGGAAATCGGGGTCGTCGAGCGTCTCGAGCAGCCGGGGGACCGGTGGCTGCGCGGTGCTGTCGGCCGGGAGGACCAGGTCGAAACGCTCCTCCGTCAGGGGCACGAAGTCCAACCCCTCGGCCAGGGCCGCGCTCTCGATCGCGATGCCGACGTCCGCCGCCCCCCAGTGCACCAGCCGTGCCACGTCGCGGTGGTTCGCCGCCAGGGGTCCGCTGTCCGGCGCCTGCCCGCCCGCCTCCCCGGCAAGGCGCGCGGCGAGGTCGTGGGCTCCGGATCCCGGCTCGCGGCGAACGACGCGCAGCCCCTCGCGGAGCAGGTCGGCGCCCCCCTCGATTCCCAGCGGATTGCCCCCGCGGACCACGAGACCCTGGCGCCACCGCGTCAGGTTGGCCACGAGCAGCCGCCGGTCCGGAAGCGCGCGCCGGGCGGCTGCCGCCGCGCCACCATCGGGATCGTCACTCGACAGGTGCAGGCCCGCGACGTGCACCAGCCCGGCACCGAGCAGCTCCATTGCGCGGCGGTTTCCCGCCGGCAGCCATGTCACCCGTGCGTCCCGGAAACGGCGGTCCACCCGGTTTGCCAGCGCACCCAGGAGCGGCGCGCATCCGGCGACGAGAACGTTCCGGCGGAGCTGCGCTGTCGTGCCGAGTGGACGCACCATGACATCCGTGCCGTTGCTCTCGGAGGTGATGATCCCGTCGGCGGCACTGTTGGCGTGCGCGGGCAGCCGGTGCGCGATCCAGCGGTCCCCGATGCGTGCCAGGGCGACGCGCGGCCCGCCGGTGTCCCCGTGGGGAGGCGGCGCAAGGCGAGCGGTGATGCCGCTGTCCGCGGCCAGCCGGAAGATCTCCTCGATCCCGCAACCCAGGGAGTAGGCGATGCGCAACGCGAGCCGCGTCGAAGGCACGTTGCGGCCTGCCTCAATCGCCAGAATGGCCTGCCGGGAGACCCCGACCTGCGCTGCCAGGGCCGTCTGCGACAGCCTGGCTTCCTTCCGCCTGCGCTTCAATTGGTTCTCGAATCCGTGCCGGCTCATGGCATCCTCTCCTGTCGGCTAAATGGGACCGGGCCGCCACAATGTAACGTGTACATTACATAATGGAAACTATAGTTGACTTTTTTGGGACAGCTGGAGATAGGGCCCGAAGAGGGAGTGCCTGCTTGGCCCGGCGCCGGACTGCGCCGGCTATGCCATGTGGGGGCGAATCGCCTGCGCGAGGGAGACCTCGATGTCCCACACCGCCGCGGTTACCGCGCGGCCGATGAGGTCCATCTTGCGGATCAGCTCGATGCGCGGGAGCACCGCGCGCAGCTCGCGCTTCGAAAGCAGCTCCGCGAAGATGCCGCAGGCGTCGGCCAGGCCGATCATCACGACGTCGCGAGGCGTGGGCACGATGTCGCTGAAGAGAACTTCCATGAGGCGCAGCTTCACCTCACGCTCCGCCTTGCCGTCGATTACGGGGTAGCGCCGGGACCGGAAGACCCAGAGGAAACGGTCCTCGCGGCGCTCCAGGACCCCGCGTTCGATGAGCCTGTCGATCGCCGCCTCGCGAATGCCGTCGGACATTCCGGAAGCCCGCTCCACCCAGAACCGGGCGTCGCGCTGCTGCTCGTGCGCGGCGATGTCCGCCAGCACCGGATCGAGGATCGCGTCGTTCAGTGGCGTCGGATCGACGAGGACCAGCTTCTCCATGTCGGTGTCGATCCGGTCTTCCAGCGCCAGATCCATGAGGACCGCCCCGCCGAGCGCGTACCTCAGGGACCAGTCGGGCACCCGGATGAACCTCTCCTCGTCGTCGTCGAGGAGGAGCAACATGATCTCTTCCGCGAATCTCAGCATGGTTCTCGGTTCCTTGGGGTGAATCGCCCGCCCGGGCGCTGCCGGGAATCCCGGGAGCGTTCCGTCGCGAGGAGTGTCGCGCCGACTCCCTCAAAAGATATTGACTTCGACTTCTCGCCGCTTTTCATCGAACCGTGTGTGCCGGAACGCGGTGATGTCGAGCGTGTGGGCGCGGCCGTCGGCGGCAAGTTCGGACACGGCCAGTCCGGTCGCGGGCGAGTGCATGATGCCGTGGCCGGAAAACCCGCACGCGTCGATCCAGCCGTCGGCTTCCGGGTGGAATCCGATGACGGGGCCGTTGTCGGGGGTGACGCCGTAGTACCCCCACCAGCTGCCCCGGCGGTCCACGCCCAGGTCGGCCCACCACGGGTAGCGGTCGACGCCGGCAATGAGCACGTGCTCCAGCCAGCTCCAGTCGATGCCCTCGGTGAATCCGTCGTCGGCGTGGGAATCGAGGCCGAAGAGGATCCGGTCGCCCTCGCTCCTCAGGTAGACGCCGGTGCCGAGATCGATGGTGAGCGGGTAGACGCGCTCGTCCGCGATGGGCGCGCTCAGGAAGATCTGGATCCGCTTGGGCCGCACCGGCACCGCCAGTCCCGCCAGCCGCCCGACGACGCCCGACCAGGCGCCGGCGGCGTTGACGACATGGCCGCACACGAACGAATGGCCGCCCGCCTCCAGCCTCCAGCCGCCGCTCTCGCGCCGGACCGCGGTCACCGGGTGGCGGAAGCGGTAGTCCACTCCGTCCCGGCGCCCCATGGCGACCCACGCGTGCGTGGCCATGTGGGGATCGATCACACCGTCCCAGGGGCCGAATGTCGCGCCGCCGAGGTCGTCCGTTTCCATGGGGACGAACCGGCGCGCGTCGGCTGGCTCGAGCACCTCGACGGGAGCGCCGAGGCTGTGCTGGAGCGCCACGGACTCCAGGTGGGCGTCCCATCGCTCCGGTGGCAGGAGCAGCAGGTAGCCGATGTCGCGGTAGCCGATCTCGAAGCCGTACCGTTCGCGGAAGCCGCGGTAGACGGGTAGGGAGTACATCGAGAACTCGATGTTGGGGCGCGTGGTGAACTGGACGCGGACCCCGGCCGCGCTGCGCCCCGTCGAGCCGAGAGCGGGAGCGGCTTCGCGCTCCAGGACGGTCACCGACAGCCCGCGCCGGGCCAGGTGGTATGCGCAGCAAGCCCCGACGATGCCCGCGCCCACCACGACGACGTCGCTGGCGTGGGTGGCCCCGCCGCCGCTCCGGGCGGAAGGGTGGGCGGGGGTCACGGTGCCGCTGCCATTACCGCCTGGTGAACGCGATGCTCCCCTCGATCTCCGCGTGCAGGACCGCGACCTTCCCGTCGGTGCCGATCTCGAAGCGCAGGAACTCACGCGGGTTCGCGATTCCGGCCCAGGTGCTGCGGAACGTGTCGTGGTGCCAGTGCTCGAGGGTGCCCTCGAATCCCGCGCCGAAACTGGCGCGAAGAACTCCGTCCGCCTCGGTCACGACGATCTCGCCGTACATGTCGCTCTCGTACGTGCCGGCATAATCGGCGAGCGCCAGCGACGGGGATGTGCCCGCGACGCGACCCTCCTCGACCTGCTGCGCCTGCGCACGGGTCTGCTCCTCGATCACGGCCCACCGTTCCTTCATCATCTCGCTCCAGGGCAGCCGCTCGCCGCCTTCGAGGCGGTCGACGAGATGGTGGGCGAGCGCGCTCGTGAATCCGTTGGCGCCGTTCAGGTTGGTGAGGATCACCCAGCCGTAGTCGCTTTCGGGAACCATGACCACCAGGGCCGTCATTCCGTCGATGTTGCCCCCGTGGGACACCATCTTGATGTCGCGGTAGTCGGTAAGGAACCAGCCCAGCCCGTACTGCAGAAAGTCCGACTCGGGAAAGACGAACGACCACAGCCCCTCGGCCCGAATGAGCATCTGACCGGTGTGCATCTCGCCGACGGCCGCTTCGGATATCAATCGCTCGCCCTCGTACTCGCCGCCGCCCAGTTGCAGCCGGACCCACTGGGCGACCTGCATCACGCTGGAGTTGATCGAGCCCGCCGGGCCCGCGTTGTCAATGTCCCGGTACGGCACCGTCAGGAGCTCGCCGTCGGGTGTTTCGATGTGAGGCTCGGCCACGTTGTCCAGCCGGGCGAGCGGCCCGATCAGGGTCGTGCTGCGGGTCATGCCCAGCGGCTTGAAGATGCGCGCGGCCACGAAATCGTCCCAGCTCATCCCCGAAACCGCCTCGATGACGTGGCCCGCCGCGATCCACGTCGTGTTGTTGTACTGGAAGGTCGAACGCAGCGGGAACGTGACAGGCTGGTGGCGGACCCTCTCGAGGACCTCGGAGCGGGTGCGGCCGCTCGCATACCAGATGCGGTCGCCGCGCAGGAGCCCGGTGTTGTGGCTCATCAGGTCCCGGATGCGGATGTCGCGCGTGATGTAGGGATCGCTCAGCTGGAAGGTGGGGAGATGATCGACCACCCGGTCGTCCCAGGACAGCTTGCCCTCGTCGACGAGCATCGCGACCGCGGCGGCGGTGAACGCCTTCGAGGAGGAGCCGATCGCGAAGATCGTGTTTTCGTCGATCGGATCGGATCCGCCGACGTTCTTGACGCCGAACCCCTTCGCGAAGGTGATCTCGTCGCCCTGCACGATGGCGATGCCGACTCCCGGGACGCTCCAGTCCTGCATCATCTCCTGAATGGTCTCGTCCAGTCCGGCCAGCGGATCCTGCCCGTAGGCGGAAGTCGCCGGGGCAAGGAAAAGGAAAAGCACAGCGGCCGCCGCGGGCAGCCTGTCGCGGATTCGAAGCATGTCCATTACCAACTCCCTAGTTCGCCTGAGCGCGCGATCACCCCTGACAAACGGGCCGCGGCGTTGCGCCAGTTGGTCCGCACCGAGCTCTGGGCCAGGTCCGGGTCGCCGGCTTCGATCGCGTCGATGATTATCTGGTGTTCCTGCACCGAGACCGCGATCTGGTCCAGCAGGGCGTCGACGTAAAGGCGTGTATACCGCTCGGCCTGTGGCTTGATGGCGTCGTGAAGCGCCAGCAGCCTGGGCCCGGCCCCCCCTTCCACGTACGTCCGATGAAAACGGTTGTCGAGTTGAAAGATCCACTCGCGTGAGGGCGTGGTTCCCTCGGCCTCGGCCAGCAGTTCGGCGTTGGTCTTGTTCAGGTCGGTGACCAGTTTCCCGCGGTCGTCGCGGCCTGCGGCGCTCCAGGCCGCGAGTCCCTCCATCTCGCCGACGATGTGAAGCAGCTCGAAGGCATCGTCCCGGGTGAGCGGTGCTACGTAGGGACGGCTCTGGCGCCCGGTGCCGGGGTCGCTGATGTAGCCTTCCTGCATCAGGCGCTGCAGAGCGCTGCGCACCGGGGTGCGGCTGAGGCCCAGGCGTTCGGCGACCTCCGTCTCGATCAACCGGGAACCCGGCGCCAACCTGCCGTGGACGATCAGTTCGCGAAGGTGCTTGTAGGCCTGGGTCCCGCGGTCGCTGGTGGCGGTTTTCGCAGGCGACATGTCTCCGGTTCCGTGAAATTGTGGCGTTCTTCCCACTACGAGGACAATCATGCAAACTAACATGTTGGCATGTACGCCAGTTTTGTTCCCACTTTTGGATACCTTGCCGTATCCGATTTCGCACTGTACGATTCCGCACCGGAAAAACTCCTGGTGAGCCATTCCTCGCAGCCTTCGGAGTGCGATGCCGGACCTTGCGCCGCAGCCCTCGGAAGCCGCCCTGAGCACCGTCGACGGGTCTCCCCCCGACGGACGGTCGACGGACGGCGCGCAGATCGAGATTCGTCCCGCCAGGACGCGGGCGGACCTCGAAGCGTGCGTGGAACTGCAGCGTGATACCTGGGGCAAGTCCTTCTCGGAGGTCGTCCCGGTCAGCATGATGCAGGTCACGTGCAAGATGGGCGGGATCTGCATGGGGGCCTTCGCTCCCGGCGGCGAAATGCTTGGCGTGGTGTACGGTGTGACCGGCGTCCGCAACGGCGAACTCGCCCATTGGTCCCACATGCTGGCGGTGCGGCCGCGGGCACGGAACATGGGGATCGGCAAGAGGCTGAAACTCGCCCAGCGGGAAGGGCTGAAGGCTCGGGGCGTAAGCACGATGTACTGGACCTACGATCCCCTGGTGGCTCGTAATGCCCACCTGAACCTGAACCTCCTCGGAGCGTCGATCGACCGCTTCGTGCCCGACATGTACGGCGCCTCGGACAGTGATCTGCACCGTTCGGGCACCGACAGGTTCATAGTCAAGTGGGACCTGAACGCCGAGTGCACCGCCGCGGCCGTCGCCCGCCGGGAAGCGCGGGCCAGGCGGGGCGGCTCGCGGCCGATGCTCGGGATTCCGGGCGACGACGTCCAGGTTCCCCGCGGCCTCGATGCGGTCGAAGTGGTGATTCCGAGCGACATCGAAGCCATCGAAGCGAGGTCCTTCGACGAGGCGCTCGAGTGGCGCCGCTCGTCACGCCGTGCGTTCCAGAAGCTTCTGGCCGGTCCCTACGAGGTAAGCGGCTTCATCGCCGGAGGGAGGCATGCCAGATACGTGGTTTCGCGCGTAGCCGCGCGGTAGATGCAACGCGGGGCCCCCACGCCGGAGCGGGCCCCCGATCTTCATCCCCTGAAGGAGTTTTCCCATGGACCGACCGCCGATTCGGATCGCCTCCTGGCCGCTGGCCGCCACGATGGTGTTGGTGTGCCTGTCGCCGGTACAGAGCCAGCAGGGCATGGACGTGCTGACTGCGCGCGATGTTTTCGACCTCGAGTTCGTGAGCGACCCCCGGGTCGCCCCCGACGGGTCGCGCGTCGTCTTCGTGCGCCAGTGGTCAGACCCGCAAACCGACCGCAACTACTCGAACCTCTGGATCATGAACCGCAACGGTTCGGGGCTCCGTCCGCTGACCTCGGGCAAGCACTCCGACAGCTGGCCCCGATGGTCTCCGGACGGGGGTCGGCTCCTCTACCTGTCGGACGCGGAATCGGACGGCGGACCCCCGCAGCTGCACATCCGCTGGATGGACACCGGCCAGACGCAGCGGATCACCGATCGAACGGAGGGACCGAGGGTCCCGGCATGGTCCCCGGACGGCACGATGATCGCCTTTTCGTCCTTCGTGCCCGACGCGGGCATGCAGCTGATCGCGATGCCGGATGCGCCGGACGGGGCGGAGTGGGCTGAACCGGCGCGGGTAATCCACGAACTGGTGCACCGGTTCGACGGGGCGGGCGACCTGGAGCACGGTTTCACCCACCTGTTCGTGATGCCGTCCGAGGGCGGGACGGCGCGGCGGATCACCAGCGGCGACTTTCACCACGGCGGGTACGTGGGTCGTTCGGGACGGGGACAGCCGGTCTGGTCGCCGGACGGCGAGTCGGTGCTGATCACGGCCAACCGGCATGCGGACTGGGAGCTGGAGAACCGGAACACCGAGATCTACGAGGTTTCGCTCGGCGGCGAGATCCGGGCGCTCACCGACCGCAAGGGCCCGGACGCAGGCGTGGCGGTGTCTCCCGACGGACGCTGGATCGCGTACACCGGGTTCGACGACCGGTACCAGGGCTACCAGGTGACGGGGCTGTACATGGCGAACCGCGATGGCTCGGGTGCGCGCCAGGTGGCCGCGCAGCTGGACCGCACCGTCGGCGGGCTGGCCTGGTCACCGGATTCCGGGCGCCTCTACTTCTCCTACGCGGACATGGGCAACACGAAGATCGCGTACGTGGATCCCGGCAGCGACGAGGTGCATGTCGTCGCCGAAAACATGGGCGGATCGGGGTCGGCCTACGGCGGCGGGAGCTTCTCGGTGGGGCCGGGCGGCACGTTCGCGTACACGGTCTCGACGCCCACCGTGCTCAGCGAGGTGGCGGTCGGCGCCGACCGCGGCACCCGCGTCGTAACCGGCGTCAACGACGACGTGCTTGCGCACAAGACCCTCGGCGAGGTCGAAGAACTGTGGTGGCCGTCGTCGCACGACGGGCTGGACATCCACGGCTGGATCATCAAGCCGCCAGGGTTCGATCCGGGCCGGAAGTATCCACTGATCCTGGAGATCCACGGCGGGCCGTTCGCGAACTACGGCGACCGGTTCGACATCGAGAAGCAATCGATGGCTTCCGCAGGCTACGTCGTGCTCTATACCAACCCGAGGGGGAGCACATCGTACGGCGAGGAGTTCGGCAACCTCATCCACCACTCATACCCCGGCAACGATTTCTTCGACCTGGATTCGGGCGTGGACGCGGCGATCGATCTCGGGTACGTGGATCCGGAGCAGCTTTACATAACCGGCGGCAGCGGCGGCGGCGTGCTCTCGTCGTGGTCGATCGGCAAGACCGACCGCTACAACGCGGCGGCGGTGCTGTATCCGGTGATCAACTGGTACAGCTTCGCGGTGACGTCGGACATTCCGATCACGGTGGCCAAATACTGGTTCCCGGCCATGCCGTGGGAGGACCCCGAACACTACATGGAGCGGTCGTCGATTTCGCTGGTCGGGAACGTGACCACGCCCACCATGGTGCTGACCGGAGTGGAGGACTACCGGACGCCCATGTCCGAGTCGGACCAGTACTTCCAGGCCTTGAAGCTGAACGGTGTGGAGGCGGTTCTGGTCAAGGTTCCCGGTGAGCCGCACGGGCTGCGGGTGCGGCCGAGCCACTTCATGCAGAAGATCATGTACATCATCGGGTGGTTCGACCGGTACCGGGGGATGGCCAGTTAGGGCAGTGCTGGCTAGACTGGTTTATCAAACTAGTTGTGCTACCCGCTCCGGGGGATGGTCATGGTCACGGTAGGTGCGTTCGAAGCGAAGACACACCTCTCTTCGCTGCTCAACAGGGCGGCGCGGGGTGAAGAGGTGCTGATCACCAGGCGGGGGGTTCCGGTGGCGAGGCTCGTCCCCGCCGACGAGGCGGACAGGCGGGATGTCGCCGACGCGATTGACGAACTCCGGTCGATCCGGGAAGGGGTCTGTCTGGGCGACCTGGATTGGAGGGAATTGCGGGATTCGGGGCGCCCGTGAAGGGGTTTGTGCTCGACTGCTCGGTTGCCGCCGCGTGGCTGTTCCCCGACGAGGGGACGCCCGACACGGAAGCGCTGCTCGACCGGCTGAAGACGGAGGAGGCCCTCGTCCCCGGCATCTGGCACCTGGAAATCGGCAACGTCCTCGTGCGGGCCGAGCGGATGAAGCGCGTTGCCAAGTCCAGGGTCGCGGCCTATCTCAATCTTCTGCGGAGGTTGGCGATCGAAACCGACCCCGAGACCGATGAGCGCGCACTGCGGGAAACGCTGATGCTGGCCCGTGAGTGCGGCCTGAATACGTCCGATGCCGCGTACCTTGAACTGGCGATGAGACGGGGGGTCCAGCTTGCGACACTCGACCGCGCGCTGATTCGCGCCGCTCGATACGTGCAGGTCGAGACCGTCCCGAAAACAGGACTGCAAGTGCATGAGAGGCCACATGACTAGAGACAGCACAGCGCGTGAGCGGGCTGGTTCCGTGTCCCGCCGCAGCATCCTCAGAGCCGCCGCCGGAGCGGCTGGCCTGACCCTCGCCGCGCCGTTCGTCAATCGGGGCCGCGTAACGCTGCAGGCGAGCAGTGGCGAGGGGCGAGGTACGCCTGACGCGGGTGGGCGCGTGGGTGCTCGCCAGGAGTACTCCGTCCGCTGCGTCGACCTGGTGACGGGATCGCTCGTGATCGACATGCTCTCGCCGCTGGTGATCTCCCGGTCCATTCAGCAGCGCTGGGGGCCCGACCTGGCGGGCATGACCGCCCCGGAGGAGCAGGAGTTTCGCGACTCCGAGATCGACGTCTTCCACATCGCGGTCGGCGTCGGCGGGCGGGACTTCGACGACCAGTACCACAACTCGCTGCTCTTCGTGTCGGGGCACAACGCCTTCATCGCGGCACGGCCCGATCTCTTCGTGCGGGTCGACTCGGTCGAGGACCTGGCCAGCGTGCACGGGTCCGGGCGCGTGGGGATCATGATCGGCCTGCAGACCTCGTCCCACTTCCACAGTCCCGACGACGTCAACCTGTTCCACGGGCTCGGACAGCGCGTCTCGCAGCTCACCTACAACTCGCGCAACATGATCGGCAACGGCGCCACCGAGCGGGTCGACGGCGGCATCTCGGACTTCGGCGTCGCGATCGTCGAGCGGATGAACGAGGTCGGGATGGCGGTCGATGTCTCGCACTCGGGCGACCGCACCACCCTGGACGCCTGCGAGATTTCGTCGCGGCCGGTCCTGTTCACGCACTCGAACAGCCGGGTGCTGTCGGGCGGCCATCCCCGCACCAAGACCGACGAGGCGATACGCGCGATGGCGGCGACCGGCGGCGTGATGGGAATTACGGGCGTGCGCATGTTCGTGAAGGACAGGGAGCCGACGACGATCGAGGACTACATCGACCATTTCGACCACGTGCGCGACCTGGTCGGCGTCGAGCACCTGGGCGTGGGCAGCGATGTCGACCTGCACGGTTACGACGACATGCCGGCCGACGAGTACGAGGCGCTCAAGGGTGCGTACAAGGACTCGTACGCGTTCCGCGACAAGATCGACATCGAGGGCGTCGACCACCCGAAGCGCATGTTCGACCTGACCGAGGCGCTGATCCGGCGCGGCTACACCGACGAGCACATACGCGGGATTCTGGGCGGGAACTTCCAGCGCGTGCTGGGCGAAATCTGGGAGGTGTGAATTGCAGTTTACACAATGGAAAGCAGAGTTGACACATGGGGCGCTCGCCGTGCTGGTGGGCGGACTCGCCGCAGCCGCCTCGGCAAGCGGGGCGAGGGCGCAGGACGCACCCGTCGCGCTGGTCGGCGCGCGCATCCACACGGCCGCCGGGCCCGCGATCGAGAACGGCACGATCGTCTTTGCGGGCGGCGTGATCACTGCGCTGGGCGCGGACGTCTCGCCGCCCGGCGACGCCGAGGTGGTCGACGTGAGCGGCATGGTCGTCATGCCCGGCATGCTGGACAACCACTCCCACATCGGCGCCGACAGCCGCGACCTCAACGAGTTCCCGATCCGGTTCGGGCCGCAGCACCGCATCCGCGACGTGCTCTCGCCCGACGACGCGTTCTGGAAGGGCGCGGTCAAGGGCGGGGTGACCACGGTCGTGACCGGACCCGGCAGCGGTGAGGTCTCGAGCGGGCAGGCCATCGTGATCAAGACGTGGGGCGAGTCGATAGACGAGCGCGTCGTGAAGGAGCGCGGCGGGCTCAAGATCGCGATGGGACGGAAGCGCCCGGACCAGTCGCCGACCACCAGCATGGCGGTGACCGCGCTGCTGCGGGCCAAGTTCATCGAGGCGCAGGAGTACCAGGCGAAGTGGGACGCGTGGGAGGAGGGTGGCCGTGAAGGCCCCGCCCCGCCGCGCGACCTGGCCATGGAAGCCGTGGTGCGCGTGCTGAGCGGCGAGGACCGGATCCGCTCGCACGTCCACCAGGCGCACGACATTCTCGCGATCATCCGCCTGTCGCAGGAGTTCGACTTCGGGCTCACGATCCACCACTCCACCGAGGCCTACAAGGTGGCGGACGACATCGCCGAGGCCGGGATCGACGTGGTGGGGCTGCCGCTCTTCACGCGCGTCGCGCTGGCCGACGAGGTCATGGCGACGGGCACCGTGATGAACGAGAAGGGCGTGCGCTTCGCCTTCCACACCGACGACCCGGTGGTGGGCTCCAAGTGGCAGCGGGGCAACGCCGGGCTGGGGATCCGCTACGGCATGACCGAGCAGGACGCGCTCAAGGCGGTGACGATCAACCCGGCCGCGATCGCGGGCGTCGAGGACCGCGTGGGGAGCCTGGAGGTGGGCAAGGACGCCGACATCGTGGTGCTGAACGGGACCTGGTACGAAGTCAGCACGCTCGTGACACGCGTGTACGTGGAGGGGCAGGTGGCGTACGACCGGGAAGGAGAGGGGCCATGAGCGGGGCGACGCCGAGGGCATTCGAACGGGTGGGCGGGGCAATGGCCGGATGGGACAGGGGGCGCGCCAGGATAGGGGCGACGATGGCCGCCGTGCTGGCCATGGCCGCGATCCATGGCGCCGGCGCCGGGGTCCGGGCACAGACGGTTGCCCTGACCGGGGGGCTTGTTTACCCCATCTCATCGGAAGCCGTTGAAGGGGGGACGGTGCTGATCGTGGATGGCCGGATCGCCGCGGTGGGCGTCGACGTGGACATCCCGGCGGGCGCGGAAGTCGTCGACGTGACGGGGAGCGTGGTGATGCCCGGCATCATCGACGCGATGAGCTACTACGGCGTCGCGGCCGAGGACATGAACGAGGTGCCGAATCCGCTGACGCCCGAGTTGCGGATCATCGAGGCGTTCGCGCCCTTTGGGACCTTCGGGTCGGGCGAGGCGGGCGAAATCCGGGTGCGCGAGTTGCTGCAGGGCGGCGTGACGGCGACGTACATCGGGCCCGGCGACGCGACGGTTCTCGGTGGGCAGGGCGCGGTCGTGAAGACCGCCGGAGCGCGTTTCGACGACCTGATCGTGCGGGAACCGGCCGCCATCGACATCACCCTGGGTGGCAAGCCGGCGTCGACCTATCGCGAGCAGTCGCGCTCGCCCTCGACGCGGATGGCGGTCGTGGCGCAGCTGCGGGACCTGCTGGTGAAGGCCCGGGAGTGGATGGCGACTTCCGGCGGTGGGGACGAGGCGAGCGGAGCCGGCGCGGCCCCCCGCAACCTGGGCATGGAAGCCCTCGCGCGGCTGCTGAACGGTGAGGTGCCCGCCCGCGTTCAGGCCAACGCCACGCGCGACATCCGGGTGGCGATGGAGCTTGCCGAGGAGTTCGGCTTCGAGCTGGTTGTCGACGGCGGCGCGGGCGCACACCAGATGGCCGAGGATCTTGCGGACCGCGGAATTCCGGTCGTGCTGGGACCGATCTCGCACCCCTACATCTCCGGCGAGGAGATCCCTGATCCCGGCGACTACGGGGGGGTCGACGAGCGCAACGCGGTCTGGCTCCAGGAGGCCGGAGTGCACGTGTCGCTGGCCAGCTTCTCGCGGGGCTTCGGGCCGTTCGGTCCGGGCGTCGCCGGCCAGTGGCTGCTGATCGACGCGTCTATCGCGCGCGGCCACGGGATGAGCGAGATGGACGTGCTGCGCGCCGTCACGCTGAACCCGGCCGAGGTGCTGGGCGTGGCCGACCGCATGGGCAGCCTGGAGGTCGGCAAGGACGCGGACGTGGTCGTCTTCGACGGCGATCCGCTGAGCATTCGGACGTGGGCCAGCCGCGTGTACGTGGACGGGCGCCTGGTCCATGAGCGAGAGGACTGAGGGAGTGATGAGAATGAGAGCGAAGGTTCGGGCGCTGGCATGCATGCTTGCGCTTGGCGTGCCGGTCTTGCTGGGCGCCTGCGGGGAGGGCGGAGGCCCGGGTTCGGTGGGGGGTGGCGCAGGGGCGTCCGGATCACCCGGCGCCGGCGGCCCCATGGACGTGGTCATCGAGGGCGGCCGCGTCGTCGACGGCACGGGCGCCGCCTGGTTCCACGGCGACGTGGGTATTCGCGGCGACCGGATCGCGGCGGTCACGCCTGCGGGGGGGCTCGCGGAGGTCGATGCGGGGACGCGGGTCGACGCTGCCGGGAAGGTGGTCGCGCCCGGCTTCATCGACATCCAGTCGCACGCGCGCGGGCCGCTGCTGAGCGGCGACGGGCGGCTGCTGGGCAAGATCACCCAGGGCATCACCACCGAGATCATGGGCGAGGGGTGGACGAACGCCCCGGCCAACGCGAATACGGACGCGGGCGCCGGGCTGGTCGACCCCGAGGCCGGGGGCGAGAGGCACGACTTTTCGGGCCCGCGCGGCTTCGACTCCTGGCTGAACGCGATGCTGGCCAACGGCGCGTCGCCCAACTTCGGCTCCTTCGTGGGCGCGACCACGATTCGCGTCTACGCGATGGGCGAGGCGGCGGGGGCCGCGAGCGACGCCCAGCTCGACACCATGCGCAAGGTGACCCGGTGGGCGATGGAGGGCGGCGCATTCGGCGTGGCCACCGCCCTGATCTATCCTCCCGGCAACTTCGCGAGCGCGGAAGAGCTGGGCGAGGTGGTGGCGGCTTCGGCGCCCTACGGCGGCCTGTACATCACGCACATGCGCTCCGAGGCGGACCGGTTCCTGGAGGGGATCGACGAGGCCATCGAGATCGGGGAGCGGGGCGGCGTGCCGGTGGAGATCTACCACCTGAAGGCGGCGGGCGTGCGCAACTACCACAAGGCAGCGCTGGCGATCGCCAAGATCGACTCGGCGCGCGCCGCGGGGTTCGACGTGCAGGCCAACATGTACCCTTACACGGCCGGCGGAACCGGGCTTCCCGCACTGCTTCCGCCCTGGGCGTCCGAAGACGGCGCGCTCCTCGACAACCTGCGCGACCCCGGGATCCGTCAGCGCATCCACGACGAGGTCCTGGCGGACACGGCCGACTGGGAAAACCTGGGCGTGCTGTCCACGCCGGAGGGCGTCATGATCACGTCGGTGGCCGAGGTAGGGCCGGACGGCGAGCCCAGCGGCGCGGGCGGCTTTGTGGGGATGCGGGTTGCCGAGGTCGCGGAGCAGATGGGCCTGGACTGGGTCGACGCGGTGATCGAGGTGATCCTCATGACCGGCGGCCAGGCGGGCATGATCGTCTTCATGATGGACGAGGCCAACGTTGCGCTGCAGCTGCAGCAGCCATGGATCAAGATCGGCACCGACGCCTCCGGCTTCGACCCCGACAGCGTGACCGGGATGGCGCATCCCCGGTCATACGGCACGTTTCCGCGCATCCTGGGCAAGTACGTGCGGGACGAGAGCGTGATCACGCTGGAAGATGCCATCCGCAAGATGACCTCGGCGGTCGCGACGCGGCTGTCGATCCACGACCGGGGCGTGCTCAGGCCGGGGATGTACGCGGACGTGGTGGTCTTCGACCCGGCGACCGTGGCGGACCGAGCCACCTTCGAGGATCCGCACCAGCTCTCGGTCGGCATCGAGGAGGTGTTCGTGAACGGGGTGGGCGTGCTGCGCGGTGGGGAGCACACGGGCGCGAAACCCGGACGGATCGTGCGCGGGCCGGGGTACAGGCCGGCTGGCTGATGCGTGTCGGCGTCGTCGGCGGCGGGGTCATCGGGCTTTCCACGGCGTACTACCTGAAAAGGCTCGGCGCGGACCCGGTCGTGGTCGAGTCCGCGGAGCTTGGGTCCGGCTGCTCGTTCGGCAACGCCGGGTGGGTCTGCCCGTCGATTTCGAGTCCGCTGCCGGCGCCCGGTCTCACGCTCAAGTCGCTCTCCTGGATGCTGCGGCCAGACAGCCCTCTGTACATCAGGCCCACCGCCCTGCCCGGCCTGGCCCCGTGGCTGCTGCGCTTCCGTTCGTTCTGCAACCACGCCGATCAGAAGCGCGGGATCGCGGCCATCGCCGGGCTCAACCGGTTCACGATGGAGCGCTACGACGAGTTGGCGGCCGATGGCGTGGAGTTCGAGTGCCACGAGTCGGGCGTGCTGATGGTGTTCCGCGACTCTGACAAGGCCGCCGCGGCCGAGAAGGAGGTCAAGCTGGTCACCGCCGCCAGCGCGACGAGCTGCACCGATTTGACAGAGGCCGAAGTGTACGAGCGCGAGCCCATGCTGCGGCCGGGGTTCCGGTTCGGGCTGTTCGTCGGTGGGGACCGGCACGTGCGGCCCGATTCGCTGACTGCGGGGCTGGGCGCGGCGCTGCGCGCTGGCGGGGCGGAGGTCCACGAGGAAACCCGCGTGACCGGATTCAGGGACGAGGGGCGGCGCGTACGCGGGATCGTGACCACAAAGGGCGAACTGGAGGTCGACGCGGTGGTGCTGGCCGCAGGCGCGCACACCGGTTCGCTCGCGCGCATGGCGGGGTGGGCTATCCCGCTGACCGCCGGAAAGGGCTACTCGGTCACGATCGACGAGCCGAGGAACCAGCTGCGTCAGCCGCTGTACCTGGGCGGCGCCAAGATCGGGCTGACGCCCTTCGAGGGAACCCTCCGCTTCTCGGGGACGATGGAGTTGTCGGGGATCAACGGGCGGATGGATGTGGCGCGGATCCGGTCGCTCCGCCGCATTGTGGGGCGGGAGGTGGATATTCCGGAGGCGAAGGAGGGAGGCCGCGCCTGGGTGGGGATGCGGCCAATCGTGCCGGACTCCCTTCCCGTGATGGGGACGCTGCCGTCGCGCGACAACGTCTACGTGAACACCGGCCACCAGATGCTGGGCGTGACGCTCGCGCCCAGCAGCGGGTGGGCGCTCGCCGGGCTGATGCTGGAGGGGAAGCCGGGGGTGGGGCTGGGGGCGTTCTCGCCGGAGCGGTTCTAGCAGATCGTGGACGAGTCCCGCCGCATTGGGCCGGCGATCAGAATCGCGCCAGGTTGCGACGCGGGCCCGCTTGGACGTAGAGTGCTGAAGGCCCGTATCCGACTCGAACCACTGTGACGGGAGTTACCCGGATGAAGAAAGCAGGGAAGGACCTGAGGATCATGGCAGTGATCGCCGGCTCGGGTGCCGTGGGGGTCCTGGCAACGATGCTCGCGCTGGTGGCCCTCCGGGGGCCGGCTTCCTCGCCGGATCCGATCGAGGCCAGGCAACAGGCAGTCATGGAGGTGTCGGAGCGCGCCGAGGCCCATCATCGGATCAGGGTTACGGGCACGGCCACCAAAGGGGGGGCCACGATCAGGCTGCGCTCAACGGGGTCTGTTTTTGAGTCGCGCGCCGAGCCGATCATCTATGTCGATGGTGTCCGCGTCAACGGTGACAGGGACGAAGCACTGCAACTGCTCGAACCCGACCAGATCGACCGGATCGAAGTGCTCAAGGGCGACGCCGCGAAGGAGCTCTACGGCAGCGAGGCCGGGAACGGCGTGATCCAGATCGTCACGAAGTCCAAAGAGGGCTCCTAGGGACCTCCGGCCGAGATGTACCGCGGGCAGCGGACAGAATGCACCATGATGCGCCCCACTCTCCTCGTCTGCACTGCTTCCTTCGCGCTGTCGAGTTGCGCGCCGTCTGCCCCGGAAGCCACGGCCGCGCTCGTCGAGCGCTTTCAGGCCGAGCTTGACGCGGCGTGGGCGCAGGCTCAGAACACCGACGAGAACTTCCCCGGCGCGACTGCGGCGTTCATTCTCCCGGACGGGAGCGTCTACGGCTTCGCCACGGGCGAGTCGGACATGGACGACGATATTCTGATGACCCCCGACTTGCGGATGGGCTCGGGCAGCATCGGGAAGACGTACGTTGCGGCGGTTGCCCTGCAGCTGGCGATGAACGGAGAGCTGGACCTGGACGCTCCGGTCTCGACCTGGCTCGGCGATGAGCAGTGGTTCTCGCGGGTTCCCAATCACGCGGATCTGACGGTCCGCAACCTGCTGAATCACACCGCCGGCATGATACAGCCGTATTTCGAAGATCCCGACTTCGCGTCGCGGTTGGGCGAGGTGTTCAGCGACCCCGACGCGTACATGACCCCGGAGCAGTTCATCGCCGAATCGGTGCTCGACGCCGAGCCGCTCTTCCCCGCCGGCGGTGGATACCACTACAGCGATGTCCACTACACACTGGCGGGCCTGGCGATCGAGGAGGCGACGGGCCGCGAGTACTACGACCTGCTCGACGAGTTCTTCCTGGCCCCGTTCGAACTCGACCTGACGCTGCCCGCTGATCGGCGCGATCTGCCGGGGCTGGCCCAGGGGTATGCGCATGCCAGCTCCGAGCTCTTCGGCACGCCGCTCGAAATCGTTGCCGACGGCCAGATGGTGGTTCACCCTCTGCAGGAGTGGGCGGGCGGCGGCCTGGTCAACAACCCGCAGGCACTGGTGCGCTGGGCGAAGCTGCTGTACGAGGGTGAAGCGATCGAGGGGGACGATCTTCCCCAGCTGTTCGAGATCGGTTTTGCGACCGACAGCACGAAGCCGCATGTGGGGTACGGGCTCGGGGTGCTCGTCGCCGAAAGTGAGCACGGGCTGACCTACGGCCACGGCGGGTTCTGGCCCGGGTACAATTCGCTGGTCGCGTACTACGCCGACCACGGTGTTGCCGTTGCCATCCAGATCAACTCGGACGACTCGCGGATGGGCGACCACATGCCGAAGCTGGCGGACGTGGTAATCGAGGCGCTGGCAGGAAATGTAAACTAAACATGACATTATGTGAACTACGGTTTACAATTTGGGCCGCTGTCGGGTCGGTGCTGGCGCCGGGCGTCGCTGTAGCGGCCCAGCAGGCCGACTCCGTGCCACGGATCGTCGTGAGCCCCGACTACCTGGTCAGCAGGGACGGGGACCGGCCGCACGTCGAGATCATGGCGGCCGCGAACCCTCGCGACGCGCGCAACCTGCTCGCCGGTGCGATCACGTTCACGCGGCGCGACGGCGGCAGCGCCACCAAGGCCTATGTGAGCCACGACGGGGGAATCGTCTGGGACGACGTCATCTTCCCGGAGCAGCGCGAAATGGGGGGAGCCGATCCGCAAGTGGCGTTCACCGCAGCAGGGACGGCGCTCTTCCTCACACTCGCTACAGGACCGGATGAGACCGGGCGTACGCGAGCGTTTCTGCACTCGTACCGGTCAGAGGACGGCGGGAGGACCTGGTCGGACGTGTACAACCTGGGCGCGTCCTACGACCACCCCATGCTCGTGGCGGACCAGACGACGGGTCCGTTTGCGGGGCGGCTGTATGTGAGCGTGCTCTACGGGGGCCTCGAGTACAGCCTGGGCGTGTTCCGCTCGGAGGATGACGGCCGGAGCTGGATCGGGCCGGTGAAGTTCATCGACGGCGGCGGTGAGCGCGGGCTGAACGTGGACCCGATGCTCGTGTTCGCCGACGGGGCGATCATGGTGCCGTTCGTCGATTTTCCGTTCACGCCGGAGCAGACGGCCGTCTGGGCCGAGTCGCGGATCTGGACTGTGGTGTCGACCGACGGCGGCGTGACGTTTTCCGAGCCGAAGCCGGGTCCGGTGAAGATGAGTGGCGACGAGCTGCGGGGGGCGAGGGAGGGTGCCGAGCGATTCCGGGGCGGGTCCTGGGTGATGTATGCGGTGGACCGCAGCGAGCGATTTCGGGACCGGGTCTACGCGGTGTGGCCGGACTACTCGGAGGGACTTCCGCGCGTGGTGATTGCGTGGACGGATGACCGGGGGGCCAGCTGGAGCGAGCGGAGGCAGGTAGCGCCCGCCGGGATCGAGGGTGGGCAGCAGTTTCAGCCGGCCGTGGCCGTCAATGGCGACGGGGTTCTGGGGATGACCTGGTACGACACGCGCGAGGCAGCGTCCGAGTTTGCATTCCACCGGTACTTTGCGGCGTCGTTCGACGGTGGAGGGACGTTTACCGCTCCGCAGCGGGTGTCGAGCGCGCTGTCGCGGCCCATGGGGTCGGGGAACCTGCTGCCGGTCCCGGCCACCTTCAGCGGACCGGAGGGAGAACTGCGCGTCGCGCTCCTGTCGGCGGCTTCCCGCTGGGTGAGCGGCGGTGACTACCTGGGGCTCACGGCGTCGGCCGACGGGCACTTTCACCCCTTCTGGGCGGACGCGCGGTCGGGCACCTACCAGGTCTACACCGCGGAGATTCGGATCGAGGAGGGGGCGTCTGCGCTGCGGGCGCCGGCGGGGGGAGAGATGGTCGATGTCACCGGCCGGATCGAGCTGGTGAACGACCCCGGCGCCTACGACGCCGAGACCGGCGTGCTCGACCTGTGGATTCGGTTGAAGAACGTGTCGGCCGCTCCGATCGCTGGGCCGATCGAGGTCGAAATCCGGAAGTTCGGGAGCGGCATGGACGACTCGTTCGCCGAGTTCGCCCCGGAAATCCTCAACGCAGACAATGGCATCGGCGGCAGTGGGGCGCGGTTTGCGTACGACGAAGCGCTGGGCACCGAGGGCGTGCTGCGGCCTGGTGGCGTCAGTGGCGCGGTGCTCTGGCGGCTCAGGCTGACGGAGCCGATCCGCATCCCGAATCTGCATGTGTATGTGACGGGTCGGGAGGTTGTCCGACCCTGACGTAACGGCGGGAGCGGTCGCTGGAGCGTCCCCGGCCGCGCTCCCTGGAGGCCCTGCCAAGGGAATGGAACGCGACCGGGTGGCCGATCGGCCATCCTTGCCGGTTGTCCGTGGGACTCGCTATTCTCATGCTCATGAGCCAACGGATCGTGGCATAGTCACGAATACCAATGATGCGTGACACGTCCGGCGCGCTCCCGGTCGTGGCTGCCAACCTCCTGCTGATTGTCCGTCATCTGGACCTCGAACCTGCTGGACAAGGGCCGGGGCGCTTTCCTTCCCGACGGTGACGGTCCGGGGACTCCGCGAGCGCGCGGGACGGAGCACAGGATGCTGAGGTTCGCCGAGGAACTTCTGGTTCTCGTCCTGGATGAGGGCCGTGGCGAGTTCGCCCCGGGCTTGTCGCCCCGCGCGCTCAACCTGGCGCTCGCCGGAGCCGTGCTGATGGACCTCGCGCTCGAGGACCGCATCGACACGGATCTCGACCGGCTGATGCTGATCGACTCCACGCCACTCGGTGACGAAATCCTCGACCCGACGCTGGCAGAGATCGCGCGCGATGGCCGGCCGCGCGACACGGCATACTGGCTCGGGCGGACCGCCGGACGGGGAGACCGCATTCGGCGCACCGCGCTCGCCCGCCTTGTGAAGCGCGGAATCCTGAGATCCGAGGCGCAGGGGCTTCTCTCCCTGGTTCCCGCCGTGTCCCGGTCGCGGCGCTATCCCGGTGCTGACGGGCAGCCGGTCGAAGAGGCCAGGCTGCGGATCATGCGGGTCCTGTTCAGCGACGACGTTCCCGACCCGCGCGACGTCGCGATCATCGCGCTGGCAAACGCATGCGGCGTGTTCCGCACCATCCTGTCGTTGGAGGAGCGGGCGCAGGTCCGGGATCGCATCGATCTGCTGAAGAACCTCGACCTGATCGGCCGGACGATGAGCCTGGCGATCGAGGGATTCGAGGCGCCCGATAAACCACTTCCAGAGCCCCGGCGACCGAGAGAGATCCCGGTGGTGCCGGGGCTTCCCCTGCTGGGCAACGGCCTGGCCATGCGGAAGGGACTCGTGACCTTCCTTGCCCGCCAATACCGTGAGCTGGGCCCGATCTTCAGGATACGCGCTCCTGGGCGCCGGTTCGTGTGCATCGCGGGGCCGGAAGCGGCCAATTTCCTGACCTCGCACGGCAAGACCGTCTTCCGGTCGCTCAAGCCCATGGCGGACTTCCACAATCTGATGGACTCGTCGCGCTCGATCCTGACCATGGACGGGATCGATCACGTCACAACGCGGAAGGCCCAGGCCAGGGGATACGCGGTCCGGGTCATGAGGGACCGGTCGCAAGAGGTCGTCGACATCACCGGTGACGAGATCGACAAGTGGCCGGTGGGGAAACCGTTCGAGGCGCTGCCGGCGTTCCAGAACGTGATCGCCGAACAAATGGGCCACATGATGGCGGGCTATTCGGCGCAGGGCTACACGCACGATCTGTCCACGCTCCTCGGTGGGCTGCTCATTGGCGCCGCGACGATTCCGCACATCATGAAACTCCCCCGATACCGCCGCGCCCGCAAACGGGGCCGGGAGTTGGCCCGGGCGGTCCTGGCACACAAGCGCAAGGTGGGTCCGCGCAGATCGACGCCGGACTTCATCGACCTGATGCTCGAGCTGCGCGACGCCGATCCCCAGCTGCTTCCCGAAACCAACCTGCCCCTGACGGTGCTGGCACCCTACATGGTCGGACTGGATACCACGGCGAGCACGTGTTCGTTCATGATCTACAACGTGCTGAAGCGCCCGCGACTCATGGAGCAGATGACCGCCGAGGCCGACGCCCTCTTCGGGGAGGGCCCCGTGTCCGGCGAGGGGCTGCGACGGCTCGACGTCTCGCGGCGCGTGGCGATGGAGACCCTGCGGCTCCATCCTGTCTCGCCCGCCGTCCTGCGGACGACCGCCAACTCGTTCGAGTTTGCGGGTCACAGGGTACGCGCGGGCACCCAGGTCATGATCGGTACGGCGGTCGGGCACACGCTCGAAGAGTATTTCCCCCACCCGGAACGCTTCGACATCGACCGCTACACGCCGGCCCGCGGCGAACACCGGCAGCGCGGCGCCTACGTTCCCTTCGGGGCCGGCAACCACCGATGCCTCGGCAGCGGTCTCGTCCCGGTCCAGCTCAGCCTCACCATGGCCACGATACTGAGGGAGCTCGTACTGGAACCCCTCGCGCCCGACCATGTGCTGCGTATCAGATCGTTCCCGACCATGCAGCCCGTGGATTTCAAAATCCGCGTCTTGGGGCACCGGAAGCACGGCGCGCCGGCGACGGCGTAGCCCCGGTGACCGGCGCTCGACCGCAGGTCGGCCTTCCGCGGTACCACGCTCTCGACCGGCTGCGCGCATCCATGATGCTGCTCGGAGTGGTTCGTCACGCTGCGGTCAGTTACGTGCCCACGGTCTTCTTCGAATGGCCGTACCGGGACCCTCAGGCCGACATGCTCTCCTACTGGGTGGTCCTCTTCATCCGAGTGTTCAACCTGCCGGTCTTCTTTGCGATTGCGGGGTTTTTTGCCGCGTACCTGATCGAGACGCGCGGCACCGAGGGATTCCTGCGGCATCGATGGAGCCGGATCGGGGTGCCGTTTCTGGTGGCGTGGCCCGTCCTGGCGGTCACGATGTTCCTCCTCGCGCCGTTCGCCGCCCGCTTCAGTTCCGCCCCGCCGATCGCTGCCTACAGCCTTGCCGAGTTGACCTCGTCAAGGGCCCTGGACCACCTGTTCATGCACCTGTGGTTCCTCTACCACCTGATGATCCTCTGCGTGGCCGCGAGCGCACTGCGGCCCCTCGCCGCCCGGATTCCTGCGGACGTGCGCGCCCGGGCGCTGGACCTCTTCGAACGCTGGGTGCACCGTGGAGGCATCGCGGTGCTGATTCTGGCCGCGGGCCTCATACTGTACCGGATGGAGTCGTGGGCGATCGACTACTACGCCGGCCCGTTTCCCGCCCCGCGCCAATTGGCGCTCTACGGCCTTTTCTTCGGTTTCGGGTGGATGCTGTTTCGCCGGCGGGGGACGCTCGAGGGCTTCCGGCGCCCCACATGGGTTCTGCTTGCGGCCGGAGTCCTGTGCTTCTTCGTGTACCGGCACCTGTTCGAAATCAATTGCCCTCCCAGGCCGGACAGGATGTGCATGGGGGCTGACGAGGGACATCATCTGTGGGCGGTCGTCTTCCTCGCGTTCTCCATGTGGTTCATGGCCTATGGCCTGATCGGACTCTTCCTGCGCTACCTGGACAAGCCGAGCCCGCGCTGGCGGTACATGGCGGATGCGTCGTACTGGATCTACATCGTCCACGTGCCGTTCGTCATGTTGTTGCCCCTTCTCCTGGCGAGCGTGCCGCTCCCCGCGATTCTCAAGCTCGCGCTGGTCTCGGTCACGGCGGTTGGCCTGATCCTGCTGACGTACCGGTACTGCGTAAGACCGACTTTCATCGGAAAACAGCTGAACGGATGCCGCTATCAGCGAGGTGCGACTTGATGGCGGTGGGACCCGGTCAGGGTGCGCCCGGAGCCCGGTCCCGCCGGACCTGCTCGAGCAGTGCGTCCAGATCTTCCCTGCTGAAGACACGGCCGTTCGCGACGACCAGGGTGATGCCCCGGGTGTTCCCGATTTGTTCCAGCGGATTGCCCGCAAGAAGCACCAGGTCGGCCAGCTTCCCCTCGGCGACCGCACCCAGCGAGTCCGTCGCGCCCAGGAACTCGGCCGGGGCCGTGGTCGCGGCCGCGAGCGCTTCACTGGGTGACAACCCCGCCTGGACCAGCAACGCCAGTTCGTCGTGGAGGCTGAATCCCGGGTAGACGAACGGGTTGGGCGTGTCCGTTCCGGCAAGGATGCCCACGCCCGCCGCCGCGGCCATCCCCGTAACCGCGAGTTGGCGGGCCAGGAACACTTCGCGGGTCTCGATATCGGCCGGTGTGTCCGTTTCGGTTCCCGGGAAGGGGATCTTCCAGCCTTCCGCGATCGCCGGCGCCATGTACTGCAGACGCGGATCGTCTTCGTCCCGGAGCCGGTGGAGAGAGGCCAGGTTGTTCAGGATCGCGAGCGTGGGCGTCAGCCATGTGCCGTTGGCGGCCAGATGCGCCAGAAGGTCCCGGCACACGTCGTCGTCGGCCGCGTCGAGTATGGTGCGGTACAGTCCGGTGTCGAAGAAGGGGTTGGTGAACTCGTTCCCCGCGGCCCGCATGGCCATCCATTCGGCCCGCGCCTCCCGGACCTCCGCGTCGTTGGACGAGCAGCCCTCGATGACGCCGAACATGTGGGTCATGCTCCGCATCCCCGCGTCCGACGCGTCGCGGGCCGAAACGGCGAAGGGAACGTGTCCGGCGACGTCCAGGCCCCGTGCCGTCGCCTGCTCGGCGATGGCGGCGAAGGCGTCCGCCTCGAGCGCGGAGTAGATCTTGATGAAGCCGGCGCCGGCTTCGACCAGCGAATCGACCACGAATCGGGCCCGGTCGGGACTGTCGGCGATCACCGATCCGGGGAACCACGCGTTTGCCCCGTCCGTGATGTTGCCGGAGACCACCGCGCGCGGCCCCACGCGCTCCCTGGCCGCGATGGCATCCCAGGCGGCCCCGGCCACGTCCAGTTCACCCCACATGTCGCGGACCCCGGTCACGCCGTTCGCGATGTAGACCCGCAGGGCAGGGGGGAAGAGCGATGAGAACTCGTGCACGTGCATGTCCCACAGCCCCGGGATGAGAAATCCGCCGCCGCCGTCGATGCGCTCGACGCCCTCGCCGAAGAGCAGTTCATAGGGCGCCGCCACGGCCGCAATCCGGGTGCCCTGGACGACGACGGTGCGGCCTTCGGCCACGGAGCCCGCCGCCGGATCCACGACGGAGATGTTCTCGATCGCGGTGCCCGAGTCGAATTCGCGCGGGGGTGGGCCGCAGGCAACGGCGAGCGCCGTCGCCGCTGCAACGAAGCAGATGCGCAGTCTCATGAGGGACCTCTCGGCGGAGTCGTCGCACAGATCCGACGGACACGGTGCGGTCCGTGGCCCGGGCGTGGTGCGCCGTTGCCCAACTTGCGGTGAAACGTGGCGCGGGGAAAGCTTGCCGCTGGCAAAGTGGGACAGGTTGGACCTCGGGGAGAGGAGCGCAGGGAACATGTCCAGGCCGAGAAAGCGCGTTGTGCGAGGGGCTTTTCGTGTCGCTGGAGTGGCGGGGTGTGTGGCGGCCATGGGCGCGTGTGGAGGGGACGCGCCGATGATCGAAGTCACAACGAGTCCCCTCTCCCTGGAAGGGACGAGCCCCGTCGAGTGGACAGGCCACGAGCGTTCTTCGTACTTCGTGACGGCGACCGACGGCGTGCGCCTGGCAGTCGACGTGGTCCTGCCATCCGGCTATACCGGCGAGGGTGCGCCTGCGACCGCCTTCCCCGTGATCTTTCGCTACACGCCGTATCACCGCACGTCGATCAATCCGGAGACGGGCGAGGTGCTTGTGGCGCCCTACGAGTTCTTTCTGTCGCGCGGGTACGCCTACGTGGCGGCGGACATGCGCGGCAGCGGGGCGTCCTTCGGGTGGAACGACGTAATGACCCCGATGATCGTCGAGGACGCGGGCGAGATCGTGGACTGGATCGCGGCGCAGCCGTGGAGCGACGGCAACGTGGGGATGTTCGGCGGCTCGTACGAGGGGTGGTCGCAGTTCGCGGCAGCGGCTGCGAAGCCGGAGGCCCTCAAGGCGATCATTCCCATTCACACCGGCTGGGACGGCACGCTTGGCAAGCCGGGCGGGATCTTCAGCTACGCCTTCATCGAGATGTGGACGGCGATGACCGACTTCATCAACCACAACAACGTCTTCCCGACCTTCCCGATACCGCCGGTGACCCCGGTCCTCGACGAGGACGGCGACGGCGAGCTGCTGGACGAGATCCCCGTGGATGCGGACGGCGACACCTGGTTCACCGACGACTATGCCTGGCCTGTCGATCCCGCGAACCCGCCGCGCTATCCGGACGGCATGGAGCGCACCGAGCACGCGTACTTCAACGCTACCATGGAGCACGTCGCCCATCCGGGTGGGGCGCCCGGGAACTACGACGCGGTGACCACCGTCCGGTCCATGCGGTTCTTTGATTCCCGGCGCGAATCCGATGGGCTCACGGCACCGGGCATCAACTGGTCCCTGGTCCCGGACATCATCGAATCCGGGGTGGCGATCTACCACTACGCCGGTTGGTGGGACGCCTTCACGCGCAGCTCCTTCGAGGTCTTCGCCACGCTGGAGGCAACGAATCCCTCGCGGATCGCGGCCTGGCCGATGTACCACCAGGGCATATCGCCCGCCGCCTCCCTGGGGATCGGAGCCGATCCGGAGCGCGAGAACATCTACACGCAGGCATCGCTGGGCGAGGCGCTGCGGTGGTATGACCGTTGGTTGAAAGGGATCAGGAATGGCATCGACCACGAGCCCCCGGTGCACATCTTCGTCAACAACGAGGGGTGGCGGGCGGAAGAGTCGTGGCCGCTGGCACGGGAAGTGCCCGTGCGTTTGCAACTGGACGGCGCCGGGGCGCTCGCGCGGGAAGCGGGCGATCCCGGAACCGACGACTACACCGCGGACTTCACCCACGACGCCTCGTTCGGTCCGCCGCTCGACGCGTCGCAGATCTCGGTCGCGAACGCCATGAAGGGGAAGCCGCCCTTCAACGCACCCTCCTTCGGCCATTCGCGGCAGCAGATGTTCGGGGTCCCCGACGACCTGCCCTACCGGACGGACAAGGCCGGGCAGGTCCTCGCGTACACGAGCGCGCCGCTGGAGGCCGACACGGAGGTAACCGGCCACCCGATCGTCAGCGTCGCGGTCTCCTCCACCGCCGACTACGGCGACCTCTACTTCTACCTGGAGGACGTCGATCCGGAGGGCAACGCGATCCTGGTGACCGAGTACCAGCACCGCGCAGGCTTCGACCGCCTCGTCGACAACGACCTCATGATTCCCGGCAACACCGGAATCGACGTGAAGCCCGACCTGCCGTGGCACGGCTTCCGCGAGGCCGACTACAGCGACCGGGTCTTCGCGGACGGGGCCGTGGTGCGGATAACGACGGCCCTGTACCCCACCTCGTGGCTCTTCCGGGCCGGGCACAGCATCCGCCTGTCGGTCGCGGCGGCGGACTGGCCCGTCTTCGACCTGCACCCGGAGCTGTCGCCGCAGAATCGGCCTGACGCGGAGGACAACATCGTGCCGACGATCACGATTCACCGGGGTGGCGAGGACGGGTCCTACGTGGAACTGCCGGTGATTCCGCGGTAGCGGGCGTCCACGCCCCACGCGGAGCGCCGCCGGTCTTCTCAGTCGGCGTAGTCCTGTCCCTGGTGATCCAGCACCGCCTTCATGCCGTCCAGGTATCCGAGTTCCCCGAAGCCGTCGGGCGCCGTGGCGGCCACGGCCTCCGCGACCTCGAGGGGCACCCGTTTCACGCGGCCTCGGGCGGCCCGGACCATCCACTCCGTCATGCAGGCGCGCTCAAGGGACACCAGGTGGAGCAAGGCCACCTCGATCGAGGCTGCGACGACGAGTGCGCCGTGGTTGGCCATGATCAGAGTACTCTTGCCGCCGAGCGCCTCGGCCATGTGCTCGCCCTCCTCGTCCTCGGTCACGATGCCCTCGTAGTCGAAATAGGCGACATTGCCGTGAAACACGCCCGCGAGTTGACCGCCGCGCGTGTCCAGTTGCCAGCCCTCGGTCGACGCGAGTGCCGTCAGATACGGCGAGTGGACGTGAAGGGCGCATGCCAGATCGGGACGGGCGCGGTAGATGGGCGCGTGGATGGCCCAGGCGCTGACGTTGGGGACGCCCGTGCCCTCCACGATATTGCCATCGGGGTCGGTCATGAGGAGACTTGAGGCCGTGACCCGGGAGAAGTGGGTGTGGCCCGGAGACAGCAGCAGGTAGCCGGGACGGCCCGGGACCGTTGCGCTGAAGTGGTTCCAGGTGCCTTCGTGGAGCCCTTCGAGTACCGTAATGCGGTGCGCGGCGGCGAGATCGACGCGAGTTTGCCGGACCGGTTCGAAACGATGCATGACCGGAGAATGCCGTTTGCGGCGTCGGCAGCGCAAGCGAGGTTGGCTGTTGGTGGATACATCACCTGGAGATGAGATGTCCGGACGTTTTGCTTCGTTGGCTCGATCGGCCGCGGGAGTCCTGATACTTCTGGCTCTCCCGCTCGAAGCCGCCTCGGCGCAAACGGCGTTCGGGGTGATCGGCGGCTTCAATCGGGCCAGATTCACGGGCAGCGGCGCCGTGGATGTCGCCAGCCGTACCGCCTACCTCGTCGGCGCGGTGGGCGACTTTCCGATCACGGAGACGTTCTCGATCCGGCCCGAACTCTACTTCTCGACCAAGGGGGCCGAGGTCCGAACGGGGTTGGGCTCGGGCGCCGACGGACCCGTGAAGACGTTCGCGCTGTCGTACGTGCAGCTGCCGCTTCTTGTCCAGCTGCAACCGGGAAGCGGAGGTTCGGTGCGACCGCATCTCTTTGCCGGGGTTTCCGTGGGGGCGGTCCTTGGATGCAGACTGGGCACCGTGGACTGTGATGACATCCGGGAGATCAATCAGCACGGCATGGACGCGGGCGTACTCATGGGAGGCGAACTCGAATTCGGCGACATCGCGTTCGGGATGCGATACGAAACGGGGGTGCGGGCGGTGGATGCAACCGTACCCGGCAACGAGATCTACAACGGCGTCCTATCGTTCACACTCAAATACATGCTGCGAAAATGAACAAATCAGCGCGCCACGCCCGTCTGCCGGGCACCGCCACGCTTCTCCTGCTCGCGACCGTCGGGCTGCCGGCGACGGCAGCCGTTCCCGCGGTGGCCCAGGACCTCGTTCTCACCAACGCCCGAGTCGTGGACGTCACCACCGGCGCGGTTTCGGAGCCGGCCACCGTAATCGTCGAGGACGGCAGAATCGCGCGGATCGTCGAGGACGGCGGGACGGAGGGCCCGGCCGGGGCGGCCACCGTCGACCTCATGGGGCGATACCTCGCGCCCGGGCTGATGGATGCCCACGTCCATGTTTCCTCTGCGGCCGACGCGCGGCGAGCGCTTCTCACCGGGGTCACCACGATGCGCAGCATGGGCACGTCCCACTACGCCGATGTCGGACTCCGGGAACTGCAGGCAGACGGGCACCTCGAGGGACCCGCGTACCTGGCCGCGGGCTACCATGTCCGGCCCCCGGCGGCGGAGGCGTTCTTCCAGGACCACCCGGAGCTGGGGCACATGTACGGCGAGGAGGTGCGCGGCGAGGACGCGGTGCGGGCGATGACCGCGGCGATCGTGTCGCGCGGGGTCGACTTCGTGAAGACGAACGCCACGGAGCGTGCGGGGCTGCCGGAGACGGATCCGCGCAAGCAGTTCTACTCGGAGGCCGAGTTGCGGGCGATCGTGAGCGAAGCGGGGGCGGCGGGCGTACCGGTCGCGGCGCACGCGCACGGGGACGGCGGCGCGAGGGCGGCGGTGGAGGCCGGGGTGCGGAGCATCGAGCACGGGACGTACATCAGCCCGGAGACGCTCGCGCGCATGGTGGACAGGGGGACGTTCCTGGTGCCCACCATCGCGATCGTGCGCGACCTCACGATTCCGGGAGGCGACTACGACAACGCCGTCCTCAACATTCGGGGCCGGCACATGCTGCCCCGCGTTCGGGAAATGGCGCGGCGAGCCCACGAAATGGGCGTCAAGGTCGTCGCGGCGACCGACACGGGATACGGCTCCGAGAGCACGACCACCCTTGCCCACGAACTCCTGGAACTGGTCGAAATCGGCATGACCCCGCTCGAGGCGCTGCGCGCGGCCACGACCACCGCGGCTGAACTCTTCGGGCTCACTGGACAGGTGGGCGCGATCACACCGGGGCTCGAAGCCGACCTGATCGTGCTGGAGCGGAACCCGCTCGAGGACATCGGGGTGGTGCAGGACGTGCTCATGGTAGTGAGCGACGGCAAGGTCGCGGTGCAGCGCGGCGACTGGCCGGGCCAGCGGCCGGTATCCGACGAGTAGCGAGCGGTCCCCGGGAGTCCCCAGGCCATGAACCGCGTATCGAAGCCCGACGACCGGCTTGCGACCCGCATCAAGTCACTGATTCGCGCGGTCCCCGACTTTCCCATTCCGGGGATCCGCTTCCGCGATGTGATGGGGCTCGTGGAGGACCCCGGCGGGTTCCGGGCCGCGACGGCGGCGCTGGCGGACCGGTGTCGGGACCAGGCGCCCGAGGTGGTGGTCGGGATAGAGGCCCGGGGCTTCATCTTCGGGGTGCCGGTGGCGCAGGAACTGGGTGTCGGTTTCGTCGCCGTGCGGAAGGCAGGCAAGCTGCCGGGCGAAGTGATGGGTGCCGACTACGACCTGGAGTACGGGAGCGCGCGTCTGGAAATACAGGCGGCCGCCCCGATCTCCGCCGGAACGCGCGTGCTGCTCGTCGACGACCTTCTCGCTACGGGCGGCAGCGCTGCTGCGGCGATCAGGCTGATTCGGGAGATGGGCGGGGAAGTATTGGGCGCGGGGTTCATAGTCGACCTGCCGGAGTTGTCCGGCGGTGATCGCTTGCGCGACCTGGGTGTGGATGTGTTCGCGCTGTGTGAGTTCCTGGGAGAAGAGGATTAGTGAAAGAACCGCCCGCGCCCGACGAACGACTCTGCGGAGCCATCGACCCGGGCGGCGAGCTCGGCCAGCCAGTCGTTCAGCGAGTGAATCCGTTCGGCGATCACGTGAATCACGCCATCCACCTTCTGCACCTTGCCGCGGCAGAGCATCAGCCGCGCGGTGAGGGTGTCGCGGCGCTGGTTCTCGTAGATGGACGGGAAGACGACAAGGTTGGCGGTTCCGGTCTCGTCCTCCAGGGTGACGAACATCACGATCCCCTTCCCCGGACGCTGCCGGGTCAGGACGATTCCCGCGACCGCGGCCCGGTCCCCGTCGTTGAGCCCTTCCAGACCCTCCGCGGAGAGCACGCCCCGCTCGTCCAGGCGGCGGCGCAGCAGCGCGACCGGATGATGCTTGAGCGACAGACCCGTGCTCCGGTAGTCGGCGGCCACCTGCTCGCCCGCGGACATCGCGGGCAGGGCCGGCTCGGGATGGATACGGCCATTGCTGCGGGTCCCGTTGCCGGCCCGGTCGTCCCCCGGCAACTCGAAAAGAGGCAGCGGCCCCGCATCGTCCAATGCCCGCACCGCCCAGGCGGCCTGTCGGCGGTCGAGCCCCATCGAGCTGAAGGCGTCGGCGGCGGCCAGGCGGGTCAGAACGGCTGACGGGATCCCGGTGCGCCGCCACAGGTCGAGGGGGGAGCGGTAGCCGGGGACACGGGAGGCGGGGACACGGTAGCCGGGCGGGGGGGTGTCGGTCGGGTGGGCAGCGCTCGGCCGGCCGGCGATCAAACGGGCCGCGTCCTCCTCCTTCAGGCCCCGGATCTGGCGGAGGCCGAGGCGGAGGGCGAGGGGGCCGCTTCCGGCGTCTTCCAGCGTGCAGTCCCACTCCGAGTGGTTGACGTCGGCGGGACGCACCTCGACGCCGTGATCTCGCGCGTCCCTCACGATCTGCGCGGGCGCGTAGAAGCCCATCGGCTGGCTGTTCAGGAGCGCACAGGCGAAGACTTCCGGATAGTGGCACTTCAGCCACGACGAGACGTAGGCGAGGTGGGCGAAGCTGGCCGCGTGGCTCTCGGGGAAGCCGTATTCGCCGAAGCCCTCGATCTGGCGGAAGCAGCGTTCGGCAAAGCCGCGGTCGTAGCCTCGCCCGGTCATGCCGTCGATGAATTTGCCCTTGAAGCGGTGGATGGTGCCGGGATTGCGGAAGCTGGCCATGGCGCGCCGCAACTGGTCGGCCTCGGCGGGGGTGAAGCCGGCCGCAACGATGGCGATTCGCATCACCTGTTCCTGGAAGAGGGGCACGCCGAGGGTCTTCTCCAGCACCTCGCGCAGCTCCGGGGAAGGGTACTCGACGGGCTCTCGCCCCTGTCGCCGGCGCAGATAGGGGTGCACCATGTCGCCCTGGATCGGCCCCGGGCGCACGATCGCCACCTCGATGACCAGATCGTAGAAGGTGGCCGGCCTCAGCCTCGGCAGCATCGCCATCTGGGCGCGGCTCTCGATCTGGAAAACCCCGACGGTGTCGCCACGCTGGATCATCCCGTATGTGGCCGGGTCCTTCTGCGGCACGTTCTCCAACGTGTGGCGAAGGCCGTACTTCTCTCCCAGCAGGGCGAAGGCCTTGCGGATGCACGAGAGCATCCCGAGCCCGAGCACGTCGACCTTGATCAAACCCAACGCCTCCAGGTCGTCCTTGTTCCACTCGATGACCGTGCGGTCCTCCATGGCCGCGTTCTCGATGGGGACGATCTCGCACAGCGGCCCGCGCGAGATCACGAAGCCGCCGGTGTGCTGGGACAGGTGTCGGGGAAAGCCGCACAGCTCCCGCGCCAGCTTCATGGTGAGCGCCAGACGCCGGTCGGAGGGGTTGAAGCCTTCCTCGCGGGCCCGTTCCTCGTCCACCGGCTTCGACCGCCACGAGACCATGGACAGCAGCCGCCCGATCACGTCCTCGCTCAGGCCCATGGCCTTGCCCACGTCGCGCAGCGCGCTCCTGGCACGGTAGGTGATGACCGTCGCGGTCAGCCCGGCCCGGTCGCGTCCGTACTTGCCGTAGATGTACTGGATGACCTCTTCGCGGCGCTCGTGCTCGAAGTCGACGTCGATGTCGGGCACCTCGTTCCGCTCGGCCGAGATGAAGCGTTCGAAGAGCAGATCCACCTGGTCGGGATCGACCGACGTGACGCCCAGGCAGTAGCACACCGCGGAGTTGGCGGCCGAACCGCGCCCCTGGCAGAGGATGCCCAGCTCGCGCGCCTTGCGCACGATGTCCTCGACGGTGAGGAAGTAGGGCTCGTATTCGAGCTGGGCGATCAGCGCCAGTTCGTGTTCAATCGTTGCACGCACCTTGGGGGGAATGCCGTCCGGATAACGTTCGGCCGCGCCCGCCCAGGTGAGTGTCGCCAGCGTTTCGCGCGGCGTGCGGCCGCCGTCGGCAACCTCGTCGGGATACTCGTAGCGCAGTTCGGCGAGCGAGAAGCGGCAGCGTTCGGCAATCGCCACGGTGTTGGCGAGCGCCTCGGGGTGGTCACGGAAAAGGCGGGCGAGTTCGGTGGGGGACTTGAGGTGCCGCTCGGCGTTGGCTTCCAGGCGCCAGCCGGCGTTGTCGATGGTGCAGTGCTCGCGGATGCAGGTGAGCGTGTCGTGGAGCCGGCGGCGGGCGGGATCGTGCTGGTGGATGTCGCCGGTGGCGACGAGGGGGACGCCGTGTGTTTCGGCGAGGTCGGCGAGACGGGCCAGGCGGCGGTCATCGTCGCCGCGGTGGTGGTGGGTGGCGGCGAGGTGGAGCGGGGCGGCGAGTCGGTCGCGGTACCAGGCGAGGTCGTCGGCGAAGCCGTCGCCGGGGGTGACGGGGGGGACGGCGATGAAGATATGGCCCGAGGGGTCGGCGGCCGCAGCCACGTCTTTCCGTGTGAGATGGCATTCTCCCTTGGGCGCGCGCCTGCGTCCCGTGGTGATGAGGCGGGAGAGCGCGCCGTACCCGTGCCGGGTGGTGGGGAGGCAGAGCAGGCCGGGGCCGTCGCCGAGATCGAGGCGGGCGCCGGGGATGAAGTGAAGGCCGGTGCGCCGGGCGGCCTCGTGAGCGCGCACGACCCCGGCCAGCGTGTTGCGGTCGGTCAGAGCGAGGGCGCGGTAGCCCAGCTCGCAGGCCCGTTCGACCATCTCCCCGGGGTGGGAGGCGCCCCTCAGGAAGGAGAAGTTGCTGGTGACCTGGAGTTCGGCGTAGGCGGGGTCAGCGGACATGGTTCCTGGAACGCAGACTGAAGCCGTCTTTCACGCGAAAAGCCCGTGCAGGAACCAGCGCGGCGCCGTCCTGGAAGGCAGTGCCTGCCCTCGGCGGGGTCCACCTTCCGGCCGCTCCGTTCTCTCCTCATCCCTGGCCCCCTCCCGGAAAAGCCAGTAACGGCAACCCGCCACATCCTCGACCAGGTAGTAGTCGCGGCGCGGAGCGTCCTCACGCCACCATTCGCATTCCAGCCGCTCTGGCCCTTCGGCCGTCCGCACCTGATGGAATCGCCCCTGCCGGCAAAAGCCCCGCAACCCGGGACGCGAGTCACCGTTGCTCCCGGCACGATCCGGGGCTTCGTCACCGACCGTGGCCGGAGGCGGCCCACCGGCTTCCGCAGTGACGGCCTCCACCGGCTCCGGAGGCGAAAGCAGGCGTAGCGGTCGACGACGATCCTCCGGCCAGTTTGCAGCCGACCCGGGGTGTACGGCGGACCCGGGGTGCACGGCCGACCTTGGCTGCCCGCCCGACGAGGGTGCAGCCCGCTCCGGCAGCCAGCTCTGGTGCGGCATCGGGCGCCCGATGCCGCCGAAGCCGAAGCGATTCCCCAGCCGGTCGAGAAGGTCCGCCAGCTCTTCCTCGTCGGCGGCGCGGTATCCTCCCGCGGCCTCGCCGGACCAATCGGTCTGCACCTCGTCGATCGTCTCGACCACGTCGGTGGCCAGGACGATCTCGTCGATCCCGAAGCCGGGCTCGACCTGGTCCAGCTTCTCGGCGAAAAGGCCCATGAGAGGCTTCTTCCGGCGCAGCGGACGACTGGTGCCGACGGTCACGGTCCGCCTGCCGCCGTCAACCCGGCTGCAGGTGAGGTGCAGCCGGCGTGCACCCTCGCCGGACCGGCCGAGTTCCAGACAGAGATCGTCCAGCAGCCCGTCGAGCGCCGCACGGATGTCGACCGGCCTGGAGATCGGTTCGGCGAAGGCGCGCTGGGCCTCCCGCGGGGGCTGCGGGCGCAGGGGAACGATCGGCTCGTCTATGATTCCCAGAGCTTCCTCGAGTCGCCTGACCGGTTCCATCCCGAAGCGCCGGATGAGTTCGATGGATTTTATGACAAATAGTGCCGAGATTTTGTCCAACCCGAAGGAAGCAAGCCCGTCCGCCACATTGGCGCTCAGACGCAGGGCGGCCACGGGCAGCTCGGCCAGCGCATCCCTCAGGCCGGACGTTCCGCTGCCGGCCGGCGCCACGGCCGGCTCCCCGGCGCCGTAGTGCGCCAGCGCCCACGCGGCTCCCGGGGTGTCGGCGAGGGCCAGCCGCACGGTCAGGCCGAAGTCTTCCAGCGCGGCCCGCAGCGACGCGGTCAGCGCCTCCTCGCCGCCGAAAAGGCGCGTGCAGCCGGCGATGTCGAGGAAGAGGGTGTCGCGCGCGTCGGGCATGACGCGCGGAGTGAAGCGGTCCGCCCACCGGGCCAGGTGCTCCAGCGCGAGGGCGTCGCCCGCGGGGTCGGCGGGGCGGACGACCACATCGGGTGCGACGGCCCGCGCGTCGGCCAGCGGCATGCCGGGGCTGAGGCCCGCACGGGAGGCAGGCGGGTTGGCGGCGTCGATGATCAGCCGGTTGCGGCTCTCCGCGACGGTGACGAAGGGGTGGGTGCGCGCTTCGGGACGGTGCCGGGCGAGCCTTTCGGTGGGCCACCAGGGAAGCCAGGCGGCGAGAATGCGCCGGGAGATGCGCGGGCCCCATCGGGCAGGCGCACTGGGTTTGATCGGGGCTGTTCGTTCACGAGACATGGCCCGTGAAGGATAACCGAATATAAACCGAATATCAACCTGGCACGCGTTCGGCGTCCGGGATGGCAGGTCCTTCACGACAGCCCTGACGTAACGTTAGGGTTGGGGAAAAGAAATCCATGTTCGCTACAGCGTTGAATTATTGTCTCTATATTCCTAGAAAGTATGTCTCTGAAACCATTGAAAACATGTCTGCGTTCTGTTAGTCTCCTTGCGTCGCAGCGAGTTTACCACTGCCGGCCCAGGAGCATTTCAGCATGGAATCCGACCCGTGAAGGGGCGAGACGGTGCTGTCGAGCGTGCGTCCCGGCACGAGATCGAGCATTACACCCGCCGTGTTGCCGACCGGGAACTGAAACAGTGCCTGGCAGCGGCCGGAGCGGTTCTGATCGAGGGTCCGAGAGCCTGCGGCAAGACGGTTACTGCCCGTCAGATGGCCGCGAGCGAGGTCTTTCTGGATGTGGATCGAGGTGCACGGGACATGATCGCGGTCAATCCCGACCTGGTGCTCGAAGGCCGGACTCCTCGACTGCTCGACGAGTGGCAAACCGCCCCGGTGATCTGGAACCATGTCCGCCGCGCTGTGGATGCGCGTCCCGGAAAGGGCCATTTCATCCTTACCGGATCGGCTGTGCCACCCGATGACATCACGCGTCACACCGGGGCTGGCCGAATCGTTCGGGTGCGCCTGCGCCCCATGTCGCTGTTTGAACAGGGGTACAGCACCGGTCAGGTGTCGCTCAGGAAGGTGCTTGAGCGCGGTCCGGTGCAGAGTCCTTCAACCGACTTGTCCGTGCACGATCTGGCCGAACGGATCTGCGTCGGTGGCTGGCCGGGGCACCTCCAATCCTCGGCTGACGAGGCGATGCTGGTGAACCGAAACTACGTTGACGAAATCTGCCGCGCCGATCTCCAGCGCGTTGACGGGGTGCGGCGGGACCCGGGAAGAGTCCATCGCCTCCTCCAATCGCTGGCCCGAAACGTCGCGACGTCCGCGTCCCTTGCGACCATTGCGCGTGATGTTGCCGGGCAGGACCAGCCGTCGATGACGGGTCACACGGCCCGCTCCTATCTCACCGGCCTCGAACGTCTCATGGTGGTGGAGAATCAGCCGCCGTGGGCACCCCACCTGCGGTCACGCTCCCGGCTGCAGCTGTCCGCGAAGCGTCACTTCGTGGATCCCTCGATCGCCGCGGCGGCACTCCGCGCGGCTCCGGAACACCTGCTGCATGACTTCTCCTGGTTCGGTCTGCTCTTCGAGTCGATGGTGATCCGGGATCTGCGGATCCACGCCCAGGCCATGGGTGCTCGGGTGCACCACTACCGCGACGACACCGGCCTCGAGGTGGACGCGATCGTTGACGCCGGTCCCGGTCGGTGGGCGGCCTTCGAGATCAAACTCGGCCTGAGCCGGATCGACGACGCGGCGCACTCGCTCCTGAAGTTTGCGGATCGTGTCGATACGAGCCGGTGGGGCGAACCGGCCGCGTTGGGGGTGATTGTCGAGCGCGGCTACGGATACGTCAGACCCGACGGGGTGAGCGTGATCCCGCTGGGAACACTGGGACCTTAGCAGTCCGTGGACAAAATCCCCCTGGCATTCGAGCGGCGATGCATCCGGGCCGGCCGCTCGGCCACACCTCTTCACGATGTAAAGCAAAGTTTCCA
>LXNJ01000101.1_pt1 | contig 57530 bp, 56 predicted proteins | sample 809081 | NCBI WGS metagenome assembly LXNJ01 (sample SAMN04870510, study PRJNA318959) | sponge metagenome | biome: sponge; feature: marine sponge reef; material: water | host: Petrosia ficiformis | place: Greece: Milos, Mediterranean Sea | collected 2013-05-29 | depth 5-7 m
CGGACTCGCCCATGCCCAGTTCGAGACGATTCACCCTTTCCTGGACGGCAATGGCCGCGTGGGACGTCTGCTCATCACCTTTCTGCTATGCGAGCAGGGGGTGTTGCAGAAACCGGTTCTCTACCTGTCCTGGTTCTTCAAACAGCACCGGCAGCAGTATTACGACGAACTGCAATCGGTGCGCGACAGCGGGACGTGGGAGCGGTGGCTCGCCTTTTTCCTGCGCGGGGTCGTGGAGGTGAGCGGACAGGCGACCGACACGGCGAGGCGGATACTATCTCTTCGCGAAGAACACCGCCGCATGATCACCGAGGGCTTCGGCCGCGCCGCCGCCAACGGCCACCGGGTGCTGGATCATATCTATGAATACCCGATCGTATCGGTTAGCGACGTGCGGCTACTGACCGGAACCACCTATACCGCGGCGAACAATCTGGTTGCGCGGATGGCTGATTGCGGCATCCTGCATGAATTCACCGGCCGGACCCGCCACCGGCGGTTCCGGTATCAGAACTACATCGATCTATTTCACGATAACGACTCGGAGCCTGTCATATGATCGCCTGCTTCGAATCTTTTTCCGATTCACGGTTGCAGTAAATGCGGGCGCTTGAAGAGAAGACGGAAAAATTACTTGGTGAAATTCTTAGCATCTCGGGGGCAAAACAGTGAATGACACACCAAAGGTATATCTAGCCAGGGCTGGAAGAAACGGTGAAGACGAAGACGTAGCGCTTGAGAGCAACCTCGCCATCATCGGTTTCAATGAAATTCCGTCTCTGGAAGAAGCGAGAGACTACGATGCGGTAGCAAAAATCGTGGGCGATGCGCTTCCCCAAAGCAAACCCCGCGCTATTGGCAACTTTGCCGGCCAACTGTGGTCCTTCAGTTGCGCAATGGAAGAAGGCGACATTGTTGTCTTGCCGCGCAAACTCACTTCGCAAATTGCAATCGGCCGCGTGAAGGGACCTTATCGATACACCGAAGTCAACGCAGTTCCCAGGCACACAAGGCCCGTGGAATGGTTGCGCCCCGACGTATCGAGAGCCACGTTTAGGCAAGATTTACTCTATTCATTCGGCGCCTTCATGACTGTATGCAACATCTCCCGAAATGACGCCGTACAGCGCGTCGGGGTCGTTCTTGAAGGCAAGCCGGACCCCGGTCCAACTGTTTCATTGGGAAAAACTGCAAAGGAACCCCCGTCGGAGTCGGATGAACACGAAACACAAACAGACCTGGCCCAACTCGCGCATGACCAAATCGTGGCGCAAATCCAGTCACGTTTTGCCGGACATGCCCTGGCGCAGTTGGTGGATGCAGTGCTTCAAGCCGATGGTTGGGTCACGAAGGTATCTCCTCCTGGACCCGACGGGGGTGTAGACATACTCGGAGGTCGAGGTTCACTGGGATTGGATGAGCCGCGTCTTTGTGTGCAAGTCAAATCACAGGGCAGTCCCGCTGATGTAACTATCTACCGAACCTTGCAAGGCGCGATGCAGACGTTCAATGCGGAACAGGGGCTGCTTGTCTGTTGGGGTGGATTCAACAGAGCGGTTGAGCAGGAATCGAGGCAGGGGCATTTCGTGGTGCGTTTGTGGGACAGCAGTGACCTCGTGGGAGCCATCTATCGACATTACGAGCGCCTGCCAGCGGAAATCCAGGCAGAATTGCCCTTAAAGCGTGTCTGGATGCTTGTCGCTGAGGAATCCGTGGAATGATCGCCGACCTCAAGCCCTACCCGGTCTACAAATCCTCCGGCGTCGAATGGTTGGGGGATGCGCCGGCGCATTGGGCGGTTCGGCGACTATGCCAAATCGGAAGACTTTCAAAAACCAACGGCGGCAATAAGGAAGATGAAGCGCCGTTGGGGGCTCCTTGCGTCCGTTATGGAGACCTCTATACGACGCGCACATACTTCATTTTCAAGAGTTGATCGTTCGTCTCAAAAGCGAAAGCCGATGGCTACACACCCATCAGATTTGGTGGTGTTCTTTTTGCTGCATCGGGAGAGACGATTGATGAAATAGGAAAATCTGCGGTCAATCTGATGCAAACCGACGCTTGTTGTGGAGACGATATTATCTTGCTTCGACCGAAATATCAGCTTGACGCGCGATATTAGGGTTATGCAACGGATTGCCGTCCGGTCGCGGCCCAACAAGCAACTATGGGGCGAGGCATCACGGTCATGCGCATTTACGGAACCCAACTTAAGTGCATCATGTTGCCCCCTCCCGGAACAAACCGCCATTGTTCGCTTCCCCGAATACGCCGAGCAGCGCATCCGGGTGTTCTTCGAGATGGAAAACGCCCACCCCTTCGACGGCGCGATCGACTAGCCGAAGAACAGCTCCGCGGCGTCGAAGAAGTCCTCCCGCAGGGTGTTCACCTTGCCGAGGACATCTTCCAAAGGCACCGGATTGATGTCGCGCCCCTGCAGCGCCGCCATCACGCCCCAGGTTCCCTCGTGCGCGAGTTCGCTCGCCCGCACGCCCAGGCGCGTCGCCAGCACCCTGTCGTAGGGTACGGGAGAACCCCCGCGCTGGATGTGCCCGAGGATGACGGCGCGCGTATCCACGTTCATGCGATCCCCGATTTCCTGTGCGAGGTATTCGCCGACGCCGCCGAGTTGCACGTGACCGAACTCGTCCACCTCCTGGCTCCGCGTGATGTAGTTCTCGATTCCCTCGGGCTTCGCTCCCTCGGCAACGACCACGTTGGCGAAGTTGCGCCCGCGCGCGAAGCGCGCCTTGAGCACCTCGACGACTTCTTCGATGTTGAAGGGCCGCTCCGGCACGAGGATGAGGTCCGCACCCCCGGCGATGCCCGCATAGGTGGCGAGCCATCCCGAGTGGCGTCCCATGACTTCGAGGATGATGACGCGGTCGTGCGCCTCCGCCGTGGTGCGCAGGCGGTCGATGGCGTCGGTGATGACGCCGACGGCTGTGTGGAAGCCGAACGAGTAGTCCGTGAAGCCGATGTCGTTGTCGATGGTCTTGGGCACGCTGATGACGTTCATGCCTTCTTTACTCAGATAGGCGGCGACGCTCAGCGTGTCATCCCCCCCGATGGCGATGAGGCCGTCGATGCGCGAGGCGCGCCAGTTTTCCTTGAGCTTCTCGAGCATGGCCGGGTCTTTGGTGGGGTTCGTCCTCGAGGAACCCAGAATGGTGCCCCCCTTGTCGAGGATGCCGGAGATCATCGGGCCCGTGATTTCGACGAAATCGCCTTCCACCAGGCCGCGCCAGCCCCGGCGGATACCCAGCGTATGGCTCCCGCGATGAAAATTCGAAGCAGTCACCGCGCGGATGACCGCGTTCAGGCCGGGGCAGTCCCCGCCCCCCGTCAATACGCCTAGTCTCATGGTTTACGCTTCCTTCTGGTGAGATGGAATTCATCTGCTTTTCGCATTCCCGGCATTTTATCACACCCGGAATACGATTAGATGTTGTGCGCGTTACGATTGGATGAACGGCCCTGTCCTGTTTCTCCGAATGACGCGATTCTACACGAAACCTCCGCGTGCGAAAGGTGGGCTTTGGGGGAGTCTCCAATGAAAATTTGGCGTCATCCGTATTTCGTGCTAGGATCGTATTCAGTCGAAAAAATGTATGAAGAGATTCTGGATGGAACGAACGCCAGACGGGTTTGTGGTTGGCCGCCGTTTACTCTGGAGCGGTCGTTTTTTTTCTACAAGAGGAGAGCATCATGTCCAAGCAGGAGTCTCATGAGCATCCCCAAATCATCATTCCCGAATCATCCGATCTTACGCGCAGGAGCTTCATCCGGACCCTTGGGGTCGCCGGCGCCGCAGCCGTTGCGCCCATGGTGTTCACGTCCAGAAAGGCGGACGCCGCGAAATGGCCCGCGCGCCCCATCACGGGGGTGGTGATGTACGCCGCCGGCGGCGGTACGGACACCGTCATCCGCACCCTGTGCGGCGAGATGGCCCGCACCACCGGCTGGCCCGTCAATGTCATCAACCGCCCGGGGTCCGTGGGAGGCGTAGCCACGCGCTACGTTCTCAACAAGGCGGCTGACGGCTACACCTGGCTGGGCGCCGGGAACTACAACAAGTTCGTCCGGCCGATGGGATACACGGATTCGGCGGCGTGGGTGGACTGGCAGCACTTCGCGGCGGCTGCTTCGCTCGCGAGCTGGTCTGTGCGGCCCGACTCGCCCTTCAAGACCTTCAATGACGTGGTCGCCGCTGCCAAAAAGAAATCCGGCAAGCTCACTATCTCGACTTCGGGCGTGGGCAGCATCTGGCACGAAGTGGGCGCCACCGTCGCGGACGCAGCGGGCATCGAATTGCGCTTCGTACCCTACAAGGGAGGAAAACCGGCGACCGTCGCGGGTCTCCAGGGCGAGGTGGACATCGCAGGCGGCGGCGTGCACGAGCACGTCGAGTTCCTGCGGGCAGGCAAACTGAGAAACCTCATGCACACGGGTCCGAAGGATCTGGACATCCCGGGCTACGGCAAGGCTTACAACATCGCCAACTTCATACCCGCGCTCAAGGCCCTGTTACCGATGGGCGGGATGTACAGCATCGCCCTGAGGCGGGAGACGCCCGTCGAAGTGCTCAACAAGATCAAGCCGGTCTGGACCGCGGCTGCGAAGTCCGAGGCCTTCGGAAAAATCGCCACGCGCAAGTACTTCCAGATCGACGTCCGCGTGGGGGAAGCAGCCGATCGCCGGGCCGCGCAGCTCGAGTGCCTGAGCGCTGCGACGCTGCTCAAGCTGCAGAAGCACATCGGCAAAAAGGTGCGCGGACCCAAGGAACTCGGGCTTCCCGAACCCAAAGATTTCGACGCCTGGTGGCCGCCGAAGGGCTACAAGCCTCGCATATGAGCTAGACGGCTCATCGCGCAATGCCTGCCCCGAGCGGGCCGCCTTGGAGATGAGGCGGCCTGCTCGGGGAGGCCGTATTCATTGATTTTGTTCTATGCCGAGAGAGTTGCATGGTTTCCTCGAACGACGATGACCGCAAGACGCATCCGCCCGCGGATGAACCCGAAGACACCGCCGCCTCGAATCTGCTTTCCGAGGAAGGGGGAGACGTCGTCACTCCAGGCAGGGACCTGGCGATGGCGACCCTTGTGGCCGTTGTCGCGATTCTCGCTATTATCCTCGGGCTGCTCATGCCCAATCCCGAGAACAACATCTTCACCGCTCCCGGCTTCATGCCCATCCTTACGGGCTTGAGTCTGCTGGCCATGTCCATCGGTTTGGGATTCGGCGCGTTCAAGCGCGGCGGCGGGTCGGAATTGAACCTCTCGCCCGGAGAATTACTGGGGAGGTATTTCGCCGAGTACGAAAACCAGTGGGCGCTCATCCTGATGGGCCTGGTGGTCGTATACGTGGTGCTCCTCGACTGGGTGACGTTCATCGTTACGATCCCGTTGATGATTGGAGGTTTTCGGCTCGGATTCAGCAGCTTCGAGGCCGTGACCATTCCAATGCTGGCGATCGCCCTGCGCATCTTCTGGCCGAAGTCCTTTACGCAGTGCCTTATCGTATCCGCGATATCGACGCTCGTTCTGGCCGCCGCGTTCCGCTACGGCTTCCGCATTCCGCTGCCGGGTTCGGGGTAGGCCGTGTTTTTCATCGATCAACTCATCCACGCCTTAAACCCGTATCTGGTGTTCTTCTGCATCCTGGGCACCGTACTTGGACTGCTCTGGGGGTCGATGCCTGGCATCTCGACGACCATGTCCATGGTGCTCCTCATCGGCCTCTCCACCCAGATGAGCCAGGACGTGGCCATCATGTTCCTGCTGGGCGTTTATACGGCGAGCGTCTTCGGCGGTTCGATTACGGCGGTGCTCATCAACATTCCCGGCACGCCCGCGGCCGTTCCCACCATGATCGAGGGCCACCCGCTCGCCCAAAGAGGCGAGGGCGGGCTGGCGCTCGGCACCGCGTTGGTGGCCTCTTTTCTCGGCAACTGGGTGGGCATCCTGATTCTGGTGGTGTTCATCCCCCTCATCCTGCTCATCGCCCTGCAGTTCCGCTCCTGGGAGATGTTCCTCCTGGCGCTTTGGGGGATCGCCATCTGCGGGACGCTCACCTCGGGCGAGGCGCCCATCAAGGGTTGGATATCCGGCTGGCTGGGGCTTCTCATCGCTTTCGTCGGACTCGACAACATATATGGCGTTCCGCGCTTCACGTTCGGGAGCGTGCTGCTCGAAGACGGAATCAGCTACATTCCGGTCATCATCGGCTTTTTCGGCCTGACCGAGGTCCTCTGGGTGCTGCCCCAGAAAGAACCATCCGCGATCCCCGAGAAGGTCGGCCGGGTGATTCCCCCCTTCTCCATGCTGTGGCGCTACGCGCGCTCCTCGGTGCGCTCGGGCATCATCGGCACGGTGATAGGCGCCATTCCCGGCGCGGGCGGGAACATCGCCGCCTTCGTGGCCTACGATGTGGGCAAGCGCCGCGCCAGCCCGGAGGAGCGTGAAAAATTCGGCAAGGGGAGCTACGAGGGTATCGTGTGCGGGGAGGTGGCGAACAACGCGTGCATCGGCGGCACCATCCTCCCCACGCTCACGCTGGGGATTCCGGGCAGCCCGCCCGCCGCCGCCTTCATGGCGGCCCTGGAACTCAAGCACGTGATAATGGGCCCGACCATCAACATCGAAAACCCCGGCCTCGTCTACTTCATCTACGGGGCGCTCATCGTGGCGAACTTCCTGATGTACGTGTTCGGCCTCCTGCTGGTGAAGCCGGCGGTCAAGCTCTACAGCCTGCCGCGCACCCTGTTGATGCCCATCATCATCCCCATCTGCATCCTGGGGGCGTACGCGGTGCGCCTGAGCATGTTCGACGTCTACGTGATGCTGGCCTCAGGCTTCGTCGGCTACGCGCTCAGGAGCCTCGGCCTTCCGCTGGCGCCCATGGTTCTGGCCGTCATCCTGGGATCGCTGGCGGACGAGAATCTGCGCCGCGCGCTCATCACCTTCGAGAACAAGCCGTTCTGGTATTTCCTCACGAGCCCCATCGGCACCCTGCTGATGATCGTCTCCGTTTTCACCTTCTACGACGGCATCTTCCGCAGAGGACGCAAGGGGAAGAAGACCTGAGGATAGGAGTTCCCTCTACGTTTCGTGCTACGTCCTTACATGGCTCCGTGATAGCCAACCACCCCTCGCGCGATTGACATTAGCGGCATAAGCGCATAGCATTTCTGTATATCATTCAATTTCATACACGGCATTTCCATCTCGCGCGCAGGGCAAGTGTTTGGAGAGACGGGAATTGAGCGATCGCGAAGCCTGCCTGATACGGCCCGAAACCCGGAAGCACAAGGTGCTCGACGGTGGTGCGCAAGCCTGGCGGATGACTTCGCGGGAGGACCACGGCTGGGACGTCGATGCGTGGCTGACGGTTTTCCGCCCCGGCGAGACGCATGACTGGCACGATCACGAAGAAGATGAGTTGATTTACATCATCGAAGGTGAGGGTCGGTACGAACTGGAGGATGGGAGCATCGAGTTTCGGGGCGGAGACTGCATCTTCCTGCCCCGCAAGACGATGCACCGCAGCATGACGGGAGGGGAAAAGGACGTAAAGCTGCTGGCCATATTTCACCCGGCGAGAGAGTGAGGAATAGCTCTTCGCCGGTTTTGGTCGTTTAGTCTTCGGTTCCATCTCTGGTTGACGTAGCAGCAGTGAATTCTCAATCCTGGAGGAGAAAAAATGAAAAGGTTCGGTTTGGTTTTAATCGCAATGTTCGTCGTATTGGGTATGGCCTCGAGTGCGCTGGCGGCGAAAGGGGTCATCAACCTGATTCACGACAACACCTCGCACGCGGCTATCCCATACATCGCGGAAAAGAAGGGCTATTACAAAGCCGAGGGAGTCAACGTGAAGCGCCGGGTAACGAGTCCCCGCGCGCTGATTGACGCGCTCATCGGCGGCACCGCCGACATCATCAGCACGCGCGGCTCCCGCGTGGGTCAAATCGCGGCGCGCGGACTGGACGTCGTGGGCATCGCGCTCAACCGCTACGGGAACCAGAACATGGTTCTCGTGCCCGTGAAGGACAAGACCACCAAGTCGGTCATGGACCTCAAGGGCAAGACCGTGGGCGCGCAGATGGGTACGGGAACCTGGGCCACCTGGATGACGTATCTCTCGCGCATCGGCTTGTCGGACAAGGACTTCAAGATCCGCAACACGAAAACCGGTTCGCTTCCCGCCGCCTTCGAGACCGGCGCGCTGGATGCGGGGCTGACCTGGGAGCCCTGGGGTTCGATCATCGTCGACAAGGGCCTGGGCCGGATGGTCATGGGACCGAAGGAGTATGATGATCTGTTGGGCTACACCTCACCGGTTTTCCTGACGAGTTCGTGGTCCTACATCAAGAAGAAAAACCCCGACGGCGCGCAGCGTTTCATGAACGCCCACGTTCGCGCGATGCGTTTCCTGAACCGCAACCGCGATGAGTCCACGAAGATAGTGCAGGAGTTCTGGAAGAGCCAGGGCTTCGACTTCGACCTCAAGAAGGTGAAGAGCAATCTCTACAGGTTCATGCGTTGGGATCGCGCGATGATCACGCACAGAGACATCAAGGAAGTGCAGGACGGCGTGGAAGTCAGCGTGAAGAAGGGCAAGCTGCCCAAGCGCATCGACGTCACCGCCCACATCGACACCCAGTTGGTGGAGAACGCCTACTTTAATTTGATGAAGTAAGGCGAGAGGTATACCGGAACACTTTTCCCCCTGCCCCTCCGGAAGGATGATTCATCCCCCCGGAGGGGCGTGAGGGATTTGCGCGCGTATCAAACGAGTCGAGGAGAATCGAGAATCATGGATGAGCTTCAAAAGAAAGTGGTCGCCGCGGTAGATGAGGAATTTCTGATAAAAACCACCATGGAACTCGTGGACATACCCAGTCCCACCGGCTCCGAGGAGGAAGCGGCCCGCTACATGCACGCGAAGTACGAGGAGGCCGGCTTCGAGGCGCATCTGCAAAAAGTGGCCGAAGGCCGCTACAACGCGGTCGGTATCTCGCCGGGCACAGGCGGCGGCTATTCCCTGATGTTCAACGGCCATCTGGATACCTCCTATTCCGGCGAGGAGCCTGAACTCACCCAGCCGGGCTACAAGAACAAGGCGATTCGCGAAGGGGACTGGATTTTCGGAAACGGCGCGGCCAACATGAAAAGCGCCGACGTCTCCTACCTCGGCGCGGCGAAGGCCCTCGCGGAAGCGGGCGTGGAACTCAAGGGCGACATCGTCCTGGCCTCCGTCGTGGGGGAGATCGAGAAAAACCGGATCGACCAATACCAGGACGTGCTCTACGACGGCTACGGCGTCGGCACCCGGCACCTCATCTCGCACGGTTATCTGACGGATTTCTGCATCCTCGGCGAGCCGACAGGCATGCAGGTGGCGCCCTGGCACGGGGGCACGGTGTGGTTCAAGATCATCACGCGGGGGTCGATGGGCCATACGTGCTACGGCGACTACACGGCCAGCGCCATCGAGCGGATGGAGCGGGTCCAGGCGGCCATCAGGAAGTGGATTCCCGAGTACCGGGGCCGCAATGAATTCCTGGGGGAGCGCCCCCACGTGAACATGGCCGCCATCGAGGGCGGATGGCCCTACCGCTGTGCGCGCTCGCCCATCGAGTGCCGTCTCTACGTGGACGTCCGCCTGGTTCCGGGGCAGACGATTCAGGACGTGGAGGCGGAATTCAAGGCTATGATCGCGCAAGTGAACGAAGAGCAGCCCGACGTCGGCGCGAAGGTCGAGGTGTTCTCCTCGCATCCACCCTCGGGCATTCCCGTGGATTCGCTGCCTTCGAAGGCGATGATCCAGGCGCACGAGCAAATCATGGGCGAGAAACCCAACATCATCGTGAAGACTTCCTATCTGGACGCCGCCCACATGAACCGCTATGGCATCCAGACCATCACTTACGGATTGGCGGGCCGGACGTTTAATGCGGATTACGGCTGGAACGCCGATATCGGCGAGCACATCCACGTCGACGCGCTGGTGGACACGACTAAAATGTTCGCCCTCGCAGCACTGGATCTGTGCATGCGGGAGCGTGACGCCTCCGCCATCGCTCCGGACCCCTACGCGAACCTGCCCGAGCCCGGACAAATAGAAGCTCTCGGGAGCGGACGAATTACGGCTCTCGGAAGCTGAGAAAGGAAATTTTCGTGGCGACGGCCGACAAAGCGCAAGGGCAGCCCGGAGCAGCGCCGGGGACAGAGAGAAAACTCGGGCCTCCGAACTGGAACGTGGTTTTTCGAAACTCCGGCAAAGCGTTCTTTCAGATGACGGCGCCTCTCATCGGATTGCTCATCTTCTGGGAGTTGCTCGCGCATTCGGGAACGCTTCATCCCGTCCTTTTTCCTCCACTGGAAGTCATCTGGTTCACGATGGTGAAGCAGGCGAAATCCGGCATCCTCTGGCTCGACATCTACGTTTCACTCTACCGGCTCCTGGTCGGGGCGGCCCTCGCCATCGTTTCGGGAACCCTGGTCGGGCTGGTGATGGGAATGAACAAGACGGTGGAGCGGGCTCTCGCGCCGCCGATGTACTTTTTTCTGGCCGTGCCGGGTCTCGCGCTGTTTCCCATCGTCATCCTGTGGTTCGGGCTGAGTGATTTCACCCTCATCTCCGTGCTCTGGTTCGAGGGAATGATCACCGTGATGGTGAGCGCCTGGACGGGGGTGAAAACCGTGGATGCGTCCCTCATCCGCGCGGGCAGGGCCATGGGCGCAAACGGCATGACGCTTTTCTTTCAGGTGATGGTTCCGGGCGCGATGCCGAGCCTCATCGCGGGCTACCGGATTGCGTTCAGCCGCGCGTGGCGCATCGTCGTGACCGGCGAGATGATAGTCGCTCTCGAGGCGGGACTTGGTTTCCGGATTTTCTCGGCCCGGGATTTCCTGGCGGCGGATATGATGTACGGGGGCGTTGTGGTCGTCGGCATCCTGGGCGTGATCGTAGAGCGTGTTTTCTTGCGGAGCATCGAGTTAACCACGGTTCAGCGTTGGGGAACGCTGCGCGAATAACGCACAGATAGGAGAGTGTCTTGGCGATTCAGGGCCCTGTAAAACTGCAGGTCAAGGACCTGGGAAAAATCTTCACCATTGACGAGGGGTGGGGGAGGACCACGGACATCACCGCTCTCGAAGGGGTGAACTTCGATGTGCGCGCGGGCGAGTTCGTTACCCTGATCGGTCCCAGCGGGTGCGGCAAGAGCACGCTATTGATGATAGTGGCGGGCCTGTATGAGAAAACATCAGGCGATGTCGTCCTGGACGATCACCACATCGACGGCACGGGTTTCGACCGCGGCGTCGTGTTCCAGGAGTTCGCCGTTTTCCCCTGGCTGACGGTCTCTGGCAACGTCCGCTTCGGCATGCGCATGAAGGGAATCCCGAAAACCGAGCGGGACCCCGTCGTCGAGCGTCTTCTGGGGCTGGTGGAGCTTCAGGGATTCAAGAACATCTATCCCTACCGTCTTTCGGGCGGAATGAAGCAGCGGGTGGGCATCGCGCGCGCGCTGGCCTTCGACCCCGAGGTGATGCTCATGGACGAGCCCTTCGGCGCTCTCGATGCCCAGACACGCTCCAGCCTCCAGCAACTTCTCGTGCAGGTGTGGATGGAAACGCACAAGACCGTCCTCTTCGTGACGCACAGCGTCCGCGAGGCGGCCTATCTCTCCGACAGGGTGCTCCTGATGTCACCTCGTCCGGGGCGGATAGCGGAGGAGATCAAGATCGACCTGCCGCGTCCGCGCGATGCGCTTTCGGTTGAATTTCTCGAATGTGAAAGAAAAGTGGCCGAGACGCTGGCCAGGCTCACGGGTCAGTCAGACGGCGGACCCGCATGGGTGACGGATTAAACGAAAACCAGAGAGGAACGACAAGATGATCCAGAGACAGTTCATGCAGCCCGACGATATGTGGTCCCGCGTGGAAAACGGAGTGTTGCTCTACGTGCCCGTGGTGACGATTCATGGATCGGATCACGCCCACGTCTATCTCTCCGGCCAGGTGCCCCGAAAGCCGAGCGGCGAAGTGCAAGGCGTCGGCGACATGCGCACCCAGATACGGGTGACCTGCGAGAACATCGGCAAGGGCCTGGCCCACGCGGGCGCGACGTTCAACGACATCGTCAGCTCCACGACTTACGTGACCGACATCATGGAGTACTACAAGCACTCGGATGAGCGCTTCAAATACTTCAAGGACGTTCGTCCGGCCAGCACGCTGATCGAGATATCCCGCCTCGGTCCTCCCGACGCGATGATAGAGATAACGGTGGAGGCCATCATCGAGCCCGAGCGGCTGCGGGTCCAGCCGTAAACGCCGCTGAACTTGTATTTCACAGCGTTTACCGGGCAGGTGCGATCGTGTAGCTTTCGAGTATATTCCGGTCAAAATACCTCAGGAGTCTCGCATGGATGAACTCAGGGTATTGTCCGTTTGCGGCAATCTCGGCTACGGGTTCCCTAAAGCCTCTCTCGATAACGGCCTCGCCCGCGACCCGCACATCATGGGGGCGGACAACGGCTCAACCGACGCGGGTCCCTACTATCTCGGCAGCGGCGATCAGCTCACCAAGCGCGAACAGATTCGCCGCGACCTGGGCTTTTCACTGGCCGCCGCCAGAAAGAAGAAGATCCCCTACATCATCGGCTCCGCCGGAACGGCGGGCGGAAATCCCCACGTGGACAGCGTGCTCGACACGATGCACGAGCTGGCGAAGCGCGACGGGCACCGTTTCAAGCTCGCGGTGATCCGCTCCGAGATGGACAAGGAGTTCGTGAAGCGCGCCGTCCGGGAGAACAGAACGCGCACCCTGGGCAAGCTCCCCGAGCTCACCGAGCAGATGGTGGACGAGAGCGTGCGCATCGTGGGCCAGATGGGGCTTGCGCCTTTCATGACGGCTCTGGAGGGCGGTGCGGATGTCGTTCTCGCCGGACGCTCCTGCGACACGGCCATCTATACTTCCTACGCCGCGATGCGCGGTTACGACTTAGGATTAGCCTTCCACATGGCGAAAATCATCGAATGCGGCGCGCAGTGCGCCATGCCCATCGGGGCGAACGACTGCATTCTGGGCACACTGCGCGAGGATCACTTCGTGCTCGAACCGATGAACGAGGGGATGCGGGTGACGCCCAACTCCGTGGCGGCTCACATGATGTACGAACAACCCGACCCCTATCTGTTCTATGAACCCGAAGGGATGATCGACCTCAAAGACTCCGAGTTCGAACAACTGAGCGAGCGCCGCGTGCGGGTGAGCGGCAGCCGCTTCGTGCAAGCGGAGACCCCCACCATCAAGATTGAAGGCGTGCGCTTAAGAGGTTACCGCACCATCGCCGTCGCCGGGATGACGGACCCGCGGCTGATAGCGAGTCTCGACGAGGTGGAGGCGAACGTGAAGAACACCGTGGCGGACATGGTGCGGGGCACGCTGTCGCCCGAGGATTATGAACTGCGCTTCATCTTCTACGGGCGAGACGGGGTAATGGGCCGGCCGGGGCCGGATGGGCCGGGCGATCCCCAGGAGGTCGGCGTTGTGATGGAGGCCATCGCCAGAGATCAGACGACTGCGAACGCGGTGCTCTCCCTCACACGGAGCACGTTCCTGCATTCCGGCTTCCAGGGCCGAAAGGCCACCGCCGGGAACCTCGCCTTCCCGTTCTCGCCGTCTGATTTCGAGGGAGGGCCGGTGTATGAGTTCCACATCTATCACCTCGTGGAGCTCGAAGACGCCGCAGCACCCTTCGAGGTCGAATTCGCGCAGGTGGGCTGAGCGTGGAGCGGCTCTACGACCTCGCCGAGGTGCTGCGAAGCAAGAACGCAGGCCCTTTGCACATCACGCTGGATCTGCTGTTCGCCGATGAGCCGACCTACCGGCGGGTGGCCGACAGCGAGGCGCTCACGCCGGGCGTGGTTTCAGAACTCTACGAGATGGCGCCCGAAGACGTGAAGATCGTCCATTTCGACGCGGCCAACGCCATCAAGATCACCATTCCGAGAAAAGGGCCGACCTCGGGCGCGCCGGGTGATCGCGACGTGTACGGAGCGCAGCAGCACGGCCCGCTGCTCGGTCTCATGATTCCCTGAAATCCCGCATATCCTGCACAGGGGGTGAGGAGGTTTTCCGATGGATGTCGAACGGGTCATCGCGCAAATCGAGGCGGATTTCGAATCCGCCCACATCGAGCGGCTCCTGAAATACATACGCCAGCCGAGCGTCTCCGCGCTCAACCTCGGAAACGATGAGATGGCGCGGATGCTGGCCGATGAAATCATCGATGTCGGCGGCGAAGCGGAGGTGGTGGAAACGGCGGAGTTCCCCGTCGTCTACGGCCTGATAGACGAGGGCGCCGAGCGAACGCTCTTATGCCACGGCCTCTACGACGTGACGCCAGCCGAAGAACCCAACTGGATCAACCCTCCCTTCGAGCCCCAGATTCAGGAACTCGAAGGCCTCGGGCCCTGCATCGTGGGCCGGGGAGCGGAGGACATGAAGACTGGCATCGCCTGCGTGATGAACACGGTATACGCGGCGCGCGCCGCAGGGGAGAAGCTCCCGCTCAACCTGATGTTCGTTCACGAGGCGTCCGAACTCGGAAGCGGCGGCATCAAGGATTTCTTCCCGCGCTACAAGGAGAAGATGCAGAAGGCGAACGCGGCCTACTGGCTCTGCCCGATGGGGCAGACCGACGGTACGCCCATCGTCCCGCTGGGTCTCAAGGGCAACCTGATGGGCAGGCTGTTCTGCCGTCCCGGGGAGTGGGGCGGGCCGGTGGGCAACGAGATACATGCGCTCAACTGCAACTGGATAGCCAATCCGGCTGAGCACATCGTGGAGGCAATCGCTTATCTGCAGGCGAGACTGGAAGAGATTTACCAAAATGGCGAGGGATGGACGCCGAGCGAGGCCGAAGAAGAACTGTGCCGAAAGCTCGCCGCGCGCATGGACCCCGAAAGGATGAAGCAGAGCCTGGGCGTCAAGCGCTTCCGGCAGGATGATTTCCACGCCGCCGTCCGCTCGCATCTGTTCAAGGCGGAATTCACACTAACTGGTCTCCATGCGGGATTCGTGGGCGAAGGGAAATCCGTGAAGGTCAGCATTCCCTCCGAAGCCCAGGCCGTGGTGAACATGCGCTTCCAGCCGGGCGAGGACCCGGACGAGCGCATCGAGAACGTCCGCAACATCCTGGCCGAGGGCGGCTACGGCGACGTCGAGTTCGTCGTGAACAACCACTACGCGGGCGGCGGAACGCCGCTGGAGCATCCGCTGATCCAGAGTTTCCTGAAGGCCCATGCGGACATGGGCGCGGACCCGGAAGTCTGGCCCGTGCACCCCGCGGGGATGCCCGTGGCCTTGTGGACGGAGGAACTGGGCGTGCCCTGGATCGGCGGGCTGCCGTGCAACGCGATGCGAAAACACGCGGCGAACGAATACGCGCAGGTATCGGGCGTTCTCCAGTCGGAAAAATTCCTTGCGCACCTGTTCGAGGGGTTCTCGAAACTCACGTATTGACTCGGGCCGAGTCATCCGGGTTCCGGAGATTCTTTCCGCCCGGCGAGCCGTCGTGCGAGAATGCCGTGATTCCTCTCTTCCCACTTCTGCAGGATGAGAGTATTCACGGGCGAACTCTTCGAGCGTCTTGCGTTTGTTGAATGAATTAAGGTGAGAGGAGAAAGATGAGACTCATCGATCTGAGCCGCGAGATTTTCCACCGTTCCCCCTCCTATCCCTCCCACCCGCCGACGGTCGTGGGAACGTGGGTCACGCACGAGGAGCGGCGCGAGATGTCGGGCGGGGCGAGTGGAAGCACCTCCATGTATTTTTCGATGTCCGACCACGGAACGACGCATCTGGACGCGCCACGGCATTTCGACGAATCGCCCGGCGCGCTCGGCATCGACGAATTCCCGCTCGAGAAGTGTTATGTCATGGGGATATGCCTCGATTTCAGGCACATGGCTCCAAGAGCCGAGATCGGCGTTTCTGAGATGGAGGCTGTCGTCCAGGAAGCGGGCGTTTCGGTTCCTCGTGGCGGCACCGTGCTCCTGTGTACCGGGCATCACGCCCGCACCTATCCGGGTCCCACCTACTACACCGACAACCCCGGCGTGAACCGCGCCGCCACGGAGTGGCTCGCCCGTGCCGGGGCCGTCACCTTCGGGATTGATTCCATGCGTCCCGGTCCCGAGGGCAGTGTCAACAGCGACGTGCACAGGGCTTGCGCCGAGCTCGGCATCACCCACATGGAGAGCTTGTGCAATCTGGAGGAGTTGATCGGCAAGGGTCTTTTCCGCTTCATCGGTTTTCCCCTGAAAATCAGGAACGGCTCGGGAGGGCCGATACGGGCGGTCGCCGTGCTGGATGAATGACGATTTTGGGGGATTCCCGGGAGATAGTGAATGAAGTTGTTATCGTATAGCACCGCCTGGGGAGGCGGGAGCATCGGTGCGCTGGCAGGAGAAGATACGGTGGTAGATCTGCCTCTTCTGTCGGCCCGTTTCCGTCCGGGAGAGCCGTTCCCCTCGACGATGATTGGCTTAATCGTCCAGTGGCCGAGGCTGCGCCCCGTCCTGGAGGAGATGCTCGCCGAAGCCCCGAAGCTCAGGGAAGCACAAGAGGGTGCGGGGTGTTTTCTGCCCGAGGGAGAGGTGAGGTATCTGCCGCCCATCCCCTACCCGCCAAAAAACGTGAACTGCCAGGGGGTGAACTACCATGAACACGGGCAGGAGGGCATAGGCGCGAAGACACTGGCGCGCGATTCGGTTTATGTGGATCATCCCGTCCTGTTCTCGAAACCCCACACGACGCTGCTCCCCCACCAGGGCGGCATCGTCCACCACCGCGCCACCGAGGCCCTGGATTATGAGGGAGAACTCACCGTGGTCATCGGTCGCGGGGGGATCAACATCGAGAAGGAAGGCGTCTACGACCACGTTTTCGGCTACACGAACGGCAACGATACACCCGCGCGCGATCGCCAGCGCATACATAAGGGGGCGAAGGGAAAATCCATGGACACCCACTGTCCGATGGGCCCCTACATCGTGCCGAAGGAATACTTCGGCGACCCGATGAACGTCATGCTCCGCACCTGGGTGAACGGGGAGCTTCGCCAGGAGTCCAGTACCTCGAACATGATCCACGACATCCCCACCCTGGTTCACGTCCTCTCGCTGGGCACGACGCTGGAGGCGGGCGATCTGCTCATGACGGGCACGCCGAGCGGGGTGGCCTACGCGCGGGAGAACCCCGAGTTCCTGAAGCCCGGCGACGTCGTGGAAATCGAGGTGGAAGGACTTGGCAGACTACAAAACACCGTCGTGGCGCCACCTGGAGGCTGATCCCTGGCCCTTGCGTCAACATGCTTTTCGATCAACTACCCGTCAACTAAAATATCATAATAAAATCAACAGCTTATATGGATTTAGCGTTGATTCGCACGTTTTCGATCAACTAAATTAAGTCCCATACAAGGCTTGTAACCTTCCATCGTCCCGAGTGGTTTGGTTCAACCACCCTCAGCCGGCGGCCAGATGCGCTCACCCACGCTGGGGGAACTGGGCGCGTGGACGAGGGTGTTCACCGCCTGGCGCGAGCGGGGTATCTTCTCCGTCGTGAAATTCTTCTGAAGCGATTCCAGGGATACCCACTCATAGAGAATCCCGTGCTTGGCCCAGCCCGAGACCGATACGAGATTCCGCGCGCCGACGCAGCCTTCCATGCTCGTCAAGCGCGGCATCCGCACCTGGGCGTACCAGCACCCGAGCTCGTCTTCGTTCTCGACGGCGTTAATGTTGAAGGTCCCGAACTGGATGCCGGGACCGGGTGTGATGCCCGGCGCGCGGGTTTTGAACTCTGGCCCATTGATGCGGTTGTGTTCCATGAAGACGCAGGATCGCGCGTTCAATCGCCGGTTGAGCATTTCCCGGTCATCCGCCGTCATCTTCTCCGCCATCTGCTCGGGGCTCGGGTCGAGGAAAACGGTGGGTCCCAATGCGCCATAGAGCATCAGGTACTGAACGCCGGTGGGAACGCTCGCGTCGTCCGTGTGGTGGACGACTCCCCGGATTCGCTCCTCACGCTCGGGCGTGACGATGTTCTTCACGTGCGCCGCCCACAGGTAGCCCGGACGCCCGAGCGCTTCGGGGATATGCACCTCATGAAGCCAGGAAATATATTCATCCGCTCCCTCTTCGGGAAGGTCGTACCATACCGCCCAGATTCCTCGGTCCATTTATCGGTTCTCCTCTTTGACGTGGTTCATGGATGTTCCTACTCGTTGGGTTCGGGGAAGGCGTCCGGCCAGTTGTCGAGAACTTCCTGCAGAAAAGCCTTGAGTTTCGCCGGGTCGGGCCGGAGACGGCCCACGTCCTCGACGACGTCGATCTCATCGTTCGGCAGCTTGAGGGAGTCGTGGTAGCGGTTCCGCATGTTGAAGTAGCTGATGACGAAGGTAAGCTCCACGAACTCGGCGTCCGTGAAATGCTCTTGCACGTCCTCGGCTATGTCGTCTCTTGATTTGGCGGTGTTGCGCGTGACGTGTTCGGCCCACAGGACGGTCGCCTTCTCCTCAGGACTCAGGAGCGGCGAATCCATGTAGTCGTCCGAGCCTATGGCGGCGACGTGCTCATCCGTGATTCCCAGCACCCGGCCGAGAGCGGTGTTGTGGGCGAGTCAGTAGTCGCATCCGTTCATCTGGCTGGTCTTGATGACGGCGATCTCTTTGATCTTCGAAGACAGCACGGTGCCCAGCCCCTCGCGCATCAGGGTCTGGACGAGCGGATAAAAGATGCGCGCCAAAAACGGAGAGTGCGCCGTCGCCCGGGTGGAATTGACCTGCCTGCGCTGAAAGTTTTCCAGGATTTCGAAAGTGCGCGCGACTTCGCCCTCGGCGCTTTCGCTTTCGAGCAACGGAACTCTGGACACGGGATGGCTCCTCATCGAATGCGTGTTTCAGAAATTTTCCGGTGAAGGGTTCATCTTCCCACAATGGGCGTAATCTTTCACGCCGTTCTAAGGATTTCGTCTCAGAAGGCTTCCCAAAGTGAGAACCCGATTTCGAACCTCACTTCAGGATGACATTCGCGCTGATTCTTGTTAGTCTTTTTTCCATACAAAGAGAAGATGCAAAAAGATTGAAGCGTCCTGGAGTCAAAGCCCCTCCTCGAAGGCGGCATGAATGAGGACGCTTCCAGTTCCATATCCGTGAAGAGGGCCGGACGTGCGGAAAGCCGATATTTACACTGCGGTCATTTTTATCCTATATAGCGTCGTCGGCTTTTTCTATATCATTCCCACGCAGATTGAATACTCGATTCCGCCTGAAGAAGTCTCGAACGCCGTCTTCCTGCCTACCTTCTTCCCAAACTCCGCCGTCATCACCTTCGGGCTGGTGAGCGCGATGTTCCTGTTCGGGGCTTTCAGACGGAGTGAAGCGGGCGGGCAGGTGATATCGGGCAAAAGGGCGCTATTACAAGTCTGCGCCGTTTTCGTTCTTTGCTACGTCTACGTCGAGGCTATGGCGTATTTCGGCTTTCTGGTGAGTACGCCCGTTTTTCTCGCAATCCTTGTTGTGTCCATGGGCACGCGCGACTGGCGCTACGTCGCGGCGATGTCGATTCTGTTTCCTCTCGTGGTGAACTATTTCTTCTGGTTCGCTTTCAAGCTGGCGCTGCCCGAGGGCAGCCTCTTCAGTTAGGGCGCATATGTTCGAGCAGATAATCCAGGGAGTTACGATGGCGCTCACGTGGCAAGGCATCGCCATGATTGCGCTGGGCGTCTTCGTGGGGATCACGGTGGGCGCGATACCGGGGCTCACCAGCGTGATGGCGACCGCGATCCTCGTGCCTTTTTCATTCTTCATGCCGCCCGTGCTGGGCATTCCCTTCTTGCTGGGGATTCACAAGGGAACGCTCTTCGGAGGCTCCATCCCCGCGATTCTGGTGAACACGCCGGGAACCGCGCCTGCGGCGGCGACGTGTATGGACGGGTTTCCGCTCGCGCAAAAAGGAGAGGCGAGGAGCGCGATCCAGATGGCGCTCTACTCCTCCACCATAGGCGATACCTTCAGCGATCTCGTTCTCATACTGGCGGCGCTTCCGCTGGCGGCGGTGGCGCTCCTGTTCGGGCCGACCGAGTTTTTCGGGCTCCTGCTCATGGGGCTGGCCATCATCTCCAGCGTGACGGGCGCCTCCCTGGTGAAGGGCGTTCTGTCGGCCATCATCGGACTCCAACTCGGGATGGTGGGCACGGACATCGTCTCGGGCGGGGAGCGCTTTACGTTCGGTCTTCATGGACTGGCCGAAGGGATTGGAGTGGTTCCCCTGCTCATCGGGCTGTTCGCCGTGAGCGAGGTTTTCATACAGGCGGAAAAAAAGGCTTCCGTCCTCTCGAGCCCGCCCGATACCCTGCACTTGAAAGGCGGCAGGACACTCAAGATCATCGAGGTATGGCATTCGGCGCGCACCATCCTGCGCTCGTCGATGATCGGCACCTTCGTCGGCGCGATTCCGGGCACGGGAGCGGCCATCGCCACCTTCGTGAGCTACGCGGCGGCGAAACGGGCTTCCAAGAAACCCGAAGAATACGGCCACGGCAGCTACGAGGGCGTCGCGGCCTCAGAAGCCGCCAACAGCGCGGTGGCGGGCGCGGACCTGATACCCACCCTCACGTTCGGAATCCCCGGGGACCCGAGCGCGGCGATACTCATGGGCGCGTTCATCGCCCAGGGGCTGCGGCCCGGCCCGAGCCTGTTCCAGGAACACGCCCCCGTGATGTACGCCATCTTTACCCTGCTGCTGATAGGGAACCCCATCATGCTGGTCCAGGGCTGGCTCTTGACGGGCATGTTCGCCAAGATCGTCACCATCCGCCAGTCGTTACTGGTGCCGGGCATCATCGTTTCCTGTCTGGTGGGCGCGTACGTCTATCACAGCAACCTGGGCGACCTCGTGCTGGCGCTCGTCGCGGGCCTGTTCGGATACGGGTTCAGAAAACTCAAATTTCCGATGGCCCCGCTCGTCATCGCGTTCATACTGGCGCCCCGGGCGGAGGAGGCCTTACAGCAGGCGCTTATCATATCCGACGGCGATTATTCCGTTTTCATCACCCGCCCCATCGCGGCGTTTTTCATCGGTATGACCATACTCATGCTGGTGACGAGCATTTGGAAGCGACCATGGGCCGAGACCTTCAGGCCGCAACCGGTAGCTGATTCGAACATTTCAAAGGAGGAACCAAAATGATGCGCAAATCATGGAAGATCGCCCTGGCGGTAGTCTTGTCGCTCGGGCTCCTCACCTTCACCGCCCTGCCCGCCGCGGCGGAGAAGTACCCCTCGAAACCCATCAAGATCATCGTGCCTCTGGGCGCGGGGGGATCGCACGACCTGCACTCGCGCGCCGTGGCGAGCGTGCTTCACCAGTACATCGGTCAGCCCGCCTACGTGCAGCTCATGCCGGGCGGCGGCGGAAAGATAGGGATGGGAGCGCTCAAGCGCGCCAAGCCGGACGGCTACACCCTCTTGATGGGCGCGAACAGCCATCTCTACATGTCGCCCCACGTGAAGGACATGGGTTTCGACCCGTTCAAGGATTTCATTCCCGTGTTCCAGATCAACGAACTCCCCTACTTGCTCGCCACGCTGGGGAGCCAGCCGTGGAAGAACTTCAAGGAATACATCGCCGCGGCGAAAAAGAGCAAAGGCAAGATCAAGCACGGCTCCACGGGGACGTATGGCCTGAGCCACACCATGATGCTCAAGATCGCCTACGACACGAAGACGAAGTTGCCCCACGTTCCCTTCCGCGGCGGCGGCCCGGCCATGAAGGCCATGCTGGGCGGACACGTGCAAACGGCGGGCGCCAACCCGGCGACGGGCGGCGTTCTCTCGAACTACAAATCCGGCAAAATCCGCCTTCTGGGCGTCGCGGCCGCCAAGCGGTTCCCGCTATTCCCGGACGTGCCGACCTTCAGGGAGCAGGGGGTCGACCTCCTGCTGTCTTCGAAGCGCATCATCATGGCGCCGGCGGGAACGCCCAAGGACCGCATCGACATCCTGACGAAGGCCCTGCTCAAGATGGCGAAGGACAAGACCTTCAATCGCCTGCTCAGGAAGATGGGCGTCAAAGCCGAGCCGGTCGTCGGCGAGAAGCTCCTGAAAGAGGTGAGAGCGGAATACGAGAGCAACAAGGACATCTACAAGAACGCCGGGGTGAAGATCAGGAACTGAAGCTTCGGGCGTTCATGGGGAAGCAAACGTGAGGGCGGGGGCGCATATTGCGCCCCCGCTCCGGCTTTAAAGAGGCGGATCGGGATATGCGTCGCCTGAGCGATCACCTGGTGGCGGAGACGGGATATCTTTGGGCGAACGTGGGTGCCGCCGTCACCGAGGCAGGCGTGGTGCTCATCGACTGCCCCGTGCGCCCATCGGATTCGAGGAGCTGGCAGGAAGAACTGAGGGCGCTCAGCCCCAAAGGCATCCGCTACCGCATCTCGACCGATTATCACGGCGATCACACCATCGGCTCCGCATTCATCGAGGATGCGGGGGTGGTCTCCATCGCGCCCCAGCGCGTATTCGATGCGCTCGCCGCGAAGGATAACCCCCTCGCCGGACGCGAGACCTTCATCAACACCTTGAACGAGGTCGGCGCGCATGATGAGGCGAAGGAAATCGCGGAAGCTGTCCTCCCCCTGCCGCAAGTCTGCTTCGATCAAGGGATGACGCTCCACTTACATCCCCTGACGTTCGAGATTTACCGCCTGGGCGGCCATACGCCCGCCTGCAGTTCAGTGTACGTGCCCGAGGAAGGCGTCATCTTCACGGGCGACGTGATGATCAACGAGCCGGGCCCCGGGATGAGGGAAGCGCGTTTTCGGGAGTGGATCGGGGCGCTCGCTTGGATGGAGAGCCTGCCCGCCGCGCACGTCGTCCCCGGCCACGGGGAGATATGCGGGATCGGAGAAGTGCGGCGCTTCCGGAACGAATTCGAGGAGATGTGGGGGATGATGGAGGGATTGGTGGAAAAGGGCATGACGCAGGAAGAAGCCTCAACCGACGATTCGTTCGAGAAGTTCTTCTGGTCCGATACGGGACGCGGCGAATCGTGGATCGCGCACAGGAGGCGGACTTTCCGCCGAGGGCTCGAGAACCTCTACGCGGAGGTGAAGGAGGGATAGCAATGCGAGCGGAAGAAAAAAAGCTGGGCCGCGTCTTTCATCTGGAATTCGATGAGGACGATGATTTTTTCGGGGAATTCGAGTGTTTCGTCATGGAGAAGAACATACGCAGCGCCTCGCTCATCGTGTTCGGCGCGCTCAAGGAATCGGACATCCGCACGGGGTTCCGCGAAATCATCGGCCCCTCGGCGCTGCGCTATTTCCACGACTGGCGCGAACTCATCGCCGTAGGCAACATCTCCTGGCCCGAAAAGCCGCCCGCCGTCCGGGGGGATGAGACGTGGGAAGAACCCAGGCCCTACATCCACTTACACCTGGCGCTGAGCGGCGGCCCCTATCAGCCCGGCGAAGTCCTGGTCGGCCACCTGAGCGGGGGCGTCGTGAAAGGCATGTTCGCCGAAGTGCACGAGTTCATCTGAGGAAACCTCATGGAAGCGGACGGAAGAATTCAGGAGAACGTCGACAGGAGCGAGATAAAGGACGTTCTCTCAGTCGTGAACTACGCACGCGACGCAGGCCTCTGGGAGGATTGGCGCGAATGCTACCACCCGGACGCCTCGCTCACCACCTCGTGGTTCAGCGGTTCGCGGGATGAATTCGTCGAAGCCGCGAAAAAGATGAAAATCGCGCGCCACCCCGGCGAGAGCCAGAAGCACACCGTCACGAACCCCTGGGTGCGCCTGGCAGGCGCGCGCGCGGTGGGTGAGCACGACCTGATCCTCTACCAGAGGAGGCTCATCGACGGCGTGGAGCTTGATTTCACGACCTGGAGCCGCGTACTCGCCCTGCTCGAAAAACGAGACGGCGCATGGCGCATTTGGAAGCGCACCAACATCTACGAGAAAGACAGGATGGACCCCTACAAGCCGGATGAAGTACCCGCCTCGTTCTACGCCTCCATCGACCTCTCAGGATACCCCCCGGCCATCCGCTACCATTGCTGGCGAAACGCGAAAATCGGCCACCCGCCCGCCAGGGGCATCGTGCTTCAGCACAGCGCGGAGGAAGCGGCTATTCGGAAGGAGGCGGAGGAGTGGATAGGGGGGGCGTGAGCCTGTAGGGACAACCCCCTGTAGTTGTCCCCTCCCTTGATTATCCTCCATGAGGACAGGCACGGGGGCCTGTCCCTACCATCAGCAACAAACCCTCACCGCCTGGTCGTGTCGAAAAACCACAGGATGTGGTGGCAAGGCACGAAGAGTTCCGCCTTCACTCAGGTGTCGACGTGCCTGCGTCCGAGCGGCTACGGGTCATCCGGACCGGGCATGCGGTAGCCGACTCGAAGCTCGGTCAGGACATAGACGGGCTGCCTGGCATCGTCGCCGAGCTTCCTGCGCAGCCGCTTGACGTAGGCCCGCACGATCTTCGCGTCGCTGTTCCGCCCGCTCCAGACCTGTCGCAGCAGGGCCTCGTAGGTCAACACCCGCCCGGCGCCCAGCGAGAGGGCGCGCAGCAGATCGTATTCCGTTGCGGTGAGCGCGACCGTGCGCCCGCCGACGCTCACCCGGCGCCGAGCGTAGTCGATGGCGAGGTCACCCAGCACGAAGGAGTCGGGCTCTGCCCGTCGGCGAAGCGCCGCCCTGACGCGCGCCACCAACTCGGTCGGCGAGAAGGGCTTGACGATGTAGTCCTCGGCGCCAGCCTCGAGCGCCCGCGCGATCGTCTCGTCCCGGCCGTAGCCGGAGATGAAAACGACCGGGACGTCCGAGAGCCCGGGGACCTGTTCCATCAGTTCGATGCCGTCGGTCCCCGGCAGCATCAGGTCGAGCAGGACCAAGGCGGGCTTCTCCGTCTCGAGGACGTGCGCGAGATCCTCGTGGTCGCCCGCCACCAGTGGGGCGTAGCCCGCCTCGCCTAACGCGTCGCGGACAAAGCGCAGCGTCTCCGGATCGTCGTCGACCACGAGGATGCGCGTCCGTTCGCCGTCGTCGATACGTGCTGTCGTACGGCTTCGCTCGGCGCCGGCAGCGGCCCCACCGGTATCGTCGGCCGCCGGGAGCGTGAAGGTGAAGCGCGCTCCCTGGCCGGGCCCGCCGCTCTCGGCCCGGATGCGACCGCCATGCGCCTCGACCAGGCCCTTGCAGATAGCGAGGCCGAGCCCGCCCCCGGCCCAGCGCTCCCCGTCGCGGGCATATTTGCGGAACAGCTTCGCCAGCCGCTCCGGTGTAAGGCCGTGACCCCCGTCGGATACCGCTATCGCGACGTGGACGCCCTCGCGGGCCGCCTCGACCCGGATTGGCGAGGACTCAGGCGAGTACCGGGCGGCGTTGGCGAGCAGGTTGTTCAGCACTTGCACGATGCGCTCCCGGTCGGCCAAGACCCGGGGGAGGTCTGGCGGCAGGTCGATGACCACTCGGTGACGGCCGCCGCCGGAAAGGAAAGTGGTGCGCGCCCGGTCGAGCAGGTCCACCACCTCCGAAGGTTCGGGCGCTACCGAGAGCGTGCCCGTCTCGATGCGCCCGGCGTCGAGCAGGTCGCCGATCAGGCTGTCCATGCGGTCGGCCTGCTCCTCGATGATGCGAAAGAACTGTTCGATTTCTGCCGGTGCGAAGTTCCGCGAGCGGCCGAGCACCGTGGCGGCCGAGCCTTTGATCGAGGCCAGGGGCGCGCGCAGCTCGTGGCTCACCATGCTCAGGAATTCGGCCCGCATGCGTTCCAGATCCTCGAGTGGTGCGAGGTCCTGCATGGTGACCACCACGGAGACGAACGCGCCGTCCACGCCGCGGATCGGGGTGGCGTTGATCAGCGTGGTCACGCTGCGACCATCGGGGACAGAGAGTTCGATCTCCTCGGCGCGCATCGTCTCCGCGCTGGTCAGCACCGCGGCCATAGGCAACTCGGCGAGAGCAATCTCGCGCCCGTCTGCGAACCTGCAAGTCATAATTTCAAGCAATTGCTCCAGCGGCTTGCCCGGCATGCGCAGGCTCTCCACAATCCGCTTCGCCTCGCGGTTGAACGAAACCGGGTTGCCACTCGCCGCGTCGAACACGACCACTCCGACCGGCGAGGTCTCGATGAGCGCTTCGAGGTCGGCGCGGGCGCGCCGCTCGTCGTGGTAGGCGCGGGCATGGGCGATGGCGGCAGCGGCCTGCGCGGCGAACAGCACCAGCACCGCCTCGTCCTCGTCGGTGAACGCCTCACCGCCTTCCTTCTCGGCGAGGTAGAAGCTGCCGACGTGCGCCCCCCGGTGGCGCATCGGCGTTCCCTGGAAAGTCTTCGGCGTCGACAGCAGGAAGTCTGCCGAGAAGCCGAGCGAGCGGATATAGGCCGGCAAGTCGGCGATGCGCAGCGGCCCCGGCACGTCGCGGAAGAACGCGAAGAGCTTCGGGCCGTCGGGCCATTCGACCATGTTGCGATGCTCCTCTTCGGTAAAGCCTGAGGAGACGAAGTCCCGGGGCGCGCCTGTTTCGTCGATGGTGGAGATGACGCTGTAACGCGCGCCGGTCAGCGCGCGGGCGCTTTCCACCACCTCGTTGAGGACGGTCTCCAGATCGAGGCTCGCACCGATTCGCAGCATCGCCGCGGCCAAACCGGAATGGCGCGCCTCATGCCCCTGCTCGGCGACTTCTCGGTCGTCAGGATTACTCATGGCATCTGCCTCCTTCCGGCGGGGGGTAGGCCGGATCGGTTAACCGGAAAGAGCACAGAATTCGTGTTGCAGTCATGTGAATACTGAATTATTCACACCTAATTCATACCATTATTCGTATAATCCATACAGTTGCAAAAGGCAAGTTAAAAGATCGCGATAGTCGGCGTATGGTCGATTCGTAGTTCCGGGCTGGTTGCGACACAATCCACGAGGAACAGGTCTGAGATGGGCTCCCGCCTGTTTCGGCCTTCCGGGGAAGTGTGCCTTGTATTCAGCGGCAGGCCGGGGTCTTCTGCCGCGCGGTTCCTGAAGGTGGCAGAGCGCCTTGCCGGGGCGTAAACCGCCCTCTCTGAATGCCGCAAACCCTCCTTCCCCGGTCGGTTAATTCCTCCCGCATTGGTCGGCAGACCCTCCCTCATCGGTCGGGTCTGTCCTCACGGCTTGAGCTTCTCCATCAGCCAGTCGGCGATGTAGGTGACGCCGAGCGAGAGGTTGTCGCGCTGGCAGTGCTGGGAGCCGCCCTCCTTCACCGTGAATATCTTGAGCGTCTTGTCCTTGGAGCCCACGGCGTTGAACAGCTTGCGCGCGTCGCGCGTGGGCACCTGCTTGTCGTCGATTCCGTGGGTGAGCAGAAAGGGGCAGCGCATCTTCTGCACCACGCCGTCGAGCCGGAAACCCTCGAGCTTCCTGAAGGTGTCCTCGAAATTCGTCGTGTTGAAGATCCACAGGATGTGGTGGCCGGGTACGGACAGTTCCGTCTGCATCGAGGCGGCGACGCGCTTTTTCCACGTCGCGTGATAGTCCCAGCACGCCCCCCAGGCGACGCACGCCTTATAGCGCCTTTCCATGCTGGCGATGCGGGGCGCGTAGTATCCGCCCAGGCTGATGCCGATGACGGCGGCTTTTTTGACGTTCACGTCTCCGCGCGTTTCGAGATAATCGAGCGCGGCGGTGCCTGCGACTTCATAGTCCGGGCGGAGGTATTGCTCGCGGAAGCGAATGGCCTCCCCGGTTCCCGGCCCGTCCATGACGAGGCAGCTCATCCCGCGCCGCACGAATTCCTCAACGCCGCGCAGGTACTGAATCTCCTTCGTGATGTCCAGGCCATCGAAATAGACGACGACGGGCGGTTTGGCCTTTTTCGTGTTCTGGGCGTGCACGAAATACCCCGGCAGGTTCACGCCGTTCTCATACGGCACCTCGACGCGCTCGATTCGGGGCGCGTCGGTGAGCTTCGTGAAGCGCAGGAAGCTGTCCAGCGCGAGCCGGTAAGCGTCTTTCGCCCGCTTGTCCTTGGGCGTGCGGAAGCGCTCGGCAATTTGAAAGTACATCGCCGCGCGCTTGTGGTGGTAGGCGGCGCTCAGGCGGTGGTTGTTCTCCTCCTCCGCCAGGCCCAAATCGCGCACCTTGTTCGCCATGCGCACCCACTCGCGGAACCAGAGCGCGTCGTTGCCGACGTCTTTCCTGAGGCGTCTGCCCACCTGATCGACCTCGCCGATGTCGGCCCCGCCCCAGGGGGCTACGGAGAGGCAGTTCACGACGCCCGAAGACCAGCGGTAATCCTCGGGGAAATAGGTGAACCATCGTGTGTTGGCAGGTGCTTCCGGCATGACACGCTCCTTTGCTGATGACGAGGCCGCCCGGGTTCGGCAGAGACTCTGTTTGGTTTTGTGGAATCAAAGCGCCATCCTAACATTTCCGGTGAGTGCGCAGGAACCGGGGGTGGCCTTTCTGCCAGCGCGACAACATGACGCCAGGGACGACCTAAATTTACGACTGGCTTGCTAAGTAGCTCAAGGCTTTAGGGCTACTCCGCAAAATACTTTGTGGTTGAGGATGTGTTTTCGAAGGTATTGTGCGAGGTGAGGAAAGAAGAAACAATTTAGATCGATTATTTTTGCACTTCCCGCATTACAATTCATGATATGTTGGCTCGCTCGCCCAGAACTGTCCACCACCAAACTCAGTGTGAGAAAACGAAGCCATGTACACGAAACGAGTTCAAATTACCAATTACGGACCGATTGATCAGCTTGATATTGATTTTCCATTCGAGGGAGATACTCCACAGCCTGTCTTGTTGGTCGGCGAGAATGGCTCCGGCAAGAGTATTTTGTTGTCTCATATCGTGAATGGGTTGGTCGCAGCTAAAGACGCTGTTTATACAGACACTACTGAAGTAGAAACAAATAGAGTTTATAAATTGCGGAGCAGTCTTTACATCAAGGCGGGGAGAGAGTTTTCTTTCGCGAAGGTGGATTTCGAAGATGAATTGTTTATAGAAGAATTTAGAACGAGGCACCCGAAAAAGAAAGGTTCAAGTGCGCTCAATGGTCTTTCGGAAGGGAACGCCAAGGACGCTTGGCAAAAGATGCATATTGAAAAAAATGACCATTTCGATTCAAATATTTCTCCCCAAGCCGAAGATAAAATCAAGCGTATCTTTTCCAGGAACTGCGTTCTCTATTTTCCTCCAAACCGCTTTGAAGAGCCAGCATGGTTGAATGAGGAAAATTTGAAGGCCACAGCCAAATATATGGAACTAAAAAATTTAGAAGGGCACACTAACCGTAAGGTCATCAATTATTCACCGCTTCACGATAACCAAAACTGGCTATTCGATGTGACTTATGACAGAGCTGCTTTTGAGTTACAGGCCCATAATATCCCTTTACTTAAAGATGATAAAAACAAACCCGTTCACGTTCCGGTGTTCTCGGGATTTTCAGGATCGGCGTCAAAGGTTTACGAAATTTCGCTTCAAGTTGTTCAGGGAGTGATAAAAGAAAATATTAGACTTGGAATTGGTAGACGACTTGGGCGAGTAGTTTCAATAATGGAAGGGGAAAAACAACTAGTACCCAATATATTTCAATTATCCAGTGGAGAAACTTCGCTGCTGAACCTGTTCTTGTCTATTCTCCGGGATTTTGACTTGTCCGGTGCACCTTTTGCCAAAGCCGAAGACATACGCGGAATTGTCGTAGTGGACGAGATTGACCTGCATTTACATGCAAATCACCAGCACAAAATCCTTCCGCGCCTAATGAAAATGTTCCCGCGTGTTCAGTTCGTAGTTACGACACATTCCCCGCTTTTTGTTCTTGGTATGAGGAATACCTTTGGAGAGGATGGTTTTGCTTTATATCGGTTGCCTCAGGGTCATCAAATCAGCCCTGAAGAATTCAGCGAGTTCGGAAATGCATATGAGACTTTCACTGAAACGAAGCGTTTTGCAGATGATATAAGAGAAGCGATGGAGAATGCTCAGAAACCCATCCTTTACGTAGAAGGAGCGACTGATAGGGATTATATTCAGAAAGCTGCTGAATTGCTTAACCAACAAGAATTGCTCGATAAGTTTGAAGTGAAAGATGGTGGTGGCAAGAACAATTTGGATAAAGTCTGGAGCATTTCAAAGTTCCCTGATTCTCTATCGCAAAAGATAGTGCTTCTCTACGATTGTGACTATAGAGTAACCTCTGAGTCTGAAGGGGTTATGTTCAAGAAAATAATACCTCTCCAAGATGAGCATCCAGTCAAAATGGGTATTGAAAATCTATTCCGTAGGACAACTTTGGAAAAAGCTCGAACCTATAAATCCGCGTTCATAAACATAGTAGATGGACACAAGAAAAAGAAACGGGGAGAAGAGATAAACGTACCGGAAAAATGGACTGTTGATAAAGACGAGAAAAGGAATCTATGCGATTGGCTCTGTGAAAATGGAACGGCGGAAGACTTTCAGTATTTTCAAGCAATATTTGATTTGCTGGAAGAGGTATTGGGCATAGCTCCAAAAATCACTGCTGAACAATCACAACAATCAGAATAGAGTAGCGCCAGTAATGTTTTGGCAAGCCCTTTGTTGTCATTGGCGACAATACGCCCTACATGGAATGGGAGAAAAGAAGAGAGGAACCCTACCGAGAAGTGGAGAACTTCCTAGAGAGTTGAGGCAATCCGGATTGCTGACACCCTCATGAGTGCGTCAACCATATCCGTATGGAGCCTGTGGAGAGAAGATGACCGCAACCGAAATCTGCGATCTCACGATTGATGACTTGTCAAAAAAAATCGCCGCGAGGGAACTCTCCCCCGTGGAGGTGACCGAAGCGCATCTGGCGCGGGTCGACGCGCTCAATCCGGCGGTGAACGCGTTTACGACGATTGCGCACGAAAGAGCACGCGCCGAGGCGATGACGGCCGAGGAGGAAATCGCGGCGGGCAGGCTCCGGGGGCCGCTGCACGGGGTTCCTATCGGCGTCAAGGACATCATCGACACGGCGGGCGTGCGCACCACGCAGGGTTCGAGTTTTTACCGCGACAACGTGCCCGCCCAGGACGCCGAGTGCGTCCGGCGGCTCCGCGATGCGGGCGCCGTGATGATCGGCAAGTGCAACACGGCGGAGTTCGCCGCCGAATCGGCGACCAAGAACCCCCACCACGGAGCATGCCGCAACCCCTGGGACCTCACCCGGGTGCCCGCGGGCTCGAGCGGCGGTTCGGGCGCTGCGGTCGCCGCAAGAATGGCGCCCGGCGCGCTCGGCACCGACACCGGCGGATCCGTGCGGGGTCCTGCGGCGATTTGCGGCGTGGTGGGCTTCAAGCCGACCTACGGGCGGATCAGCCTGCGCGGCGTATATCCCAATGCGACGAGTCTCGACCATGTGGGACCCTTGACGCGGACGGTGCGCGATTGCGCGTTGCTGTTTCAGGCGCTCGCGGGCTACGACGCGGCCGATCCGTTTTCCGCCGATATCGAAACGCCCGATTTTTCCGCCGACCTGGAAAAGGGCATCCAGGGAATGCGCTTCATGGTTTCGTCTGATTTGATCGACGTCGAGATCGATGCTCCGATAATGGAGGCGTTCGAGGCGGCGCTCGAGGCGCTGCGCGGGCTGGGTGCTGAAATCGAGGAAGTCCCCTGCTCCTTCGCGGGGGAGATCAACCCCCACCGCCGCGCCATCGCGGACGCGGAGTTCTACCGCGTGCACGGCGAGCGCTACCGCGAGGAACCGGAGGGCTACGGGATTCGTCTGCAACAGCGAATCGCGAACGCCGAGAATACCACGCTGGCGACCTATATCGACGCCATCAACCGCCGCAAGGCGCTGACGCGCATGATGCTCGACCTCATGGCCCCTTACGACGCCATGCTCTCGCCCGGCTATCCCTGCCTCGCAGCGCCCGTCGAGACGACCACGGCGCTCGTGAACGGCAAGGAGATGGATTTCATCGGCCTGGGGCGCAACCTCACGGGCGTACAGAATTTCTGGGGCTTCCCCGGCCTGATGGTCCCCACCGGCTTCGATTCCGTCCACGGACTCCCGATGGCGATGCAGATCACGACCCGACCCGGCGACGAGGCGCACGGATTCCGGATCGGCCACGCATACGAGGAAGCGACGCCCGGATTGCGCGAGCGAAAACCCGAGCTGTAGGGGTTGTTGGGGGAAACCCCATAAAGGCAACCCCCCCTACCCCCCCTTGTCAGGGGGGCAAAAAAGAGCAAAGTCCTCTCTGCCCGGCGGGGGACATCGCCTTTTTATACCCCCCTGACAAGGGGGGGTAGGGGGGGTTGGTTCTGACGAGGAGAGTCGGGGGTTCGTGCGGAAGCGGCCTTCCCGCTAGAGGCGATATCCCCCGACAAGGACTTTTACAACGCAATCTTTAACCCGGCGCAGTCTCATTCGACCCGCCCGGAGATGGTTTGACCCGACCTCCCGAACCTGCTCTAATGAACACATATACAAAATTCGGGGTAGCCACAGCGCAACCGCGCCGGAAAGATTCGCAGAGAACGAGTTCTCAACAGACTTGTTCTTAGGGCTATTCGTTCCACCATCAGGGAGAGACGAACATGAAACGATTCAGCAAGTCGATTCTCGTGATTTTGCTCATTACCGGGTTCGTGGCGTTCACGTCCCACGCGGCCGTGGCGCAGAAAGCCAACCTCATCTTCTACTCCTCACTCACCACGGCCGCGCAGGCGACGCTGGTGAAGGGAATCGAAAAGAAATTCCCGGACATCAAGGTGCAGTCCATCACCGCGGGCGGCGTGAGCCTCTACCAGCGCTTCGTAGCGGAGCGTTCGGTCGGCAAGGGCAAGATCGATCTGCTGCACTTCAGCTACACGCCGGGCTGGTACGACCTCGCCAAGAGAGGCTACGTGAAGAACGTCACGCAGTTCCCCGAGGCCAAGAAGTTCCCGGCCTGGGGCAAGGACGAAAAAGCCCAGTGGGTGGGGCTGCGCGCGCCGACGCTGCAGGTCATCTACAACACCGACAACGTGAAGCCCGGCGAGGCGCCGACGAGCTTTGCCGAACTGACGGGGCCCAAATGGAAGAACCGCCTCGTGCTCGTGGACCCGTTCCAGTCCGCGGGCCTGTGGGATTTCTTCTACGGCGCGGATGGTTTCGGCGAAAAATACATCAAGGGCCTGCTCTATAACGGCGCGCTGGTGCAGTCGCGCATGGGCGCCTCCACCGAGCGCGTCGCCACCGGCGAGCGCGACGTGACGATGGTGTTCGAATACATCGCCATCCGGCGCATCAACAAGGGCGCCAAGATCAAGATCGCCAAGATGAAGGAAGGCACGCCGGTCATCCCGGCTTCGTTCGGCATGGTGAAAGACGGCCCGAACCCCAAGAACGCGGAGCGGGTATACCGCTGGATCCTCTCCAAGGAAGGCCAGACGGTCATCACCCAGAACGTGAAAATCAACTCCGCGCGCTCGGACGTGCCGCACGTGAAGGGCATCCCCTATCCCTTCAAACCGCTGTATGCGAACTGGGAGAAGGTGTTCAAGGACCAGAAGAAATACCGCTCCTTCATGACCAAGCACATTCGTGAAGCGAAGAGAAAGAAATAACCGGTTTCTGACCGGTCGATGACTGAGATGCGTCCCCGTTCGTTTGCCATGTTCAGGCTGCCGAGCACCGTTCGGGTACTCGAATGGGGATGTCTTCTCGTCATCGGCTTCGTTGTGCTGTACCCGCTGTTCTGGCTGGTGCTGGGCAGTTTCAGACCCGACCCGATAAGCTCGGACTTCACCCTCGACGCCTACTTCGCCATCTTCGAGGCGGAGTACATGGGCGAGGTGCTGTGGAACACCGCCGTCATGTCGGCCGGGGTGACGAGTCTGTCCGTACTCATCGGCGTTCCGCTCGCCTGGATCGTCGGGCGCACCGACACGCCGCTCAGAAACTACATCAACATGATAGCGATTCTGCCTTTCATCATGCCGCCCGTCGTTGTGGCGGTGGCCTGGGCCTATCTCGGCACGCCGCGCGTCGGCTTCGTCAATCTGTTCTGGAAGTGGCTGGCCGGCACGAAGGAGCCGCTGTTCGACATATTCACCATGGGCGGACTCATCTTCGTGATGGCGCTCTCCTTAGCGCCCTACGTGTTCATCTTCACGGTCACGGCGTTCAAGAACATGGACCCGACGCTTGAGAATGCCGCCCACGTGAGCGGCGCGAACCAGTGGAAGACGACGCTCCGGATCACGCTGCCGATGGCGGCGCCGGCCATCCTGTCGGGCGCGCTGCTCACGTTCATCCAGTCGCTGGAGGTCTTCGCCATACCGGCGACCATCGGCGTCTCGGGCGGCATATACGTGTTCTCGACCCAGCTCTGGCGCATGATGCTCGGCATCCCGCCGAACTTCTCGCACGCCGCAGCCATGTCGATCCCCATCCTGCTGGTTTGCGGGCTGGCCCTTTGGGGCCAGACCAGGGCGCTGGGCCGAAGCGCCAGATACACCACGGTCGCGGGCAAGAGCTTCCGGCCGAGGCTCGTGGAACTGGGGCCGTGGAAATACGTCGCGCTGGCTTTCGCCTCCTTCTACCTTCTGGTTTCGGCGATCCTGCCCGTGCTGACGCTGATCTACGGCACGTTCATTTCCAACCGCGGACGCCCGCCGACCTTTGAATACCTCACGCTGGGCCACATCCATGAGATCATCACCGGCGACGGGGGCGCGGTCATCCTGCGCTCCATCCAGAACAGCCTGTTCCTGAGTTTCATGGGCGCGACTATCGGCATCGCGCTCTCCGCCGTGGTCGCCTATTTCGTGGTCCGCAGCACCTGGAAGGGCCGGGGAACGCTCGATTTTCTGGCGCTCATTCCGGTGGCGATTCCGGGCGCGGTCATCGCCCTCGCCATGCTCTGGGCCTACATCCGCGAACCGTTCAACCTGTATCACACGCTGTGGATCATCCTGATCGCATACATCACGCGCTTCCTGCCCTTCGGCGTGCGGTCGGTTTCGAATTCCATCACGCAGATCCATGAGGAGCTGGAGCGGGCCGCCGCCGTGAGCGGCGCGAACTGGGGCGTCGTCTTCTGGAAAATCCTGGTGCCCCTGGCCATGCCGGGCATCGTCGCCGGCTGGATCATCCTTTTCGTATCGATGATGCGCGAACTCTCCGCCTCGATCATGCTGTTCAGCTCGAACAAGGAGGTGATCAGCACGATCCTCATCCAGCTCTATGACGAGGGGCTCTTCTCGCACGTGTGCATCCTCTCGCTCATCATTGTTATCCTGTCGCTGGGTTCGGTGGCGATGGTGCGCTGGCTCACGAAACAAAAAGACGTGGAGGGCCTCACCTGATGCAGAACGTACGGGTCGAGAAACTGGTGAAGCGATTCGGCGAAGTGGTCGCCGTCGCCGGGATTTCCTTCGAAGTACCCAAGGGCAAGCTGCTGACCCTGCTGGGGCCGAGCGGCTGCGGCAAGACAACCACCCTGAACATCATCGCCGGTTTCGAAACCCCCGACGACGGCGACGTCCACGTCGGCGAGCGGCTGATATCGAGCGCGTCTGAAAGCGTGCTGGTGCCCGCCCACAAGCGAAACCTGGGCATGGTTTTCCAATCCTACGGTCTTTGGCCGCACCTGCGGGTGCGTGACAACGTCGCTTTCGGCCTGCAGATGCGGAATACGCCCAAAAACGAAATCGCAGGCGCCGTGGAGCGCGCCCTGGGCCTGGTGCGGCTCGACGGCCTGGGGGAGCGCTACCCTTCGCAGCTCTCCGGCGGCCAGCAGCAGCGCGTCGCCTTCGCCCGCGCGCTGGTGTACGAGCCCGACGTGCTGCTCCTCGACGAACCACTCTCGAACCTCGATGCGGCGCTGCGCGAGGAAATGCGCCTGGAACTCAAGGACCTGCAAACCGAATCCGGCATCACCACCATATTCGTCACGCACGATCAGGTGGAGGCGATGGTGATGAGCGACATCATCGTGGTGATGAACGAGGGGCGCATCGAACAGATGGGTTCGCCGAGCGACATCTACCAGCACCCCGCCAACCAGTTCGTCGCCGGTTTCGTCGGCATCTCGAACTTCCTGGAAGGCGAGGTCGTCGCCACAGACGCAGGCGAGGCGCAGACGGCGGTGAAGGTCGGCGAGGTGCCGCTGCTCTGCAAGAGCACAGGCGTATCGGAAGGCTCGAAAGTGCTGCTCTCGATCCGGCCCGAGGATTGCGTTGCGAGCCTGGAGGCGCCTCCAGAAGGAACTCCGAACGTCATCGAGTGCAGCGTTGAGAAGGCGGTGTATATGGGCGGCGTGCTGGAGCTTTGGCTGAACGCCGCCGACCAGAAAATCCGCGTGCACGGTCACCGGCTGCCGCTGCTCGAATCAGGCGCGAGCGTTTACGTTTCGATCGATCCCGCCTCGATCAACGCGATTAAAGGCAGTTCTTTGTCATAAAGGCGCCAGGAAAACTTTCTTAAGAGTTGAAAGGGCCTGAAGTTCCTGAACGAGGAGACGCGACATGGGCGTTACCGAACGGATGGCGGAATTCATCGTCGAGACGAAGTGGGCGGATTTCCCGGCGCTTGCGATCGAGCGCGCGAAGAAGGCGGCGGTCGACACCGTGGGCGTGACGCTCGCGGGCGCGAGTGAGCCCGTCGGACGGATCGTGGCCGATTTCGCCCGCAAAATGGGCGGCGCGCCCGAGGCGAGCATCATCGGCTTAGGCGCCCGCGCCGCCGCACCCATGGCTGCTCTCGCCAACGGGGCGATAGGCCACGCGCTCGACTTCGACGATTCGAGCTACCTGCTGAGCGGCCACCCGAGCGTGGTCGTCCTGCCCGCCGTACTGGCGCAAGGGGAGAAGCAGGGCGCGTCGGGCCGCGAGGTATTAGAGGCCTTCGTCATCGGCTACGAGATATCGACCAAGCTGGGGCTGGGGATGAATCCCGAACACTACGGCGCGGGCTGGCACTCCACCTGCACGCTCGGCACGCTGGGCGCGGCGGCGGCGGCGGCCCACCTGCGGGGGTTTGACGTCGAGACCACGCGCCACGCGCTCGGCATCGCGGCCTCTCATGCCTCGGGCGTTCACGCGAATTTCGGCACGATGACGAAGCCCCTGCACGCAGGCCTCGCGCCCGAGGCGGGACTTCGCGCGGCGGAACTCGCGGCGGCGGGCCTCACGGCGAACACGACGATACTCGAGGCCCCGCGCGGATTCCTGCAAGTATACGCGGGGGGCGGCGCGCCGAACCCCGATGAGATCACCCAAAGCCTGGGAAAACCCTATTCGCTCGCCGATCCCGGCATGAACATGAAGCCCTACCCGTGCTGCCTCTCGACCCACCCGGCGGTGGACGCGCTCTACGACCTGGTGGAGGAGGCGGGCCTCACGGCGGCGGACGTCGCGCGCATCGAGGTCTCCCTGCTCGAAATCTCCACCCAGGTGCTTCGCTACCACGCGCCGCAGACGGGGCTGGAGGGGAAGTTCTCCATCGAATACTGCCTCGCGCGCATGCTCCTGGACAGGGACCTGCGCCTCGAGACCTTCACGGACGAGGCGGTGCGCGAACCCCTGCTCCAGGGGTGGATGAAGAAAATCCACGTCACGGCGGACGACATGGGCTGGCAGCCCGGAGAGCGCCGCCCGAGCGAGGTGCGCGTTTGCCTGAACGACGGGCGCGTCCTCAAAAAGAGAACGGACGTCTCGCGCGGCTGCGCGCTCTGGCCGATGGAGGATGCGAAGATACGCTCCAAGTTCCGCGATTGCGCGAAAACCACTCTCGCGGCCGATGAATACGAGGAAGTGCTCGCGCTTCTGGAATCATTCGAGACGCAGCCCGAGATCGATTCCCTGATGGCGCTTCTGGGCGGCGCGGCCTCGCGGGAACAGCCCGCGGGCCGGACGGCGTGAGAACTCCGGAGTCTTCGTAACGACTCGGGTCCTAGCGGTGCAATCGCTCGCACCAGGCGATGGCCGCGGACAGCTTCTCCTGCGGCTCCGTCCCGATGTTCACCGCGAATTTAAGACCGGAGAGGTTCTGGATACACGCCTCGTAGGGGAGGTTTCGGAAGACCACCGCGAAGCGCTCGCATCCATCCGCGTTGCCGTCGAAGCTGTATCCGGTGATCGTCTCATTCTCGTCGGCTTCCGCCTTGATCGTGCAGTGGTGGAGTACCGTTCTCTCCACCTGATGCGTTTCGCACACTCTCCTCACTTCGCGGCGGCCCCGGGGGTGGAACACGATCTCATCCCGGCATACGGTCTCCGGCACCAGGTAGGTGAAGGCTTTCCTGTGGCTCCAGGTGTAGACCTTGCGGCCGCCGAGGGCGACGTCGCTCTCCGGGTAGCCTATCTTCTCGACGAGCGCCTCGACGGGCGCGCCCACCATGGAGGCCAATCCCTCCCTCAAAACACCCAGGGTCGGAAACGTCTGGACCGCGCAGCCGGATAGAATGAGAACGAGCGTGAGTGAGATGAAGCGTCTGAGCCCGCTGACGGTGCGGCGAGGCATGGCGGAATTTCCTCCGGGAACTCTTGAGACAAGCGGCAGCTTACGAAATGAATAATACCACAATCTTGAACCGTCGATTCGCCCGAGAGCGCGCTCGGGCTTTCCCGTGCGAAAAGCGGGCGGATTCTATAGAATGGGCGAAATCCGGCGTTGCCTGTGACAAGGGTTCCAGAACATTCCGGCTGTTCCTGACTGGAAGGGTCGCCCCGTGCATTCTCTACGCTGTGTCGGGGGAAAATACGGAAGGAGGAGTATCAAATGCCGTTTTACAGAGTATCCGAGATGGCCGAATCGCACGTGGCCGCCCAGCCCATGGGCCGCTTCAAGGGACTGGCGGGGGAGTTGATGAAGGTGGGCTTCGTCACCTATCCCCAGGGCAAGATGTCGCGGCCCCACTACCACCCGAACGAGGAGCAGTTCCTCTTCATCCTGGAGGGCAGGCAGTGGATGATCGTAGGCGATGAGGAGGGCCTGGTCGTCGCGGGCGACCTCGTGCACATCCCACGCGGGGCGAAGCACGGCGGCGTCATCATCGACGAGGTGCGCATGTTCACCGCCAAGAGTCCTTCGGGCGACGGCAGCCTCGATCAGGATCACAACGACGCGGAAGACGCCGAAGCGATCGTCCGCCGCCTGGAGGAAAAGCTGCGCGAATTCAGCTAACAGGGCCGTTCGGACGTTCATTTTCCCGAGCGGCCGGCGGTCTCTTGGGTGAGAAAATCACGAATATATATGGGGGAGGAAGCGAGAATGCCGTTTTACAGGATTTCCGAGATGGAAGAGGTCCGCGCCGCGATATCGCCCGCGACCGCCAAGACGGTGCCGGGCGAACTGATGAAGGTGGGCGTCGTGACTTACCTCGAGGGCGAGGGCGCGACGCCGCACTACCACCCAAACGAGGAGCAGTTCTACCTCGTTTTGGAGGGCAGGCGCTACGTAATCGTGGGCGATGAGGAGCGCATCGTGGAGCCGGGCGACCTCGTCCACATTCCCCGGAACACGCGCCACGGCGGGCGCACCATCGGGGAGAAGTCCGTGTTCTTCGTCGTGAAAAGCCCCTGCGGCGACGGCGACCTGGCGCAGGACTACAACCCGGCGGATGACGCCGCCGAGGTGGTCGACCGGCTCGAGAGAAAGCTGGATGAACTGAGCGGGGAATAACAGGCCGTTGCCGGATGCAGGGTTTACCGATACGATGAGGTGCTACTCCACGAGATAATCATGGAGGCCTGAAAAATGGCGAGAAAGACCTACAAGTATCACTTCAAGATGGGCAAGAAGACCTTGTATTCCGGCATCACCAAAGATCTCGAAAAGCGCGAGCGCGAACTCAAACAGGAGTTCGGGGAAGACGGCTACATCAAGCAGGTGGGCAGCGCGACCACGATGGACGAAGCTCTCGCATGGGAGAGCGAACAGGCGCGATGGGGCAACCCCACAAGAATGAGCTTGATGGGGAGGTCGGCCAAGTGAATATTGAACTTCAATTGCAGATTATTTCCATACTCATGGCGGTCATCGGCGTGGCTTTGCCTTCCCTGATCGCTATTGCCGGCTTTGTATACGTCAGAAGAATTACGGATAGGATGGACAATCTTTCTGACCAAACGGAGGAATTGAAAGATCACATAGATCGATTGTGGAATCGCGTGAGTGAAAGTCAGACATAGTTTGGACTAAAGTGAAGCCGGACAACATGCGCCCCTAAAACAAACCCGTGATCTTGCCGTCGGCGGTGACGTCCATGCCCGCCGAGGCGGGGGTCTTGGCGAGGCCAGGCATCTGCATGATGTTGCCGGCGATGGCGACGACGAACCCCGCCCCCGCGGACACGTACACCTCGCGCACGTTGAGAGTAAAGCCCTCCGGCGCGCCCGGCTTCTTGGGGTCGTCCGAGAGGGAGGCCTGCGTCTTGGCGATGCAGACCGGAAGCTCGCCGTAGCCCAGCCTCGTCAGGGAGCGCAGGCTGCGCGCCGCCGCCGACTCGAAGCGCACCGCCCCCGCGCGGTAGATGCGCGTCGCGATGGTCTCGATTTTCTCCGCAAGCGGCATATCGAGCGGATATAGCGGCGTGTAGGACGCATCGTTCGCGCAGGCCAGGCCATACGCCGTCTCGGCGAGTTCGGCTCCTCCCTCGCCGCCTTTTGCGTGGAGTTCGTGCGCGTGGCAGGGCGCCCCCGCCTCGGTGCAAAGCTCCTTCACGCGCGCGATTTCCGCATCCGTATCCGAAGCGAAGCGGTTCACGGCCACCACCACGGGCGCGCCGAAACTCTTGATGTTCTCGATATGGGTGCGAAGGTTCGCGAAGCCCGCCGTGATGGCGTCCACGTTCTCCTCCGCCAGGGCGTCCTTGTCGAAGGGAACACCCCCGTGAAGCTTGAGCGCGCGGACGGTGGCCACGAGCACCACTGCGTCCACGCTCAGGCCACCCGTGCGCGCGGTGATGTTGAAGAATTTCTCCGCGCCCAGGTCCGAGCCGAAGCCCGCCTCCACCACCATCACGTCGGCGAGTTTGAGGGCGAGCCTGTCCGCGATGATGGAGTTCGTCCCGTGGGCGATGTTGCCGAACGGCCCGCCGTGGACGAAGGCGGGCGAGCCTTCGAGCGTCTGCACCAGATTGGGCTTGATCGCATCTTTCAGGAGCAGGGCCATCGCGCCAGCGGCGTTCAGATCGCCCGCGGTGATGGGCGCGCCCTTTCTGGTGTAGCCCACCACGATGCGCGCGATGCGCTCCTTCATGTCCTGCGGGTCGCTCGCGAGGCAGAGCACGGCCATGACCTCGGACGCCGCCGTGATCATGAAGCCTTCCTCACGGGGCACGCCGTGCGTCCTGCCGCCGAGGCCGACGAGGATGTGGCGCAGGGCGCGGTCGTTCATGTCCAGCACGCGCTTCCAGGTGACGCGGTTCACGTCCAGCGCAAGTTCGTTGCCGTGGAATACGTGCGCGTCCATGAGGGTGGAGAGCAGGTTGTGGGCGGAGGTGACCGCGTGGATGTCGCCCGTGAAGTGTAAGTTGATGTCCTCCATCGGAAGCACCTGGGACATGCCGCCGCCGGCCGCGCCCCCCTTGATGCCGAACACGGGGCCGAGTGAGGGTTCGCGCACGCAGATGACGCTCTTTTTGCCGAGCCGCGCCAGCGCCTGGCCGAGCCCCACCGTGGTGAGCGTCTTGCCCTCGCCCAGCGGGGTGGGCGTCATGGCAGTGACGAGGATGAGTTTTCCGTCGGGGTTATCCTTGCGGCGCTCCAGCGCGTCCAGGCCGACCTTGGCCTTGTGCGCGCCGTAGGGTTCTATCTCATCAGCCCCGAGACCGAGTTCTTCGGCAACCTCGGTGATGGGTTTCAGCTTCGCGGCTTGCGCGATTTCGACGTCCGATGCGATGGCCATAGTCCCTCTCCCGGATCGGTAGTGATGAGTGCGGGGCGGATGAACGCCCCGGAGCAACCTAGCGAGGGGCAAGGTGAGTGTCAAGAAGAATGGCCAATACCGACTGATGAAGGTGGGATTGAAGACCGCGCAGTTCCTCTGCACTCTGCAGTAAACACCTCTTGTATCAGTCGAAATCACTCTTTCCCTGAGGCTGTATCGGGGCTTCGAGAGAACCCCTCCGCAAGAGGTGGCGCACTCCGGTTCCCCCTGAAATTTCCACAATGGATAGAGTGCAGAACCCGGTTTCGGGTTAGTGGGGAGGCAAGGAAATTATATCGCCGGTTCTTGCCGATTCTTCAATGGCCAATGTGAGCGCCAGCGTCTGCCGGCCCTCGATAGCGGTCGTGTGAACGCAAGGGGAGCCGGTCGCGAGGTGGTCGAGCCAGGAGCGCGTCTCGTTCGCGATTGGCCCCCAGTAGTCGCCCATGGCCCAGTCGCCGGACGAGTTGCTCTGCATGAAGAGCAAATTTACATGATGATCGGGAACGTAGGCGTGAGGCACGCCCTTGTCGGTGAACAACAAACTGTCTTTGTTGTCGACATCCAGGAGGATGGCTCCGTCCTCCCCGAGCACCTCGAAGCGGGCGCTCTGCCCATAGGTTGGATATTTTGCGGGAAGGGCGCAACATACACCGAGGTTTACGACCGTGCCGTCCTCGAAGGTAATGATGGACCAGGTAACGTCGTGGGCGGAATAGCCCCATGATTTGAAGATTTTTGCGTTCCCCCTGGCGAACACTTCCACCGGGCGGATACCCTCCAGAAACCAGCAGGCCATGTCCACATAGTAGGTGAGAACGTCGAGGACCGGCGTTGCGTTCGGTGAGCGCTTGAGGGGCTCGGCAATCTGGGCTCTCGAGGAGTATATGCGGGAATTGATTCCCAGTATCTGGCCGAGTCGTCCCCGGGCCACCTGCTCCCGGGCCAGCATCCAGCGGCGATCATGGCGACGGGAGTATCCGATCCGGAGTTCGACACCTGTTCTTTCCACCGCCTCCACGACCTTGTCCGCATCTTCGAGGGTCAGGGTCAGGGGTTTTTCGACAAATACGGGCTTGCCCAACTCCAGGGCCTGAAGGATGGCTTCGGCATGATCGTGCTCGGGTGTCGAGACGATGACGGTGTCCACTTCGGGGTGTGAGATGATCTCGTAGTTGTCCCCCGAGGAGAGATGCGCCGCGACGCTTTCGGCCAGCATATCCGCACGATCGGGCTCCTTGTCCGAAATGGCGAGGAATCGGACGGACGGGTGACGCGAGGCCATATTGGCGCGAAGCGTCCCGATGCGGCCCGACCCGATTACGGCGACTCCAATTTCTTTTTTCAACATGTTTCATGCCCTCCTGAGCGTGCATCCGGATCGGCGGAATCCCTCAAGAGCGTGGCACCGAATCCGTGCGGCTGCGGCGAGAGCCCCTTCCAGCGTATCCGTCAATCCGAACGAATCAAAACTGTTTGACGCCTTTCATACATGCTGGATGTCGAGTCATTCTACATTATGCTCCGCTCGAAGGGGGGGATTCATGTCGGTGCTCTCTACTTGGGGCGGATGCGCATCATCAGGGTGGGAGTGATTTAGAGAACTTCAGCCCACCGGCCTTGATCGGGACTGAGTATCAACAAGAAAATAAATTCACGTTATTTAGATGAATTAGCATGAATAAAGGGCATTTTATGCGTTTTATTCACGTAGTATTGTTGTTTTATCGTGAATAAGATATATTAACGGCATGGCTACTCCGGGACCGGCAAGAGATCGCATAAAAGCTCTTAAGAGAGAGTACGACGCCTTCCGCCGGGGCAAGGAATCGCTCCTAGCGATGATCGACGAAGTGGAAGCACCCGAGAGCGTCTACAACTCGAACGCGATTGAGAATTCCACACTCACCCTCGATGAGACCGAAAGAATCCTGCTGGAGCAATCCCTCGCGCGCGAGGTTAGCGTGCGGGAGGTCTTTGAAGCCAAGAATCTGGCCCGTGTGATGGAATTCAAGCGCGCGCGGACGGAGGACAGCGAACTGGACGAGGAGTTGATACTGCTGCTCCACCGGATGCTCATCGGCGGCATCGACGACGCCATCTCGGGCCGGTTCCGTAGGCAGGGGGAGTATGTGCGCGTGGGCACGCACATCGCGCCGGCGCCCGAGCACGTGGAGCGCATGATGGAGAACATCCTCATCGAGTATTCGAGCGATCTGGATTCCTACTGTCTCGACAAGGTAGCCCGTTTCCACCTGGACTTCGAGACGATTCATCCCTTCTGCGACGGAAACGGCCGCATCGGGCGGGTCATCATCAACTTTCAGCTTTTACAATTCGGCCTGCCGCGCATCATCATCCGCAACTCGGACAAGGAGCGTTATTACCAGGCGTTTTCGGATTACAGGGACCGCCGGACGACCCGGACGATGGAGAACATCCTGTCGCTGGCGCTTCTGGAATCGCTCCACAAGCGAGTGACCTACCTGCGGGGAGAATCCATCGTGCGGCTATCCGACTACATACGTAAGAGAGGCCTCTCGGCTCCCGCCACCACCAACGCCGCCCGCCGCCAGACCATCCCCGCCTTCCGGGAGAAGGGCGTCTGGAAGATCGGGGAGTGAGGAGTGAATCTATGTTTTTCCTCATTCGCAAAGATACAATTTCTCTTGCTTAAATCGTAATTCACTCCCCCCTTGGGGGGAGTGAATTACGAACCGCGACTACTCAGGCTTGATGGGGAAGAAACTGCGGTAGTCGACAGCGCACTCAGGGAACAAAAAATCACCAACATGCGCGCGGAACCCCATCAATAAATGCCGGGACAGATCCGGTATTTCACCCGCGCCTGATACTCCGCCCACTTCTCGGGGCCGTATTTCTCGGCGCAGTAGGCGTCGTCATAGCGCTGGCGGCAGGTGAAGAACGAGACGATGAAGACGAAGTAGGTCCAGGCCCAGGGATTCGTGAAATGGCCGAACACCAGGGCGATGGAGAGGGCGAGGAACCCCTCGCCCATGTAGTTGAAGTGGCGGGCGACGCCCCACAGACCGCTGCAGAGGATCTTGCGGTCGCCGGCCTGGATGTATACCGGCTCGATGCCCAGAAACTTGCGCTCGGGCCACCTTTTGAACGTGTATTTCTGCAGGTTGGCGCCGCGCCCGATACCCCACCCGAGCAGGAACAGCGCGGGCGTTCCGATGAGCCAGAAGTTCTTCCAACCCGGCGAGAATCCGGGGTCCGGGTAGGCGGCCATGCCCCAGAGCGGGAGGATGAACATCCACCCGTAGACCACGAGGCCGCCCCAGAACAGCTTGAAGCCGACGTTCTCGTGGATCAGGTCGTAGGTATAGAGCTGGACGCGCTCGAAAATGAAGTAGTCCAGCACGTAGAACGTGAAGAACGCCGCATACAGGAAAACGCCCGGGTTGAAGTCCGCGCCGAAGCGCTCGTAGTGGTACGCGGCGCCCGAGAGGGCGTTCAGCGAGAGCATCGTCCCGCCGACGACGTAGAAATACATCTTCACGTCGAAGCGGTCGCCCAGGAACGACATCTCCCGCGCCCGTCCGTCCCACAGCGCCAGGAGCGGATTCTTCTCCTCCCCCACAGGCTGGCTGTACACCGCAATGAGGGCGAAGATGGTGGTGAAGACCGTTCCGCCGGCCACGGCGTAGATCGAGGAGCGGTAGAACCAGTCGCGCGGCATTCCGGTGAGTTCGAAAGCCCAGACGATCTCGGCGACGATGAACACCACGAGACCGTTCAACCGGTATTTGCGGGGTTCACCCGTCTCGGAGTCGACGACGTAGCCGGGAACCCATCTTCCCGGCAGAATGAGCTGCGCCACGAAAAAGGCGGCGAAGACGATCAACGGGGTAAAAAACCCCCAAATCGCCTCAGAGCGTGAAAGTTCGAAAAGGTGGGCGATGCCGAGCCATTCTATCATCACCGGAAATCCTTCATCTGGAGACTCAGCCGGTATTGGACATGGGCGCGAATGCTGGCAACAACAAACCAAACCGCACGGCAGCCGGGCGCTCTTACGCGCCGCCCCGTGAAATCCGTATATGCCATCCTACAAATCGCCGGATCGATGTCAAGAAATTTTCTGCGCGGGGGTTGGGGGGGGGAGGACGTTCAAGATACTTAAAAAATTTTCCCCCAGGCAGAGCAGGGACCAGGGGAATGAGGAAGCCGGAGGCCTAGCTTTGTCCCAACTTAAAAAGGGCCTCGATAAAGCGCTTCGCATGGAGAGAGACTTTCTTGACTTTCTCCGGGTCCAGTTTCGCCAGAATCTCGAAGCTTTGCGATCCTTTATGGTAGCCGCGTTTTGAGGTGTCTCGGGCGGCCCTATCAAGTTTATCCAGGACATCCTGTTTGGCGATCCGTTCGATCCGGGGATTTTGCGGGAGCGCATTCCCCCGGTAGCCTTGGCCGTAAAATTCCTTTAGCGCCTCCCGATCGGCCAGAAACCACGATTCCATGATCTCCACCATAAGGTGGCATTGGTCGTCCGTTGCGCCATCGGGTCGGGACCACTCGTCAGGAGCCTCTTGAAGATGGCGCCATGATCCGGATTGCCGAAATGGTCTCTCGGCATCCACTAGAAGCAGGCTGATTTCCTCCTGGTTGACGTGTGCTATCTTGAATTTGTCATATGCTTTGTCTCGGCCGCCGCAGGCCACAATTCTGGGCATCATTCCACTCAAACCCGCTTTCTCGATGAAAGTCTTAAAGCCTTCGCGACACGCGCTTTTCAAATCCCTAGTATCGCCTCCGCCTTCCACGTAGAGCTTGATGCTCACCACCTGTTTCCTCCGATCTCTCCACTCGTCCAAAGCTCTCCCAGCCGGTATCGCTCGAGCCATGGTTCGAGTTCTGTTTTGTCGAGGCGTCGAAGTTGCGTCGCTCCGCCTGACTTCTCGCAAACGACGATGGATTCCGGCGTGTCCGTGAGCGCATCCACGAGAATGTCGGAGTGCGTCGTGACGAAAATCTGGCTTCGCGATGACGCCTCGACCAGGAGTTTCGCCACTTTCGGAATGATGTCGGGGTGCAGTCCGATCTCAGGCTCTTCGATGCAGACCACCGGCGGCGGATCGGGGTGGCAGAGCACGGCGAGCAGGCAAAGATAGCGCAGGCTCCCGTCCGAGAGCCGCGTGGCGGGCACGGAATGTTCCAGACCTTCTTCGTGGAAGAATATCTGCACCTCGCCGGTGGTTATGTCGGTGGTAACATCCAGTACCGATTGATAGAAGGTTCTCAAGCGCTCCAGTATCTCACGCTTTACGGGAGGGCGGTTCAACAGATCGTTCAGAACCAAAGCGAGGTTCGAGGCGTCTTCAAGAAGTCCGTCTTTTGGCAGATCGGTTCGCCCCGGACTGCGCGGCGGCTCGCCGTGCTCGAAATTCCATTCGCGATAGAAGCGCATTCGCTCGAACGCATCGGCCAAGTAGCTCAACTCGGGATAAGAGTCGGGGTCCCGCCGCTGCGATAGAATCGACTGGTCATGCTTCATGTTTTTAGGACGTCGTTTTCTTCGGGACTCCTCTTCGATGAGAACGTTGAGCACCGGGTTGCCGCCTCGATAGCGGTAGTAGAAAAACGGGCTTTTTTCGTCGATTACCGATTTCTCATTCTCAATAGCCTCGTCCCTGAGCCAGAAACCCGATTCGGCATCCGTGAAAGACAGGCGATATCTGAGCGGCTGTTGTCCCTGTGGATATTCGACGGCGGCGTCCATGGTCGCTATGTTGGGTCCGTGAGTTCCCTTCCAGAGCCAATGGCGAACGCCTCCTCCCGTCCGAATCGGCGCTTGAATATCCCTGGGCGCCGCCGCGAGGAGCGAGAGCGCTTCGATGAGGTTCGACTTCCCGGAAGCGTTCGGCCCGATGAGGACGTTCAGCGGCTCTAGAGGAAACTCCTCGGACGAAGGGCCATAGGAGAGGATGTTCTCCAGGCGGATCGTTCGGATGAACCTCCTGCCTTCCATGGTCTACTCCCCCAAGTTCGTTTCAGGCGCATCTCACGATTTCAATAGCGCAGGATATCATGAAAAACATATAACCCACTCGCCGCGCCGTTCACAATTCCCGCGTCGCCTCTTTCCTCGTCACCTAAGCAGGGCGGTTCGCGAACCGCCCCTGCAGGATACCGGATGACAGGGCTCCGGCATGACGGGCGAAACTGAACCTGCGGGCGATTCCTCGATCTTCGGGCGTGAACCACTCCCCCCTTGAGGGGTCGGGCATCCCGAGGGGAATGCCCGATGAAAAAGCTCTCGACGAGAGCAACCCCCTTGTCAGGGGGGTAAAGGCAGCGTCCTCTCACAAGGGGAGGGTGGAAGAAATGCCCCTTGGTAAGGAGAATTGGGGGTTCACGGCAGAGAGGGGTCGGAAGGTTGTTTTCCCTCGTCCCTCGATACGGCGCACGAGCGCGCCTACTCGGGATGAGGGAGGGGCGTCGCCCCTTTATCCCCCATCTGGCGTACTCCGCCTTGATGCGGCATAATGAGGGCATCTTGTTCGAGAAAGAACCAAAGTTCCGCCGTCGGCCCCGCTGATGATATCCGTCGCGCGCGAACCGGGGGCCGAACCGATACGGTTCGCGGTGATCATCGGAGTGAATCCCGGTATGGGCCATACCACGCCGCCAAGCGTGCCGCCCGGCCTTCGGGCCTCGAGGGCCGCCCCATGACCGAAGCGTTCCTCGACGATTTAGCCGGCCGGATCGAAACGCTCAAGGCCGACGGCCTGTTCAAGCAGGAGCAGGTCATCGCTTCGCCGCAGCAGGGCGAGGTCACCCTCGAGACGGGCGCTGACTGCATCAACCTGTGCGCCAACAACTACCTGGGCCTCTCCAACCACCCCCGCCTCGTCGAGGCGGCGAGGGACGCGCTGTCCCGCTACGGTTTCGGGATGTCCTCCGTCCGGTTCATCTGCGGCACGCAGGTTCCCCACAAGCTGCTGGAGGAGCGCCTGAGCGCGTTTCTGGGAAGCGAGGACACCATCCTCTTTCCCAGTTGTTTCGACGCCAACGCGGGGCTGTTCGAGAGCCTTCTGGGAGAGGAGGACGCGATCATATCCGATGCGCTGAATCACGCGTCGATCATCGACGGCGTGCGCCTTTGCCGCGCGAAGCGGTTTCGCTACGCCAACAACGACATGGCGGACCTGGAAGCCAGGCTGACCGAAGCGGCCGGCGCGCGCTATCGCCTGATCGCCACGGACGGTGTTTTCTCGATGGACGGCTATCTGGCCGACTTGCCGGCCATCTGCGATCTGGCGGAAAAGCACGACGCCATGGTGATGGTCGACGACAGCCATGCCGTCGGCTTCGTCGGCGCCACCGGGCGGGGCACGCCTGAGCGCCTGGGCGTCACAGGGCGGGTCGACATCCTGACGGGGACCCTCGGCAAGGCGCTGGGGGGCGCGGCCGGGGGCTACGTCTCGGCCCGCCGCGTGGTCGTGGAATGGCTGCGCCAGAGCGCGCGCCCCTACATCTTCTCCAACACGCCGGCGCCCGTCATCGCCCAGACCGGCCTAGCGGCGCTGGATTTACTCGCAGGCTCCACGGAACTGAGAGACAGGCTCTGGCGCAACACGAAACGCTTCCGCAAAGAAATGACCGCCCTGGGATTCGAACTGCTGGCCGGGGAGCATCCCATCATTCCGCTGATGCTGCGCGACCCGAAGCTGGCCCAGAATTTCGCCGGCGGACTTCGCGAGAAGGGCGTCCTCGTCACCGCGTTTTCGTTTCCCGTTGTTCCGCGCGGGGGGGACCGGATCCGCACGCAGATGTCGGCGGCCCACGATCCGGAGGATCTCGACCGCGCCATCGGCGCCTTCGCCGAGGTAGGCCGGGGACTCGGAGTCATCGCGTAATGAGCGCCTTCAAGCTGGAAGGACATGCGGCGGTCGTCACGGGCGGCGCGAGCGGCATCGGACTCGCCACGGCGCATACGCTGGCGGATGCGGGCGCGGCCGTCGTCATCGCCGACCTGAACGAGGAGGCGGGCGCAGGGGTGGCGGAGGCGCTCAAAGAACGAGGCGCCAACGCGCAGTTCGTCCGGACCGACGTGGCCGAGGCGGGAGACGTGGAAGCGCTGATTGCGGCGGTTACGGAGCGGTTCGGCTCGCTGGAAATCCTGATGCATTTCGCAGGGATCGGGAAGGAGATACCCGCGCTGGAGACCACGCTCGCGGAATGGAACCGCATCATCGCCGTTAACCTCACGGGAAGTTTCCTGATGATGCAGGCCGCCGGCGCCGTGATGGTGGAGGCGGGGTACGGGCGGATAATCTCGATGTCCTCGGTGGCGGGGCTGCGGGGCGGAACGGGGCGCGCTGCCTACGGCGCGTCCAAGGGCGGCGTCGCGGCGTTGACGCGGGTGATGGCGACCGAGTGGGCGCCGTTCGGCGTGACGGTCAACACCCTGGCGCCGGGACCCGTCGAAACCGCGCTGGTGAAGCGAATGCACGACGAGGAGACCCGCCGCTCCTATCTCGAGCGCGTTCCGGTGAACCGCTACGGGGCGCCCGAGGAGGTGGCGGCCGCGGCCCTCTACCTGGCGCTGCCGGAATCGGGCTACATCAACGGCGTGACGCTGCCGGTGGACGGCGGCTTCGACGCCGCCGGCGTCTTAAAGCGCGGCCCCGGGGGGTCCGGGACGAGCGCCTCCTGAAGCGTCGGGCTTCCCGAGAGGAAAGCCCGATGAAAAACTCCGATGCGGGTGCATCGCTTTTACTTTCCACTCCCCCCTTGAGGGTTGTTGAAAAAGCTCCATGCGGCAGAGTTTGTCGTCATTCCGGCGCATACCGGAATGACGACAAAAACCGCATTCACCCGTAGGGGCGGCCCCCCGTGGCCGCCCGTATCGGATATGTCCATCCCCGTGGTTGCGCTTCGAAGGGACAGGCGCAGAGGCATCGAACTGGTCACAGCCTCGGACAGGCACGGGGGCCTGTCCCTACAAACCATCTACTTGCAGGCTATCCATACGGGTTTTTCAACAGACCCCTTAAGGGGGGGAGTGAAATTCACCGCGCTCCTTTTGTGAGGTTTTTCAACAGCACCTGCAGCACGGCGTCCATATGCGTCGCGCCGCCCTCAGGGCGCAGCCAGGAACAAGCTCTAGTTTGGTGAAAATACGGCGGCCATAAGACCGGGCGTCGCACCCCCCGATTCGACAGATAATACAGAGGCCGTCTCCTGGAGATGACGGTCCGGCCGCGGAGCGCCAAGTCGCCGCAGCGAAGGAGAGGGTCTCCCGCCTCGGTCGGCGATTCCTCCCAAACAGGTCGGAATCGAACCTCCAGTTTCCGTGGCGGCCCGGCTCCCGCCTCCGTCCGGGTCATACTCTTCCTCGTCGAGCGGGTATGATCACGCATTTGCCCGCATTTGCCGTGGCCGGGTTTTCGCGCGCGTGGGCGAGAATTTCCCGCGCGAAAGGCAGTCTCTGCATCGATACGGGGAGGGGTGAAAATGAATCAGGCAGGTCGGCGGGAGGCGGGACGATCCTCAGTTTCCCCGGGAAGCGCAAACGCCCGCCTCTCGCCCGCGCCCGTGGGGGCTCGTATGGACATCGCGCGGGAACGCGGCCTTTGGAGGGAGGCGAGCGAAGATCGGCAAACAATGCAAATAATCATATTTTCGATAAAATTAGATAAATTCACGGGGTTTTTCGGTAAATTGATGAAAAGCGCCTGCCTCGTAACCGGTTGTAATCAAAAAGATTACTTATTAAATCTGAGTGTGGCTCACTCAAATATAGCGACAAAAAAAGATTTTCGATTCCCGCGCATTTGCCCGCAACAGCCCGCATTTGCGCGCGATGTGCATCCGGCGCGCGCCTATCCGGGCCTCCGGGAGAAGAACTCGCGGTATTTGGGCGCGAGCGGCGCGTCGCGCCAGTCGAAGCCGGTGGCGTCGGCGGCCTGCTCCATCTCCCGCGCCGTCCAGTCGTTCTCATCCGCCAGATGGTTCAGCGAGCAAATCCCGGCCCGCCCCGTGGCCTTTCAGTGGACAAAGGCGGGGCCGTGGGCCTTGGCTTCGGTGAGCGCGCGGCTCACATCGGCCAGCGAGGCGGGAGTGAACTCGACCGGCGAGACGGGGATGTTCAGGTAGCGCATGCCCAGAGCGTCGGCCTCGGCCCTGGCGCGCTCGGGCGGGAGGTCGCCCTGGTCTTCTTCGGGAAAGCGCGTGTTGATGATGGTCTTCACCCCTCGCGCGGCGAGGGCTTCGAGGTCCGCGGGCTCGGGCTGCGAGCCGAAGGATATGTCGTCCGATGCGTTGAAGAATTCCATCCAAATAACTCCATATGTGGGGGTTAATCTGTTGTCACGCCCTCTATCTTGAAGGGCTCGCCGTTCACCTCGATGGTGGAGTTGAGCGGCACGGGCTCTGAAATGAGGGCCTCGGCGAAACAGCCGTTCTTGGCGTTCTTGATGAGGTGGGCGAGCCTGTCCGCAGGCTCGTCGGATTCGACTTTCAGGTGCGTGTCCACGCTCTCCCACTTGTTGAACACGGTGCCCTTGAGCACCGAGCCGCCCAAAAGCTTTCGGAACCGGACAGAGACGCTCGCTCCTTTGATTTCCATTTTCATCATGTGCGCGTACCGCGACACCTGAGTGAGCAGTCAGAACCCCGTCGCCATCGCGAGATAGGCCATCGGCGTGGGATATTGCGCCGTACCGCCGATTCCCGCGCCCTCGTCGCAGAAAATCTCGAATTTGCCCGCCGTGCCGCGTTTGAGCTGCAGGGAGCCCTCGTGCATCTCCGTGTGGACGGTGTTGTCGGTAAAGAGTCCTCCGGCCGGGTGTTCTGGCTTGTCGATGACGCGCTCGCCCGGCACGGTGGAGGTGCTGTGTCCGTCGATGGGGCCTTCTTGCATGGATGTTCTCCTCATGGATGAATATGCGGTTCGTTTGATAGTGTTGATGTACGAAGGATACGACAAACGCTCTCTGAAATATAGTTTCCCAGGCGGGTTTGATTGAGGAATCGCGCCAAGCCTGCTAAACAGGGGGTCACCAAATCTATGAATGGCCGGCGCGGCGAGGGGAGCACGTTCCGCCGCCGCGCGAGGCCGGGAGGAATCCGGATATGTTCAACAAGTTTCATCACATCGGCGTCGCGGTGAAGGACATGGACGCCGCCATCGCCCTATACGAGGGCATGGGAGCGAAGCTGCTGGCGCGGGAGACCTCTGCCGACGGCGCGACCGATCTGGCCATGCTGGACCTGGGCGGCGACCTCATCGAGCCCATCTCGCCCATCAGGCAGGACACCCCTCTCGCCAAGTTCATCGAAGAGCGCGGCGAGGGCCTCCACCACGTGGCGTTCGACGTGAAGAACATCGACGGCGTGCTGGCCGACATGAAGGCGCAGGGCTTCGAACTCATCGATGAGAAATCCAGGCCCGGCTTCGGCGGGCACCTCATCGCCTTCATCAAGCCCAAGAGCACGATGGGAACGCTGTGGGAGCTGGTGGAGGACGTCTAGGGTTTATTTTGGGCGGACCCAGGTGAGACCTTCCGTTTTAATTACCCTGGATTAGGCCTTCTCGGACTTTCGGCATCGTGCGCGCGATGTCCCGTATGGGGAGGCCGTGCGTCGGCGCTACGATTTCGACGTTCAACTCGGCCATCAGTTCTTCGAGTTTGTCGGCGTAGATGTTCATGTCGGTGAAGGTGGTCCAGAACAGGGCACGTTCGGCGAAAACGCCCAGCACGTCGACCAGGTCGAGAGAAGTGGCTTCCTCGGCGAACATCCCGCAGTGCCCGTCCGTGTGGTAGTGGCTGTAGGCGAAGCCGTCTCCGGGAAACAGCACGCGCCCTTTGGTTTCGAACCCCCAGAGAGAACTCCTCAAGTCCCTGATCACGGGCTCCACGGCCATGAATTGCGTATTTCCTAAGTCGATGGCGTCTCCCACGCGCATTTCCTTAAAGCGGCCTTCGTGCTGGGGAAACGCCAGATGGTAGTCGCACATGTCCCCGTGGATGGTGAGGTCGGGGTATCTGTCGAGCACGCGGCCCAGACCGCCCGAGTGGGGCGTTTCCTGATGGGTGAGGAAAAGGTGTTTGAGCGGCCCGCCGCCTTTGGCAAGTATATCTCTCATCTGCCCTTCGATAATGGGAAAATCCTTGGGATGTCCCGTCTCCACGAGCATGGAGGCTTCTGAGCCGATGACGAGGAAGGCCGCGTTGTAGGAGTGATAGATTTTGCCTTGTGAGTGCTGCACGAGGCAATCGCCGAGCCAGAATACGCCAGGCGAGACTTCACGGGGCAGAGGATAGCTCATGAGCGCTCCTATCTCTCTAATCCCAATGCGACGTACCCTGGTTTGACGACGCTCCGGTCGAAACCCGCCAGAACCTCATCCAGCACGGCGAATTGCTGCTCTACCAGATGACGCCCGCGCAGGATGGCGCCGTAGCCCGGAGCGATGGTCTCGATATCGTAGCGCTCGAAGACTTCGGCGATCCCTTTGCGGATGGAATCCGTCCTTGCACCCTCGAGCCACCAATAGCGCGTGTTCAGCAGGAACGAGCGAACGAAAGAAGTCGTCGTCACCTCGTCTTCATCCAGCAGCCAGGGACCTTCCGCCCTATCCGTCCAAAGATGGCTGAACATGTCCGAGGTGAACAGCGTGCGCGTGGCCGCATCGTAAATCCAGCGGGTGCTGATGAGACGAATCGGCGCGATCATCACCTCGATGTATCTATCGCCGATTTCGATGGGATGAAGCGGTTTCAATATCGTGGTGGGAAGGATGGGATTGCCGTTGTTTCCGCCGCCGGGCTCGAGCGCTTCGAACTCGAGCCATTCGTTGATTTCCGGCACGGGGGCGAGGCACTCCACCACGTTGAAGCGTTTGGCGACCGCCATGGCGTTGCCCACCGACATGAATTCGTTGATTCGCAATGGAAGCAGATGCAGGGGCGAATCGGGGTCGATGAGAGATTCCAGCTGCGCCAGGATTTCGGCCTCGTGGGCGGCGTAACCGGTATCGAGTAGAAGCGCACCTGAGTCATCTTTCAAAAGAAAGCAGTTCGAGACACTGTGCCCGCGTGCGCTGATGGGATATGCGCTGATCCGCCCGTCCAGGGGGAAAGTATTGTGGAGGGCGTAAACCTTTCCTTCCGTGAGTTCGACGACTTTCGAGTAAGACATGCGTCCGGCGGCCTTTCCGTGTTCGGCCCGAAAAAAAATACGGTACCGAGAGGGCATCACGTGATTAGAAGCTTGAACATTGCATTGTAAACCCATTCCGAGCTAAATGGCGATCCAGGTCAGCATTTATTCTGAGGGTTGATTCCCTCCCGTGGGCGGCACCTTCCTGGAGGAGGCACCCCCTAACGCCATGTTATATGGAAGGTTATCCGTCATGCAGTCCACCCTCACCAAAATGCCGACTCCCCCGCTTTCCAAAGGCCGGGGGACGGGGTAGGATTTCTGAAGAGCCTGCGATGAATTCGGCCGGTTGGGTCTCGTGCGGCGGGAGCCCGCGAACCCCGTCAGGTCCGGAAGGAAGCAGCGGTAAGTGGATACTCCCGGGTGCCACGAGGGCGCCTGGCCGGTCGACTTCATCGCAGGGTCTGCGCGTTGCTCATGGGGTATGGGGCCCTTTGATGACGAAAATCCTTGGGATGGATTCTTGATGGCCTTCATCGGCAGCGCCAGGAAATGGCGTCCGCAGCGTTTCGAGGAACTCATCGGCCAGGAGCACATCCGGCGAACGCTCTCAAACGCGCTCGCATCGGGGCGCGTCGCCTCCGCGTATCTGTTCAGCGGAACGCGCGGGGTCGGCAAAACAACCACCGCGCGCATTCTCGCAAAAGCGCTCAATTGCGAATCAGGAGACGGTCCTCTGCCCGAGCCGTGCAATGAGTGTTCATCGTGCGAGGAGATCACCAGGGGCAGCCATCCCGATATACTGGAAATCGACGCCGCCACCTATACAGGAGTGGACAACGTACGTGAGTTGCGCGAGGGCCTTCGCTACCAGCCCGCGCGCGGGCGCTACAAAACGGTGATTTTCGATGAAGTGCACATGCTCTCCAAAAGCTCCTTCAACGCTCTGCTGAAAACGCTCGAGGAACCACCACCCCACGTCGTCTTTATTCTGGCCACCACGGAAGTCAAAAACGTACCCGACACTATATTGAGCCGCTGCCAGGTGTTCGAGTTCAGGAGGATCACAACCTCCGTCATCGCGGCGCATCTCTCGAAGATCGTCGATGCGCAGGGGAGGAAGATGGACGAGGCGGCCGTCAAGTTGCTGGCACGGATGGGAGAGGGGAGCATCCGCGATGCGCAGTCTCTGCTTGATCAGGTGCTGGCTTTCGCCGCCGAGGATCCGGTATCGAGCGTAGAAGTGGAAAAAGTGCTCGGGGTGCCCTCGGGCAGCATCCACAAAGCATTGGTCGAGGCGGTGATCGCGCGCGACGGCAACAAGGCGCTCACCGAACTCAAAGGCCTCTTCGACGCAGGCCACGATCTCAAACTCTTCTCCGCGAACCTGCTCGAGTATTTGCGCGATTGTATGGTGCTCCTGTCCGCCGGCGATGAGGAGGCGCTCTTCGACGTGGCGGCTTCGGAAGTCGAAGATCGCAAGCAGGTGGCCACGAAAATGAGTTTCGCCGAAGCGCATCAGGCGTATTCCATTCTGCAGGGAGCAGAGTTCGAACTCAGGACATCGGACCATCCCCGAATGACGCTCGAGGTCGCGATTCTTCGCATGTGCCAGATCGAGCCAATAGCGGATCTGGGCGCTTTGATGGAGAGGCTCGAGTCTATAAGCGGGGGAAAGGCGCCGAATCCTCCCCACGTCCCCTCGCCGAAGGCGGAACCTACTGGCGGCGTGCCGCCTCCGGCTACTCGTGAAACCACGGCCCCCGCCACGTCGCCGCCAGCGACTGAACCTGCTTCAGGGAGTTCTCCCGTCGCACAGGCAGAAGCGCAGGAGTGGAACACCGTCCAGGCACGGCGCATATGGACGGGAGCGGTGGAGGCCTTGCGCCCGATGAGGCGTCCTCTTTTCCATGGCGTTGAACTCGATCTGGAGACAGAAGGAATCATCCGCGTGGTTCTCGCCCGGGAAAACAGAAACGCGCAGGGCCTGCACATGGCACAGGAAGTGCTACCCGAAATCGAGGAATTCTTCAGGGCGCATTCCCCCTGGAGCGCCAAGGTCGAGATAGCGGGCGTGGAAAATGGAGCGCATTCGCAAACCGGACAAGAGGCCGGGGAGACAAGCAATGCGCGCGTCCAGAAACTGGATGAGCATGAAGAAGCGGTGATTCAGGAAATCGTTGATTTGTTCAACGGAAAGATAGTCGACATTCGCCATGGGCGGATGCGAAAATCGGGTGGAAATTCATACGTTTGAGTGGTGAGGGAAACACCTCGGGGAGATTCTCATGTTAAAAGGCGGCATCGGCGGTTTAATGAAACAGGCGCGCCAACTCCAGGACAAGATGGCCAAACTTCAGGAGGAGATGGCGGCAAAGACTGTGGAGGCCTCCGCCGGCGGCGGCATGGTGAAC
>LXNJ01000102.1_pt1 | contig 57373 bp, 50 predicted proteins | sample 809081 | NCBI WGS metagenome assembly LXNJ01 (sample SAMN04870510, study PRJNA318959) | sponge metagenome | biome: sponge; feature: marine sponge reef; material: water | host: Petrosia ficiformis | place: Greece: Milos, Mediterranean Sea | collected 2013-05-29 | depth 5-7 m
AAGCGCTCCGCCTCCGTCGCCGGAGCCTCCAGTTCCCTGAGCAGGTTGTGGAACTCCAGGTCGCGGAAGACGGACGCCGCCTTTTCCGCGTCCAGCGTCCGTGATCGGAGGCTGTCGAGATCCAGACTCACGGGCGCATCGGTGCGGATCGTCACCAGTTCCCGGGAGCGCCGTGCGTCATCCGCATGCTTGAGGAGCGCGTTGCGCGCCCGCGCGGCCGTGATCTCTTCCGCGCGCGCCAGGATCGACTCGAGGTCGCCGAACTGCCGGATGAGGGCGGGCGCCGTCTTCTTCCCGATGCCGGGCACGCCCGGGACGTTGTCCGACGAGTCGCCGAGCAGCGCCAGGAAATCGGTCACGCGCTCCGGGGGCACGCCGAGCCGCTCCTCCGCATTGTCCGGGGTCACCCACACCTGCTCCACGCCGGCCGGCCCGCCGCGGCCCGGATTGAGCAACGCGGTGCGATCGTCCACGAGCTGATGGAAGTCCTTGTCTCCGGAGACGATGACGGTGTTCAGACCGCGGCTTGCGGCCTCCTGCGCGAGGGTCCCGATCACGTCGTCCGCCTCCCACCCATCCGCCTCGATGACGGGCACCCGGAAGGCGTCGAAGACCTCCCGGCACCTGGGGAGGGATGCCCGGAGTTCGTCGGGCATCTTTTCGCGCGTGGCCTTGTATTCCGGGTAGATGTCGGTGCGGAAGCTGTCGCCGGCATCGAACGCGACGCCGAGATAGTCGGGTGCGTGATCGCCGATCAGCCGCATGAGGAAGCGGGCGATGCCGTAGGGGGCCGACGTGTTCTCGCCGCTCGAGGTGGTGAGCGGCCGGTTGATCATGGCGAAGAACGCGCGGTAGATGAGTGCGTAGCCGTCGAGCAGGAAGAGCGACGGACCCGCGGCGTGTGAGGGCTTCACCATGCGTGGCGCCGCCGCACGGCGATCACGGGCTGTCGGCGATGGTCAACATGGCACCTATGTATGGCCGGGGGGCGGTCCGTGGCAAAGCCCGGTGACAACCCGCTGACAAAAAAAGCGCCCCGCCGGGAGGGGCGGGGCGCGTGAAGCTCCGGCTGTGGCGTCCGGTCAGGCGGTGCGCACGACGCGGGTCGCATGCAGGCCCTTCTCGCCCTGCGTGAACTCGTAGTCCACCTCCATCCCTTCGACGAGCGTCTTGTACCCGTCCATATCGATGGAAGAATAGTGCACGAAGACGTCAGCGCCGCCGTCGGGCTGCTCGATGAAACCGTACCCCTTCGAGTCGTTGAACCACTTTACCGTACCTGATGGCATCCTGCCTCCTGCGAACCTCGGTGATGGGTGTTGCGGGCGCGTCGCGCGGCTGGCCGTGCATCGTTTTTCGCTCCGCCGGACATGAGAGAAAGCCTATGCTATGGGAGCGATTTGGATGCGTCAACACGTCGCCGCGGACGGCCGTTTCAGGGCTTCGAGGCGCCCAGGTCCGGGTACAGGAAGCGGTAGATTTCGGCGAGTTCCGTGACCGCACGCACGTACTCGCGCGTCTCCCGGTAGGGGATCCGCTCGACCAGTTCTTCGTCATCCGAGAACTCGGGAAAGTCGCGCCAGCGCACGTAGCGATGGGGGCCGGCATTGTAGGAGATCATCCCCGCGATGTCGAAGCCATCGAAGCGGCCGAGCACTTCCGACAGATACCGGGTTCCGAGCCTCAGGTTGACCTGGGGGACCGTGAGCTGGTGACGGCGGTAACCGGCGAGTCCGGCTCGAGAGGCGACGTCGCGGGCCGTCTCCGGCAGCAGTTGCATGAGACCGATGGCATTCGCCACGGAACGGATCTCGGGATCGAACATCGACTCGCGACGCGAGAGTCCGGCGACGAAGTGGGGCGAGAGTCCGTTCCGCTGGGCCGCGGCGACGAGGGCCTCGTGGAACGGAAGCGGATAGATCGCTTCGAGCAGCGGCCGGGTCCAGCGGCCGCGAATGGCCTGCGCGCGCCACCCCTCGCGAATTCCCTCCCGCGTCCATTCCGCCGCGTTCAGGGCGTGCGCGAACGCGAGGATCGCGCCGTAGGTGGACGGTCCGCGCTCTCTGGCCCGGCGGTACTCCCGGCGTGCCCGCTCGGGCCACCCCACCTCCCGCAGCGTGTTCATGCGCCGGAGCGCGGTCGCGTGGATGGGGTCGAGGTCGGGCAACGGCTCCGCTTCCCCGAGCCCGACCGTTGCCAGGCGATCCGCACCGGTGCGGGGCTCCGCGAGGATGGCGTAGTAGTCGAGCGGGTTGTACCGGAGGGCGCGGGCGTAGAACGCGCTCGCGGCCTGGGTGTCGCCCAGCGCCTCCGCCACCTTGCCGCTCCAGTAGATGGCGCCCTGGGCCCACCCGCCCTCCGGGTAGCGCTCACGGTATTCGGCGAGGAGCGCGCGCGCCTCCGGGTAACGGCCCTCGTGATACGCGAGGAGGGCGAGCCGCTCCAGCGACCGCGATCCGTAGCTCGCTTCCGGGAATGCGCGGTAGGAGCGCTCGAAGCCCTCCGCCGCGACGTCCGCGCGGCCCGCGTCGTGCTCGAGGTCCGCGAGCAGGTAGGCGGCGCGGGCGGCGACATCCCCGGAGCCGCGCGCCGCCGTCTCGTGAGCCGTCGCGGCGTCGCCGTCGCGTCCGAGCGCACGGTAGATGCTGGCGGCGAGCATCCACAGCGACGCCCGGGGTGCGGTGACGGAAGCGGGATCCGCGGTCCACGGGGCCAGCGTCTCCGCCGCCCGCGCGGGAGCGCCCAGCGCCATGTACGCCGAAGCGAGCGATTCGGCGATGCCCGGGCGTTCGGCCGCGGGTGCGAGCTCGAGCGCCTCCGAGAGATAGCCGGCGCCGCGGGAGTGACGGCCGGCGCGGGTGTCGGAGCGCCCGACATCCCGCAGCGTCCGCCACGATCGCGTGAGCGCGAGTAGCGCCGGTCCTGTCTCCGGCGTCTGGAGGCCTCTCGCGATCGCGTCTGCGAAGGCCGACGCCGCCGAGGCCGAATCCCCGGTCGCCAGGTAGTGCGGCCCGAGGTGCCGGGCGGCGAGGATGTTCCGGACGCCCCTGCCGGCGCGGCTCGCGAGCGCGGCCCCGCGTTCGGGATCATCGAGTTCGAAGGCGAGGCGCGCCGCCGGGAGGAGCGCGGAATCCGCGGGGACGCGCGCCTCCTGCACGATCGAGTCGGCGAGGGCGAAGGCGTCCCGGTCCTCGGCCTCGGCCAGGGCGTAGAGGCGGGAGAGCCGCAGCCACGGAGCGAACTCGGGGTGTTCGCGCTCGGCGAGGGCGAGCTGGTCCCGCGCTTCGAACCACTGGTAGCGCCGGTAGGACACGCGGGCGAACTCCACCCGCGCGGCCAGCGGAGGCGTCCCGTCGACCGCGCCCAGATACGCGCGATAGTGCGCCGCGGACCGGGTCACGCTGTCGAGCCCCGCGTACGCTCGAGCCCGGAGGAGCATGGCCTGCGCCCGCGCGGCCGGGGTCGAGCTCTCCCGCTGCGAGAGGAGACCCAGCACGGAACCCCATGCCCGCTGCTGCGCGAAGGCCTGCGCCGCTAGCAGCACGACCTCGTCCCCCCGCGCCTCGCCCGCGGCGAGTTCGCGCGCGAGAAGCGCCGATGCCGACACCGGCATCCGGACGTCGAGGAGGCGCCGCGCCCGCTCCAGCACAGCGGGGTCTGCCGTCGCGGCCGCGGCGTCGCCGGGGTTGGGGGGCCGTGCCGCGTTCCCGGCCTGCGCGCCAAGCGCGGACGCCAGGACGAGCGTCAGCAGCGACCCCAGCCCGGGACCGCGCACGCAGTGGAGGCGCACATGGAAGCGCACATGGAAGCGCTTATGGAAGCGCACAAGGCGCTGGATTCGCCGTCGAACCTGCACAGGAGGGCCTCCTTCCCACGTCGTCCCCACCCCATTCACGCCGGACCCGCCCTGCGGGCCCGACACCGAACTTCGATCCTCCGGTGGCCCCGATGCAAGCGGAGGGCAGGCGGAAGGCCGACCGGGGCCCATGCAAGAACGGCCCGCCGAGATGGCGGGCCGCTTGTTCGGAACCTCTTGTGTGCGCCGCGAACGCCGCGGCGACCGGCTCCTTTTCGAGCTTGGTCCTAGCTGCCCGCGCGCTCGTGCAGCGCGTCGATGAGACGCTGGGCGCTCTCTTCCATGTCGATCACGAGGCGGTCGATCTTTGTCACGAAGTAGTTGTGGAAGATGTTGATCGGAATCGCGATCGTGAGACCGGTGGCGGTGGTGATGAGCGCGACCTTGATCCCGCCGGCGACCAGCGTCGCCTCCACTTCGCCCGCGATCTCGATCGCCTGGAAGGCCATGATCATCCCGATCACGGTTCCGAGGAAGCCGAGGAGCGGAGCGACGTTCGACAGCGTCGCCAGCCACACGAGACCCTTTTCGAGCCCCGCGACTTCGATGGCGCCGGCGTTCTCCACCGCCTGCGTCGCGCGCTCGGTCCCTTCGTTGTAGCGGGAGAGCCCGGCACTGAGGACGTTCCCGGCCGGAGCTCCGGACTGGGTGCAAACTTCGAGCGCCTCCTCGAGGTGGCCGGAGGCGATCTGTTCGTCGGCTTCCCGGAGAACGTTCTTGTTCTTGCCGCCCTTCAACTGCAGGTCGACGAGCTTCCAGACGATGATGAGGATCCCAATGGCCAGCGCGGCGCCGAGCGGCCACATCATCCACCCGCCGGCTTCCCAGATCTCCGCGAGGTTGAGCGTCTGTCCTTCGCCCAGCGTCAGTGTCTCCTGCAACCAGAGTGTGGACGCGATCAAGGTGGGCCTCCCGGTAAGGTTGATCGATTTGACTGACTCGCGGCACCGATGCACGGAGGCGTCGGAGTGCGAGCGGAACCAAGCTAGAAGCGGTCTGCGGGACCGTCAAGCGGTAGGACAGGGCCGTTCCCGGAGCCAGAGCCAGGCGCCGGAGCGGTGGACGCGCTCGTAGCGGGCGGCGAGGCGGATCAGAGCCGGGGAGGGGGCGGTCCCCGCGGAAGCGCCGGTTGCGGCCTGGCCGGGCGCACCGAACGCGTCGGCCACGCAGTCCGCGAGGCGCTCGACGATGAGTCGCGGGTCGGGCGCCGGGTCGAGCAATTCGTTCAGGCCGATCGCCGGTCCCTTCCCGGAGACCCCCGCCACGGCGCGCTCGTCCGGCCCGACGTCGCCTCCGCCCAGGTCCCCGAGGCGCTGCCTGTCCTCGAGGAGGATCGACCCGTGCTGAAGCACGCCCCCGCGGCGGCGGCACTGCGCGCTGCCGACGAGCTTGCGGCCCCGCGCGGTGAGTTCTCCCGGGGCGGGATCGCGAAAGCAGCTCGCGGCGGAGATGCGGGAGGCTTCCGCGAGACGCGCCTCCGCCGCGTCGCCCCCAACCGTGTCGAGGGGGACGCCGAGGGAGCGCAGCCCCTCGCCCAGCGCGCGGTGCACAGTCTGCAGGACGGCCCGGGGCCCGCCCCACGCCCGGGCCGGACAGGCGAAGGCGTACGTGATCTCCGGTCCATGGAAGACGGATCGGCCACCCGTCGGCCGCCGAACGGCATCGACGCCCGGGCGAAGTCTGTCGGGAGCGCGCCCGAGGAGCCGGTCCGGCGCCGCCTGATGCCGGCCGAGCGACAGACACCAGGGCTCCCAGCCATAGAAGCGGAGGAGCGTCGAACCGTCCGCGGCGAGTTCGAGCATCGCCTCGTCCACGGCCATGTTGCGGGCGCCGTCCGCCACGGCCCAGGGGAGAACGATGCAGGGAGGCCCCCCGGGCCGGACACGCGCACGCCGCGCGGTCACAACTCCAGAGCCTCTCCGGGCTCGAGAATCACGACATCGGCGGCATCGCCCACGGCGTCCGTGAAGCGCGCCGGATCGACGTCGATCAACTCCCACGTGCCGTAGTGGTTCGGCACGGCGATGCGGGGTTCGATCATCTTTATCGCGCGCGCGGCGTCTTCCGGGCCCATCGTGAAGTTGTCGCCGATCGGCACCAGCGCCACATCCACTTCCCCGTTCAGAAGCTCCATGTCGCGCGTGAGCGCCGTATCTCCGGCGTGGTAGACGCGCGTGCCGTCCACGGTGAGGAGGATGCCGGCCGGAGTCGTCGTATACGCCTCGGCGCCCGGCGCGTCGATCTTCCCGCCGTGGATCGCCGGGGTGAGCTTGACGCGCCCGAACGGGAACTCGTGGGCGCCGCCGATGTGCATGGCATGGGCGTTCCCGTGGCCCTGCACCTCCCCGGCGTACGACACGATCTCGTAGGTGGCGATGAGCTTCGCGTTCGTCGCCTGGAGGATGTCCCAGGTGTCCGCGATGTGGTCGCCGTGCCCGTGCGTGAGGAGGAGATAGTCGAGGCGGTCGGTGAAGTGTTCCGGTCCGACGTCCGCCACGGGGTTCCCGGTTAGAAACGGGTCGATGAGGATGCGCGTTCCGTCCGCCGTCTCGATCTCGTAGCAGCTCTGGCCGTGAAAGACGAGCCGTGCCATCCGCTTCCTCCTGGTCCCTGTAGCTGGTCCCGTGCCGGTCCCGTGCGCCTATACCGCCGCCGTGTCGGCGATCTCGTTTTCGTAGCTCTCGATCGGCGGACATGCGCAGACGAGGTTCCGGTCTCCGTACGCGTTGTTCACGCGGCGCACGGGCGGCCAGAACTTCCACTCGCGGGTCGACGGCGCCGGCCAGGCCGCTTCGCGACGCGTATAGGCGTGGTCCCATGCGTCGGCCGTGACCATCTCCGCGGTGTGCGGCGCGTTCTTCAGCGGATTGTCCTTTGCGTCCAGCGTCCCGTCCGCGATCCTTCCGATCTCCTCCCGAATCGAGATCAGCGCGTCGACGAGTCGGTCCAGTTCCCGCTTGGACTCGCTCTCGGTGGGCTCGATCATGATCGTGCCCGCCACCGGGAAGGACATCGTGGGCGCGTGGAATCCGTAGTCCATGAGTCGCTTCGCGACATCCTCGTCCGTCACGCCCGTCCCCCGCCTGAGCGGACGCAGATCGAGGATGAACTCGTGCGCGACCCGCCCGTGCTCGCCGCGATAGAGCACCTCGAAGTGCTCGCTCAGAAGGCTGGCCATGTAGTTGGCGTTGAGCACGGCCGCCTCGGTTGCGGCGCGCACGCCGTCCCGGCCGAGCATGGCGATGTAGGCCCATGAGATGAGGAGAATCGAGGCGCTCCCCCACGGCGCCGCCGAGACCGGCGGGATCGCGGCTTCGCCGCCCACGTCGACGAGCGGGTGCCCCGGCAGGTATGGCGCGAGTTCGTCGGTCACGCAGATCGGACCCATCCCCGGGCCCCCGCCGCCGTGCGGAATCGCAAACGTCTTGTGGAGGTTGATGTGGATGACGTCGGCGCCGTAGTCGCCCGGCCGGCAGAGGCCGACCTGGGCGTTGAGGTTGGCGCCATCGAGATATACGAGTCCGCCGTGCTCATGGACGATGTCCGTGACCTCGCGGATGGCCGACTCGAACACGCCGTGGGTGGACGGATACGTGATCATCGTCGCCGCGAGCCGGTCGGCATGTTTCTCCGCCTTGGCGCGCAGATCGTCGACGTCGATGTTCCCGTTCTCGTCGCAGCGGACGACGACGACCTTCATCCCGGCCATCACCGCGCTCGCCGGGTTCGTCCCGTGCGCCGACGACGGGATGAGGCACACGTCCCGGTGTCCTTCGCCCCGGTGCCGGTGCCGGGCCGCGATCACGAGGAGGCCGGTGTACTCCCCCTGTGCCCCGGAGTTCGGCTGCAGCGAGCAGGCGGGCAGTCCGCTCATCTCGCACAGCCACCGTTCCAGGTCGTCGAACAGGCGCCGATAGCCCTCGGCCTGATCCACGGGGGCGAACGGATGCAGGGACCCGAACTCAGGCCAGGTGACGGGGACCATCTCGGATGTCGCGTTGAGCTTCATCGTGCACGATCCGAGCGGGATCATGCTCGTGTTCAGCGACAGGTCCCGGGTTTCGAGCTTGTGGATGTACCGCAGCATCTCGGTCTCGGAATGATACCGGTTGAAGACCGGGTGCTCGAGATAGCTCGAAGCGCGCGCGAGTTCCGCGGGATAGACGGGCTCCGGAATGTCCGCGACGACGTCCGCGGCGCGGAGTCCCGCTCCCTCCTCGCCCCCCTCGCCCCCGCTACCCCCGAAGACCGCAAACAGGTCCTCGAGGTCCTCGCCCCGCACCGTCTCATCGAGCGCGATCCCGACGGTCCCATCCTCGAAGTCCCGCAGGTTGATGCCGCGCTCGCGCGCCCTGTCGAGAATGTCGGCGGAGGTGAAGCCGGAGGGGATGACCTGCAGGGTATCGAAGAACTGCTCGTGAACGATGGTGTGGCCGAGTCGGTCGAGTCCGCGGGCGAGGGCCCACGTCAACTTGCGGACACGGGTCGCGATGGCGCGGATACCCTCCGGCCCGTGATACACGGCGTACATCCCGGCCATAATCGCGAGCAGCACCTGCGCGGTGCAGATGTTCGAGGTCGCCTTCTCTCGCCGAATGTGCTGCTCCCGCGTCTGAAGGGCCATCCGGAGCGCGGGATTCCCGTCCGCGTCGACCGAAACGCCGATGATCCGCCCCGGCAGCTTGCGCTTGAATGCGTCCGTGGCCGCGAGGTAGGCGGCGTGCGGCCCGCCGTAACCCATGGGCACGCCGAACCGCTGAGAGTTGCCGACGGCGATGTCCGCGCCGAACTCGCCCGGCGGCACGAGCAGCGCGAGGGCGAGCAGATCGGCTGCGACCACGACTCCGGCCCCGTGCTCGTGAAGGGCGTCGCAGAGACCCCGGTAGTCGAAAACCGCGCCCTCCGTGGTCGGGTACTGCAGCAGCGCGCCGAAGGCGTCGTGCGGATCGTGGGCGGCGACATCGCCGTGCTGGAAGAGCCGCACGTGGATTCCGAGCGGCCGGGCGCGGCCGCGGACGACGGCGACGGTCTGGGGGTGGCAGGCCTCGGATACGAGAAAGACGTTCCGGTCGTCGCTCCCCTTGCTGCCCCAGAGCATGAGCATCGCTTCCGCCGCGGCGGTTCCCTCATCCAGGAGCGAGGCGTTCGCGATCGGAAGCCCGGTGAGGTCGATGACCATCGTCTGGAAGTTGAGCAGGGCCTCGAGGCGCCCCTGGGAGATCTCGGCCTGGTAGGGTGTATACTGCGTATACCACCCGGGGTTCTCAAGGACGTTCCGGAGGATGACGCCGGGCGTCAGCGTCCCGTGATACCCCAGCCCGAGGTAGGACCGGAAGGGGCGGTTGAGGCGGGCGAGTTCCCCCGCGCGGTCAAGAAGCCTCCGCTCGGTGACCGCTTCGGGGAGGTCGAGGTCGCGACCCAGGCGGATCGGTTCAGGAACCGTCTCCTCGACAAGCTCGCTCAGGGTCGTCGCGCCCGTCACCTCCAGCATCGGCTCGATATCCGCGGGCGCCAGGCCTATGTGGCGCCCGGCGAACTCGCCGAACGGCTCCATTTCCAACTGCATGTTCAGGAGCGGGCCGTCAGATCTCGTCCGCGTCGGCGACGAGAGCGGCGTACTGCTCGGCAGTGAGGAGGTCGTCGAAGTCTTCGGGCGCTTCGAGCTCGAGCCGGATCATCCATCCTTCACCGTAGGTATCGCTGTTGACGAGACCGGGGTCGGCCTCCAGTGCGTCGTTCACCGCCACGATCGTTCCCGCGGCGGGGCAGAAGAGTTCGGAGACGGTCTTCACGGCCTCGACGGTCCCGAAGGCCTCCATCTGTCCGAACTCTTCGCCGGGCGCGGGGAGTTCGACGTAGACCACATCGCCCAGTTCGCCCTGGGCGTAGTCCGTGACCCCGATCAAGACCTCGCCGTCGACATCGGTTTCCCGCACGTACTCGTGCTCGGGCGTGTATCTGAGGTCTTCCGGAATGTCCGACATGCGTACCTTGCCTTGCTTCGGATCGAACGTCTCTGGGCTGGCGGCGTGGAGACTATACCCGAGCCGCGAGCCGGGCGTCAAGCAACCCGCCGCTAGTCGCCGGAAGCGAGTCTTCGCCGGGCCTTGCGGTCCTTTCTGATCCGCTTCCGCGCGTCCCTCGCGCTCTCGCCCGGGTGTCGCTCGACGACGTCGACGCCTCCCATGCAAACGAGACCGGTGAGGCGGATGACCGGGGCGTCCGGGGCCGGCGGCGTGTCGCGTTCCGGCGTGCTCACGCCCCCCATCAGCGCGATGCCGCCCCACTCGACGCGGACGCCCGGAGGAACGACGATGTCCACGCCTCCCATCAGCGCGAGGAGCCGGACCGAAACCGTCCCCGTCGCGAACGTCGCCTGTCGAAAATCGAGATCCGTACCGCCCATCACGGCGATCGCGGTGAGCTGGCGGGGGGGGACCCAGCTTCCCTTGCGCTCCGTCGCCCCCCAGATCGAGACGATAAGGTCGTTCTCCTGGACGGGTCGCGACGGGTCCACCGGCACGGAGGGCGCCGGCGCGGGTGCGGCGACGTCCGCTGCGCCGTCCGCCGCGGGCGCGGGGACAGCGGGGACACCTGCGCGCGTCTCGCTCCGGAGCGCGGGCAGGTCCTGCTCGAGCGCAACAAGTTCGGCCCGGGTGCGCGCGGCGTACGCGATGTCCAGGCGGCGTTCCAACTCCGTCGTGTTCATGGCGTCGCGCGCGAAATGGGCGCAGAGACGGTCCACCGTCGCCTGCCGCTCCTCCGGCGACAACGCTCCCTGTTGGCTGTCCCTCATCTTCTCCTCGCCGTCTGGCCGGCCTGATTCTCACGCAAGGTGGCAGGGCGAGCAACAGTTCGAGCAACGCGAAAAAACTTGAAAAAACTTGCAGCACGGGCGAACGGACGGCATCATGGCGCACAACAGGTGCTTTGGTGCCCTATCCGTAAACCCCTTGGAAGGAGGTGATCTAGTGTCTGAAGGATGTAGAACCGGGTCTGACTCGGCACGGGCAAGCGATCGCCTCGAGGCTGCGTAACCGGTCTTGAACCGGTGGCGCTCGAGACATGCGCCGACCTGAAAGCTGCGGTGCCTCGCCGGCGTCGCGTCGAGTCAGGTTGCGGTTGAGACAAGAGCCGGCCGCGGGCTTCACGCTCGCGGCCGGTTTCCTTTTCGCCCTCCCTCCGCTCTGAAATGTCGCTATTCAGCAAATACACCGGAGCCGGCAACGACTTCGTGATCGTGCGCGGTGAAGAACTGGGGCTCCGGGATGCGGGGACTCTGGCCGCCGCGCTGTGCCCCCGCGCGACGGGTGTCGGCGTGGACGGCCTGATCACGGTGCGAAGCCTGAGCGAAGACGTCGTCCGCCTCCGGTTCTTCAATCGCGACGGCTCCGAGTTCTCCACCTGCGGGAACGGTTCGCGGTGCGCGGCGCGCTACGCGGTGGACCGCGGGCTCGTGCCCCCCGAACACATCCTCGTGACGGACGACGGTGAGATCCTGGCGCGGGTACGGGAGGACGGCGTGGCCCTCGAGTACGCGCTCGATGCCCGCGTGGAACGCGAGTTGCGCGCGCGCGTCGGGACCGGGAAGCGGAAACGCGACGCGTGGCTGGTGCGGATGGGGACGGCGCACCTCGTGATCCCCGTCCCGTCGGTGGACGTGGAGGATTTCGACGATCTCTGCCGGCCCCTGCGGTGGCGAGAAGATGTCGGTCCGGGAGGGGCGAACGTGCACCTTGTCGCCCGCGACGGAGAGACCGCGGTCATCCGTACCTTCGAACGGGGCGTGGAGGCGGAGACGCTCGCCTGCGGCAGCGGGTGCATGGCGGCTGCGTTCGCGCTCCGGGCGGCGGGCGAGGCGGGGGACCGGGTCGAGTTCCTCGCTCGGTCCCGCGCCCGGTTGACGGTTGAGTTCATCGAGGCGGAGCGCATCCGCCTCACCGGACCGGCGGTGTTCATCTTCGATGGCGTCTTCCCCGAAGCCACGCGCTGACCCGGACGCGCCCCCGGTGGCGGCGCCGCTGCTGGAATGGTTCGACGCCCGGCAGCGGGACGACATCGCCTGGCGCGGAGAGCGGGACCCCTACGCGATTCTCGTGGCCGAAGTCATGGCGCAGCAGACGCGCGTAGAAACCGCGGCGCCGTACCATCGGCGGTTCATGCATCGCTTTCCCGACGTGCGGACCCTCGCGGAAGCGGAGGAGGACGAGGTCCTCGGCCTCTGGGAGGGATTGGGGTACTACGCGCGGGCCCGCAACCTGCGGCGTGCGGCGCGGCGCGTGGTCTCGGAATTCGGCGGGCGGATCCCGAGGACTGTGGCGGAGCTGCGGACGCTCCCGGGGGTGGGCCCGTATACGGCGGGCGCCGTCGCCAGCGTGGCGTTCGGGCTGTCGGAACCCGCCGTCGACGGCAACGCTCGCCGCGTTCTGTCGCGCCTGGGCGATCTCGAGACGGCCTCTCCGTCCGAACTCGATCGCGCCGCGCGCACCCTCCTCCGCGAGGCCTCGGAGCGGCCGGGCGATCTGAACCAGGCGCTGATGGATCTCGGGAGCGCGGTCTGTACGCCGCGCCGCCCGGGGTGCGGCGTGTGTCCGCTATCGACGCGATGTCTGGCCCTGCGGCGGGGCACGATCGGCCAGCGGCCCCCGAGGAAGAGGCGCGCTCGATCTCCGGAGCGGGTCGAGGCGGCGGCCGTGGTCCGTCGCGGCGGCCGCGTGCTCGTGCTGCGGCGGCCGTCGGAGGGGCTCCTCGGTGGCCTGTGGGATTTCCCCTCCGTCGGGCTGCCCTCGCCGACCCCACCGACCTCGCCAGCGGCGGCGCTCACGAGCGCTCTCCGGGAGGATTTCGGCCTCGACTGTCGCGTGGCCGGAGAGATTCGCGTGCTGCGGCATACGTTCAGCCACTTCCGTTTGCGGCTCGCGGTGCACTGGGCCCGGTGGCGGTCCGGCGAGGTCTCGACCCGGCGGCAGCACCGCTGGGTCGGCCCCGGGGAGTTCGGCGATCTCGCTTTTCCCGCCTATCTCCGGCGGCTGATCGATGAGGATGTCTCCCCGAAAGATGTCTCCTCGAGAAAGGCGAGGTAGGCGCGGATCGTAAGGTCGGCCGCCGCGTGGTGGGAGGCGGGAAGGTCCCCGTAGACGGCGGCCCGGATGCGGGCCGGGGTTCGGGCGCCGCCCTCGAGCGCCCGCCGGACGGCCGCCACGCGCCGGAGCCGGTGCGCGCGACATTCTTCGAGCCGTGCGAGCGCTTCCTCGACCGGTGGACCGTGTCCTGGGAACAGGCGCCCGGGACGGAGGGCCGCGATGCGCGCGAGACTCGCGAGATAGGCCCCCACGGAACCGTCCGGGTGGGCAATCATGGTGCTCCCCTCTCCGAGCACGAGATCCCCCGTGAAGAGGGCGCGCGTGGGTTCGAGCAGGTAGCAGAAGTGGTCCGCGGAATGTCCGGGCGCCGGGACCGCCCGCAGACGGAGTCCCTCCCCCGTCTCCATGGCCTCGTCATCGGCGAGCGCGCGGCCCGCCAACTCCAGGCGGTCGAGGGTGGCGGCGGCGGCGCGGAGTTCTCCCCATCGGGCCGCCGCGGCGGCGGCGGACGCGGAGTGGTCCGCGTGCGCGTGGGTCAGACAGACCGCCGCCACGGGTCGTCCGGCGATCACCTCGTCGACACGGCCGAGGTGCGCTTCATCCTGCGGCCCCGGGTCCAGCACGATCACGGGGCCGGTCCCGATCACATACGTCTGCGTCCCGGTCAGGGTGAGCGGGCCCGGGTTGTCGGCGCGAACCGCCGTGATGTCCGATCCGTGCCGGACGATGCGGGACGGGCGCACGCTCGAGATCACCGCGCTTCGTCGTATCCGGGATCTCCGGGCGCGAGCGGCGTCTCTCCAGTACCACTGACGCCGAGTCTGACCAGCGCGGGTTCCACGTGCACATCGCTGAGCGCCGTCATGGCGTCCTCGACCGAGCGGAAGCCGGCGAGGCGCTCGATCGTCCTCGCCGTCGGGAACATCATCGGCAGCGTACCGGAGGAAGAGCGCCGGAGCGCCGAGGCGGGCGTCGTCCAGAGGGCCGCCTCGTGTTCCGGCGTCAGACTCACGCGGCGCGGCCGCTCCTCCAGCGAGAGGAGGAAGAAACGGGTGTCGAACCGCAGCGCCGCACCGCGCGGCGTGATCCAGCGTGCGAAGTACGCGATGCGCGTGGCCGAGAAGTCCAGGTCGAGACGCTCCGCCACGTGCGAGAAGGGGATCCGCTCCGAGAGCAACGCTCGACGCGCCTCGGCCACCGCGTCCCGGTCGAGGCCTCGCAGCGGCGCCGGCATGATGCCCGTCTCCTCGAACAGCTCCCTTAGCGCCGCCACGCACGCCGCGGCTTCGCCCACGCCTGGAAGTCGGTTCGCCCACATCGCGCGGGCGTCATCCTTGTCGATGGCACCGCCCGGGAAGGCCCACGCCCCCGCCCCGAACCTGGCGGCGCCGGGCCGCTGAAGGAGGAGGAACTCCAGCCCGGACGGCGCCCGGGTCGCGACGACGACGGTGGCGGCGGGCCGCGGAGTCACCGCGACCGGCCCGGGATTCATGCCGGACTCATGCCGTCCGGAGGGGGCGCTCAAACTCCGCTGGCCACACGGGCGATGACCAGCAGGACCCCCAGCATCAGCAGGGCGACCGGGAGGGCGGCCGCCAGCAGCCAGGCCGCGAAGGCTCTGCCGGTCGTCGTCCGGTGCGCTTCCCGCAGACCGATCACCGTCAGCACGACTCCCCAAACGGCCGCCACCCAGCCGCCGACGAACGGGATGATGGCGAAGACGCCGGGTCCGCACGCATAGCAGAGGGTGCGAACCGTGGCGGTGAGGCTTCGACGCCCGGGCACCAGCACCAGCACGAACACATGGAGGACCAGGCTCGCAATGATGAGGTACAGCACCGCCCAGAAGGGGGTGAGGAAGAAGTCGGCGAGCCGGCCGGTAGAGCCGACGCCGTCCGCCGCTTCCGGCAGCGCCACGTTCATGATCTCGGCGAGCGTTTCCACGACGCCCGGCTGTCCCGTCGGCAGCAACGTGCCCCAGGTCAGCGAGAGCGTCGCCGCGAGGACGCTGACGAGGAGATAGTAGAGGATCGGGCGCACGGCCGGACGATCGAAGGGTCCGTCCGCAAAGAACGCCCCGGGCTCGAACACGCTCCGGCGCCACGTTTCCACCAGGTTGAGCGGGAACGGTACCGCCGGATCCTCCCATGCGGGCAGGTTGACGTCCGTCGCGCTCTCCCCGCCGCCCGCACGCTCCCCTTTGAAGGCGGCGGCAGCCTCTCCACAGAACGGACAGCGGTCGAACGCCGCACTCTCGTGCCCGCACTTCGCGCACGTCATCATGCGTTCGCGCCTCAGTCGAGGATGCGCAGCGGCATGACGAGGCAGAGGTAGTCGGGTTCGTCACTCGCGGGGGAGAAGGTCGCCGCTCGTTCCGGCGCCTTGAACGTCATCCGAACATCCTCCTCCGGCATGTGACGCAGCACCTCGAGGAGGTACGTCGCGTTGAACCCGATCTGGATGTCCTCGCCCTCGTAGTCCAGCGACAGGGCGTCCTCCGCCTCCCCGAGATCCGGCGTCTGAACCTTGAAACCGAGGTCGCCGGAACGGAAAGAGAGGCGTACGCGCCTCGTCGAATCGTCCGCCATCACCGCAACGCGCCGCACCGCTGTCTCGAGAGCCGCGCGGTTCACGATCGCAACCTTGTCGTTGTCGCTCGGGATCACCTGCTCGTAGTTCGGATACGGCCCCTCGATCAGCGAGGTGAAGACCTCCCGATCCTCGGACCGGAACGCCAGATGGTTCTCCGAACGCGCGATCTGCAGCACGGTGTCGGCCGGATACAGCTTCTGCACCTGGCCCAGCGCTTTCGGCGGGATGATGAGGTCCGCCTCGGCCGGCGGCCCGCTGACATCGAGCTCCCGTGACATCTTCGCGAGCCGGTGGCCGTTCGTTGCGACCATGACGGTCGCCGCACCGCGCAACTGCCACAGGATCCCGTTCAGAATCGGTCGGCTGTCCTCCGTGGATACGGCGAAACTCGTCCGCTCGATCAGCGTCTGGAGCTCGCCGGCGGACATCTCCCAGCTGTCGGCGAAATCGATCTCCGGGAAGTCCGGGAACTCGTCCGGCGCCTGCCCGTAGAGGCGGAACTTGCTCCGGCCGCACTCGATATCCACGCCCGTGGCGGCTCCGCCGCCATTCCCATCCGCGGCCGCGAATTTCACCGGCGCATCGTCGAGCACGCGCGAGATCTCCAGGAGTTGTCTCGCCGGCAGCGCCACGACGCCCGCCTCGGAGATCTCGGCCGGTACGGACAGCGAGACGAAGATGGACATGTCGGTGCCGCTCAGCCGCACGGCGTCGTCCTCCGCATGGATCAGGATGTTCGAGAGAACCGGGAGAGCGGCTCGGGTCGGGACGGCGGCAGCGCTTGCCGCCAGACCCTTCTGGAGTGCCTCTCGGGTGATGGAGAATCTCATTTCAACTCCGGCGGTGTCGGTTCGGGTTTTCCACCCTGAGTTCTACGGTGGCGTATGATATCTGTATCAACGAAGTAGTAGTAGGGCCTGTCGAAGTGTCGAAAATTCGGGTTTTCCCGCGTTTCTCGTGGCCTGCGACGCATCCGTCCGCTGTTGACACCTGTGGAGACACGGACACGGGTTGTCGAAGCTCCGGCGAAACCTCGCCGCCGCCGCGGAGACCCTGCACCCGATGGTGCGCATGAGGAGCGAATCTTCGTCCGGTTTTGCACAATGTTGGCACATGGCGTTGGCACATGGTGTTGGCACATGGTAACGGACGGGGGGGCCTCAGGTTCGGAATAACTCTTGCTGCAGCTGGCCGACGCGGCCGCGAAGCGTGGGATCGGAAGCCATGTCCGCCTCGACCTTGTTGACGGAGTGGATGACGGTGGAGTGATTCCGGCCGCCGAAGAGGTGGCCGATGTCGGAGTAGGGAAGGTCGAGATGTGTCTTGATGAGGTACATCGCGATCTGCCGCGGTACGGTCACGGTCCGGTTCCGCCGTTTCGAAACGAGCGCTTCCACGGAGACGCCCCACGAAGCGGCGATGCGGGCACGGACTTCCTCCGCGGACACTTCGATCACCTGCTCATCGGCGCCGTTGCCCTCCGGCCCCAGCGCGTCGCGCGCCATGTCGAGCGAAATCTCGCGTCGCGTGAGCGAGCTGAAGGCGAGGAGCTTGATCAGGGCCCCCTCGAGCTGCCGCACGGACGTCCGCCGACTCCGCGCGACATACTCGATGACATCGTCGTCGATCTCGATTCCATCCTCCTCCGCCTTCTTCCGCAGGATGGCGGAGCGCGTCTCGAGGTCCGGGGGCTGGATGTCGGTGACGAGACCCCACTCGAAACGGGAAACGAGGCGCTCCTGGAGCCCGGGGATGTCCTGGGGGGGCCGGTCGCTCGTGATGACGATCTGTTTCTTGGCGTCGTAGAGCGCGTTGAACGTGTGGAAGAACTCCTCCTGAGTTCCTTCCTTGTTCGCGATGAAGTGCACGTCGTCGATGAGCAGGACGTCGATCCGGCGATAGCGCTCGCGGAAGAGGGCGGTCTGCCCGGTCCTGATCGCATCGATCATCTCGTTCGTGAACTGCTCCGAGGGGACGTAGGCGACCCGGCAATCCGGGAGTCGGTCGAGAATCGTGTTGCCGATGGCGTGCATCAGGTGTGTCTTGCCGAGACCCGTGCCGCCCCAGATGAAGAGCGGGTTGTATGTCGTGGCCGGTGCGGCGGCCACGCGGTCCGACGCCGCGGCGGCGAGTTCGTTGCTGCCGCCGATGACGAAACGCGCAAAGGTGTAGCGTTCGTTCAGCGCCGCCGCCGCTGGCAGGCCGCCGCGATTCGGCGTCTGCGAAGCCAGCGCGTGACCGGGATCGCCGGGGTAGGGTTCCGTGATTTCGGGGAAGTCGAGACGCTCCTCGGCTCCCTTGTGCTCGAAGCGGAGTCGAAGGCGCGCGCCGAGCTCTCGCTCCGAGATCTCCCGCAGCAGCGGCCCGTACTTGTCCTCGACCCATTCGACCGCGAACCGGGTCGGGGCGGAAACGACGAGCGTGTCGTCGGATAGCGAGACAGCCTCGGTCGATCCGAGCCAGGTGCGATAGGTCTGCTCCGGGAGCACGAGCTTCGCCGATGCGCGAATCTTGATCCAGGCCTCGTGTGCAGTCAGCTCCATCCGTGACGCGCTGGCATGAGAAAAAGACGGTGGGATAGGGGTCCTGATCTTAGGCGAATCCGCCGACGAGTGTCAACGAAGGGGAAGGGGCTCGCGCCGCGTCGCGTGGAGGGCTGGCGGCAGACGTGCGGAGGCGGGCGCCGGGCCGGCGTCGACGGGCCGAATTGACAGTATCCCGCGTCACGTCTAGACTCCCGGGCTGGCCTCGAAAACTTGACGAGATGACCGGAAAGCCTCGGGTGATGTGAGATGGGAAAGCCCACATACAGCAAGCCGACCAACAGGAAGCGCGTTCGCGATCATGGATTCCGGGCGCGCATGAAGACGAAGGCGGGCCGGCGCACGCTGTCGCGCCGCAGAAGGAAGGGTCGAACTCGGCTCACCGTCAGTGACGCGTTCCGTCGCAAGCGACGAAGCCGCTAGCGCGCGTCCGCCCGAAGGCTTTCGACGGCCTCGCGCGGCTCGCCTGCGCACGGCACGGGAGATTCGCCGAACCATCCGTGGGGGCCGATGCAGCCGGGGCCGCATCGTGGACGTGTTCTTCGTTCCGTCTCCCTCCGGTCGCTCGAGAGTCGGGGTTGTGACGCCTCGCCACGGGCGCGGCGCGGTCGCGCGAAACCTTGTACGCCGACGTCTGACCGAGATCGCTCGCATTCACATTTTGCCCGTCCTTGAAGCCCGCCGGCTCGACCTCGACCTGGTCGTGAGAGCGAAACCGGCCGCCTATGACGCCTCGTATCAGAGGCTTCAAGAGACGTTGATGGATTCGCTGGAGGCCGTATGCGCAGGATGATCATCGGAGCGATTCGCGGCTACCAGCTGGTGGTTTCTCCCTGGTTGCCGCCCGCCTGCCGATACGAGCCGAGTTGCTCGGAATACGCCTTGACCGCGGTGCGGCGCTTCGGCGCCGGCCGGGGGGCGTGGCTGTGCGTGCGGCGTCTTCTTCGCTGTCACCCTCTCGGGTCGTGCGGCTACGACCCGGTGCCCGCACGGGAGCACTGATGGAACGCAGGCTCCTTCTGGCCATAGCGCTGATGGTCGGCGTGATGATCCTCTCCAACGTGTTCTTCCCGCCGGCCGAAAGGCCGCTGGAACCGGTGTCGCCCGACAGCGTGGAGAGGCCGGAAACCCCGAGCGTGGAGGACGAGGTGAGCCGTCTCTCCGCCGAGGAAAGGGCGGCCCGCGAGGTGACGGCGGCTCTGGCCGAGGCGGAGGAAACACCCGCGGTGGTGCAGGGGACGGAGGAAGCCGCTCCCGCAGCCGGGGAAAGCTCGATCGTCACGGTTCGGTCGGAACTGTACGAGTACCGGTTCGACACGCGGGGCGCGCGACTCGTGGGCGCGACGATGCTCGCGCACGAGAACTTCGCCGAGGGTGGACACGGCGGCCGCAACGTCGAGTTGGTGCGGCCCGACGATTCGATCCTCGCGTACGCGTTGACGCTGCGTGGCGACACCGTCTCCCTCGCCGCGCTTGGGTTCACTGCGTCGACGTCCAGGCTCGATGTGAGGGACGGACCCGCGGAACTGCGTTTCGAGACGGTCATCGGCGAGGTCACCTTCGATGTTTCGTATCGCTTCCAGCCGGACGATTACCGGATCGACGTGAGCGGCGGGCTGCGCGGAGTGGGAGACGTGGGGCACGTCGTTCTCGTAGGCCTGGGTCGCGGCGTCGAGCGAAACGAGGCGGTGCCCCGGGAGGACAGGGCCGCGATGTCGCTCGTCACCCGAAGCCGCTCCGGACAGATCGCGGCCGAGCGATTGGACCGCGTGGACGCCGGCGAGAGGCGGCCGGCCTCGGGCGCTCCTTTCAGTTGGGCCGCGTCGAAATCGAAGTACTGGCTCGCCGCCGTCGTGGCGCCCCCGGAGGGCCCGGGCATCGGAGGGGTGATGCTGCGGGGCGTGCCCGAGGAGGACGCGGCGGAAATGCAGGCGGCGCTGCCGGTACCGGCGGGCAGTTCCGGCTTCGAGTACGCGGCGTACGTCGGGCCACAGGATTTCGCGCGGCTACAGGCCATGGGGCAGGAACTCCACAACGTGAACCCCGTCGGCTGGCGCTGGCTCCGCTGGTTCACCCGGCCGTTCGGGAACCTGATCGTCGGGATCCTGATCTGGATGCACGAGTCGTTCTCGCTGGCGTACGGCTGGGTTCTGATCCTGTTCGGCGTGGGGTCGCGGATCATCCTGTCGCCGCTGTTCCACATCTCGGGCCGCGCGCAGATGAAGCAGATGGCGCTGCAGCCGGAGATCAAGAAGCTGCAGGAACGCTACAAGGGCGACGCGCAGCGACTGCAGCAGGAGCAGATGAAGTTGTTCCGCGAACACGGGGTCAACCCGCTGGGCGGCTGTCTGCCCATGCTCCTGCCCCTCCCGATCCTGATCACGCTCTTCTTCGTGTTCCAGAACACGATCGAGTTCCGCGGGGTGCCCTTCCTGTGGTTGCCGGACCTGTCGCTGAGGGATCCGTTCTTCATCGTCCCGATCCTGATGGGCGGCTCCATGCTCGGGTTGAACTGGATCACGCAGCGGGGCATGCAGACGAACGCGCAGATGAAGATGATGTCCTACGCACTGCCGGTCGTCTTCACCTTCTTCTTCGCGAACTTCGCGGCCGGGTTGAACCTCTACTACACCGCCTCCAACATCATGTCGCTGCCGCAGCAGATGTACCTCTCCCGGGCACGAAGGAAAGCACAGCCGCCGTCCTCCGGGAAGAAGGAATAGCGCCGGGGCACGCCGGAGGGGGTCGGCGCCGCATCGTCAGCGCATCGTCAGCGCACATGGGAGACGGAGAGCCCGATCAGGCGCTCGGACTGCCGGAGGAACTGCTCCGCGCGGGACGGACCGAAGCCCAGGAGCAATCCGACCCGCGTCCCCCGACCCAGCCCGGCCCCGAGTTCCGCCGCAATGGCGGGCTCCCACTCCAGTTCCGCCCAGCCGAAGTAGTCGACCGAAGCGTGGAAACGCGCCCGCGCACCCGGCGCCGATTCCCAGGCGGCGCCCGCGCGCAGCGACAGGGGCTCGAAGTCCGGGGTGGCGCGCAGCAGCACTCCCGGGCCTCCGTAGACGGTGAGGCCGGATGCCGGAGATCCCTGGAGCATGAGCTCCAGCCCCTCGCGGCTCGTGCTGATGGGACGGGCGCCCGTGTCCAGGAGGAATTCGTCTCCGAGATGCGAACTCACGTGATAGAGTTCGGCGCGAGCCGCAACCTCCCCGAAACGCGCGCGGAAGAGCGCCCCGATCCGGTAATGCACTTCGATGAGGGCCTGATCCGGACCGCCGAGGTCGAAGCGGGAGAACGCACCTCCGTGAATCGCTCCCGCGTACTCCACTTCCCCGTTCGGATCGCGCCGGATCCAGAACCCGAGGCGGTCGCCGACATCGGCGAGAGCAATGCCGTCACGGAGCGAGTCACGCGTCGCGCCCAGCAGCGCGAGACGATGCACGGGCTCGAGGGGGGAGCCCGCAGGCGTGCGGAACGGGTGGCCGCTCGCGTCCCGGATGCCGCTTGCCGCACCGCGGTGCGCCTGCCCGGCAAGGGGGGGCACCACGGCGACGGGCACGGCCAGCAGGAACAAGCCGACCGCGAGACCGCGCTGGAGCTTCAAGCGGCGCGCTGACACCTCGGGCAGAGCACGGTCTTCCGGCCGGTCACGCGGACGGACGTCAACTCATGTCGGCACCGCGGGCAGGCGCCCCCCGACGAGCGTGAGTTGATCAGCCACCCGGGATCGGAATGGGCCGCACTCCAGTGAAGTGTGGCCCGCCTCAGAACCCGCTTCAGGTAGCGGTGAAGCCGATCGAGCTGCGCAGGCTCCAGTTGGCCGACCCGACGGTCGGGGCGGACGCCGGCCTGGAAGCAGATTTCGTCCGCGTAGTCGTTGCCGATCCCCGCAATCGCTTTCTGGTTCAGGAGAAAGCCCTTGACGCTGGCGCGAGCATTCCCCTCCGCAAGCGCCTCGAAGCGCGCAAGCGTCAGGTCATCGCTCAGCGGGTCTACCCCCAGGCTCTGGAGCGTCCCCTTCTCGTTGAATTCGCTTCCCGCTACGGCCTGGACCGTCCCCTGCGACCCGGACGACGAAAAGCGGAGTTCTCTGCCGGCCGCAAACTGGAAGCGGATCCGCGTCCGATCGGTGGGAGGCGCCGTCTGGGATTCGAGGCGCAAGAGACCGTCATCCCCCATGTCGAACATGAGGCTGTAGTCCGAACGGAAGCGGAGGACGACGTAGCGACCGTGGCGTTCAACGGCGTCTACGGCGTGGTTCTCAAGGTGGTTCTCGACGATATCGCGCTCGATCGAGGCGACATCCGGATCGTCGATCCGGATTATGGAGATCGTTTTGCCGGTCGTGTAACCGGCAATGCGGTCGATCATTCTCTCAACATCGGGAAGTTCTATCATTGCATCACGGCTCCGGTAGGCAAGACTGAGTGCAGATCGCCGTACCCCCGTACGGAAGAAAAGTGCCCCGTGCTTCACGAGAGGCCGAGCAACGAGTATCGCCACCGGGTCTCAACGCCGCGTCAACGCTGCCGCGCAACTCCGGGCGTCCGGGGCGCCTACAATGTCCATAACCGTATGTGCTATAACGTGTTATGGTACTTTCGACGTGCGATTAGCCGACGCGTCGAAACCAGGCGGATATTCGCTCCTGCACCGACGCCGCAGCCCGTGCGGGATCCGCGGCGTTTCGGATGGGTCGGCCCATGACGATGTAGTCGGCCCCGGCTTCGAACGCGGTCTCCACATCCACGGTGCGTTTCTGGTCATCGGCGCCGGCTTCCGTCGCCGCGCGGATGCCCGGGACGACGATGCGAAACGGATGGGACACCGCCGCGCGAATTGGAGCCGCCTCATGACCGGAACTGATGACACCGGCGCAGCCGATACTCTCCGCTCGACGGGCGCGCGAGAGGACGACGGCCCCAACGTCGGCTTCAAAGCCCAGGTCCTCCATGTCCGCCCGGTCGAGACTCGTGAGAACGGTCACCGCCAGGATTCCGAGGTCGCCGTCCGCGGCGTCGCAGGCCGCGCGCAGGATTGCATCGTTGCCGTGCACGGTGACGAAATCCACGTCCCGGGTTCGCAGCTGTCGGACAGCGGAGCGGACCGTCTGGGGAACATCGAAGAGTTTGAGGTCGGCAAACACTTTCTTGTCCCTGGAGCGAAGCCAGTCGGCCAGCTCGAAGTACCCGCCGGAAAGGAAGAGTTCCAGGCCGATCTTGTAGAAGGAAACGGTGTCGGCCAGTGAATCGACGATCTCACGCGCCTCCGAGGCAGTGGGAACATCGAGCGCGAGGATCAAGCGGTCGGTCGCGGGGATGGTTGTGGAGATGTCGGCCTCCCGAAACAAAGTTGCCGCGGTGGTGGTTGCCGCAGTGGAGCCAAAAGGCCAACCAGGGCGAGTGGAGGACGAAGCTCTTTCCCGGCGTGCATGCCTGCAAGGGGCCGACGCCGATGTCGAGTCATGGTTTCACGTGAAACGTTGCGTGCCCTCGCCCGGAGTGGATTGGCTCATCGCCACGTTCATCGCATGTTTCACGTGAAACATGTCCCCGGGCCTGATTCCCGGTCGCCCGGGTTACGAGAGCGCCGTATATTGGATTTCTCATGGGAGATGACGTTCCGCAGCGCGATGACCCTACTCACCGCGCTCGATCGTCATGGCACTAATTCGTTACGAAGTATACGCTTACAGGTGGATGTCGGTTCACATCGCCACGTGCGGCGATCAGCAGGGGGCGGATTGATTTGGGTCGGGTGATCGCGATTGCAAATCAGAAGGGTGGGGTCGGCAAGACCACCACGGCGATCAACCTCGGCGCCTCGCTGGCGATCGCGGAGCGCAGCACGCTCGTCATCGATTGCGATCCGCAGGGGAACGCGACGTCCGGGTTCGGACTGCGCAAGGATGGAGATGTCCCCAGCGTGTACGACTGCCTCGTAAACGGACAGCCGCTTCAGGCTGCGGTGCGGCCGGAAGTCCACTTCCCGTGCCTGTCCGTGGTGTCCGCGAGCCGGGACCTGACCGGCGCCGAAGTCGAGCTGATCGACCGGTCGGATCGCCAACGAATCCTCGGCCGGAAGATCGAAGCGCTGCGGGATGACTTCGAATACATCCTGATCGACTCACCGCCGTCCCTCGGACTCCTCACGCTGAACGCGCTGGCCGCTGCGGACGCCGTGCTCATCCCGATTCAGTGCGAGTTCTACGCGCTGGAAGGGCTCAGCCAGCTCCTGAACACCGTGCGGCTGGTGCAACGCAGCATCAACCCCGAACTAGAGATCGAAGGGGTGCTGCTGACGATGTACGATTCGCGCCTCAACCTTGCGAAACAAGTCGCCGCCGAGGCGCGTGAATACTTCGGGGGCAAGGTCTTCGACACCATGATCCCGAGGAACATTCGGCTCGCCGAGGCCCCGAGTTTCGGAGAGCCGATCGCCCTGTACGACGTCCTGTCGAGTGGGGCCCGGGGATACCTGAGTCTGGCCCGGGAACTGATCGATCGGCACAGGAGTTCGTAGGTTGGCCAGGAACGAACGCCGGCTGGGCAAGGGCCTTGCGGCCCTGTTGAGCGAAAACCTCGGAGCGGAGCGCGTCGCGGGGGAAGCGGAGATTCCCGTGGAGGCCATCCGGGCGAATCCGTTCCAGCCTCGCGGCGACTTCGATCCGGCCCGCCTCGCGGAACTCGCGGACTCCATCCGCGAAAACGGTTTGCTGCAGCCGGTCGTCGTCAGACCCGTGGGGGAAGCGTTCGAGATCGTCGTGGGCGAGCGACGATTCCGGGCGGTTCAGAGTCTCGGCTGGACCTCGGTTCCGGCCCTGGTTCGGACGCTGGACGATGAACAGATGCTTGTGGTCGCTCTCGTCGAAAACCTGCAACGTCATGACCTGTCAGCACTTGAAGAAGCTCGCGGGTATCGTCGACTGATGGAGGACTTCGGTCTGACGCAGGAGGAAGTGGGGCGGCACGTGGGGCGGGACAGGTCGACCGTGGCGAACGCTCTTCGACTGCTCGCCCTGCCGGAGGCGGTGCTGGGTCTGCTCGCGAATGGGCAACTGTCCGCGGGTCACGGCCGCGCCCTCCTGACGTTGTCCACACCGGAAGAGCAGACCCGGGTCGCGCTGGCAGCCGTGGAACAGGGGTGGTCGGTACGGGAGACCGAACGTCGTGTGCGGCAGGGCCGCCCGGCGCGACGGGGGCGGAGGAAGATCAGGAAGAACGGGCCGGCAGGGTCGGGCGATCCCTTTGTGAAACGGGCCGAACTGGGGCTGGAGCGGGGCTTCGGAACCCAGGTGCGGATCCGGACGCGATCGGATGGGGCCGGCGAAGTTGTCGTGCGTTTCCACGATACGGATGATTTTCTGCGGCTCGTCGCCTTGATGGGCGGGGACGAACTCGCGGCGGAGCTTCGTGAATGACCGTCCTCCGGCGATGGACGCTGCAGTTGGTCCGGCGGGATGGCCGGCGGGTGCGGTCTCTGTCGCTCGGCCGCGCGCGGCTGCTTCTCTCGGTGGCGGGCACGATCATCGGCCTGGCGGGCCTGGGGTTTCTGGGAGGTTTCCTGACGGCTTCGCGGGCCGAGTCCAGGCGGATCCTCGAACTGGAGGCGGAAGTCGCGACGCTCGAGAGCGAGCGCGAACGGACGAACCGGTTGGCGGTCCGTTTGAACGAACTCGAGGAAGACTTCGGTCTCCTGCAGGATGCGGTAACCGCGGGACGCCCCGCCGAATCCCCTCCGGTGAACGTCGTCCTCGGGAGAGGCGTCGAAGTGAGGTCGCGGACCTCGGCCGAGGCGGCGACCCCCGCCTGGCCCCTTACGCAGCGCGGCTTCATCACCCGGCACTTCGGCTCACGGCCTGCCGATTCACGCGAAGGCCACACGGGGTTGGACATTGCGGTATCGACGGGCTCGTACGTGCGGGCGATTCAGGCGGGACGGGTCGAGGAGGCGGGCGAAGACCCGATCTACGGAAAATACCTGCGGATTGCGCACGCCGACGGGCTAACGTCATTGTATGGCCACAACGCCTGGCTGTTCGCCGCGGCCGGGGACGCAGTGGAGCGGCTCGAGGTTATCGCCCTCACGGGGAACACGGGAAGATCCTCGGCCCCCCATCTGCACTTGGAACTGGCCCGGAACGGCGTACTATTGGACCCGCTCTCGCTGGTGGCGGACCACAGCGGTCGCGACAACACCGGGGCCCCGGCGGCGAGGCAACCGGAATAAGGATTGGAGCAAATGGCTAGAGATTCTCGACATGGCGGGCACACCCGTGAGTTGAGCGACGTCGTTTCCGTCGTCGCGCCCGGAATGACGATCCTCGGGGACGTAAAGTGCGATGGTACGGTCCGGGTCGAAGGCAAGATCGAAGGGTCGATCAAGGCAACGAAGTCCGTTGTCGTCGGCAAGGGCGGACGTATTACCGGGGATATCGAGACGCAGGACGTCGTGGTCGCCGGCACCGTGGTGGGCACCGTGGTGGGAGCCAGCCGCGTGGAACTACAGGAAACCTGCAAGATCGAGGGTGACATCCGGAGCCGCCGAGTGAAGCTCGAAGAGGGTGGCCAGATCGAGGGTCGTCTACACATGACGGCCAAGGCAGCGGACAAGAAGCCGACTGCCACTCCATCGATCCAGCCGAAGAAGCCTCAACACGCGGCCGGGCGCAGCTGAAGCGAGGCTTCCACCCGGCCTCCCGACCGCCGAGGTCGCGCCGAACCGGGGCGGGCGATCCGGGTGACGGAATTCCGTAACCGCGGATGAGGGACACCCTCCTCTTCGCCTTCGCGCTCCTGCCCCTGACACTCGGCGCGGACTGGCTCGTTCGCGGCGCCTCCGGCCTGGCGCAGAGATTCGGCGTCAGCCCGCTCGTCGTGGGCCTTACCGTGGTCGCTTTCGGCACCTCGGCCCCGGAGTTGGTCGTCAGCGCAATTGCGTCGCTGGAGGGTCAACCGGACGTCGCCGTCGGCAACATCATGGGCTCCACGGCGGCGAACGTAGGCTTGATCGTGGGGGTCGGCGCCCTGATTCGGCCGATCGAGGTCCACCGGCGCGTCATCGTGCGCGAGACGCCGCTCGTCATCATCGTACTCTCTCTCGTGATGGTGCTGTCCCTAAACGATGCCCTCGGGCGTCTGGACGGGTTCATCCTCGTATCCGGATGGGCGCTCTATCTGTTCTTCCTCCTGAGGTGGGAACGAGTGGGCCTGTTCGGGAGGGCAGGTCGCGCGCAGGATTCGGACGATGCGGACGCGCCTCCGCCGGGTGGCGGCGACGACCCCGAAGCGACCGCCGCGGCGGCGCCGGGAGTCTGGTGGTCCCTCGTACGGATCGGCCTCGGCCTTCCGTGCCTCACGTACGGGGCGACCTGGCTGCTGGAGGGCGCGGAGGGGATCGCCCGGTCGCTGGCCGTGCCGGAGGCGGTCATCGCCGCCACCATGATCGCGGTCGGCACTTCTCTTCCGGAATTGGCTTCCACGCTGGTCGCCGCCTTCCGGCGAATGGGAGACATTGCGATCGGCAACGTGATCGGCTCGAACGTGTTCAATCTCGGCCTCGTGCTCGGGACCGCCGCGCTCGTCCGCCCGCTCGTACTCCATCCAAGCATCGTGGTCGGCTACGTGCTTCCGGCCCTCGCCTTCTCCGTTATCCTCATCCCCCTCGCGCTGCACCGGGGAACGGTGCAGAGGTGGGAGGGCGGACTGCTCCTGCTCCTGTATCTTGCCTACATCGTGCTCGTCTGGTTGCTCAACTGACCCGAAACGTCCCCCCACGTCCGTCTTGGGCATCCGGTTGCCAAGCGACACCGTAAAGGGCTAGCGTTTGTCGTATGGTCGTCTCGGTAAAGATGAGCAGCAAGAACCAGATCGTGGTTCCGAAAGCCGCCAGAGAGGCGCTGGACCTGGCGCCCGGCGACCGGCTCGCGGTGTCCGTGGACGGGGACACCGTAAGGATGGAAAAGCTGCCGCCGGACCGGGAGGATCGCCTGCGGGGCATGCTTCGGGATGTGGTGGACGCCGGAGACCTCTGGCCCGAACTCGAGGAGGCCTGAATGGCGGACGCCCCGAACCACGCCGGTCTCGAGGAACGCCTGACCCGGGCCGCGCTGGTTCACGTCGACGCTCGCGTGTTCGCACTTCACCTGATCGGCCGAGGTCCGACGAAACAGACGAGACAAACGGATCTCGCCTTCTCGGGCATTGCAAGCGGCAGCATCAGGGCCCAGACGTCGAGCCTGACGCTGTACCAGATCCTCGTGGAAGTGTATCGGCAGGGAAGGCCGGCATCAGCTCGCGATGTGGCGCGGAACGTGCGGCTCTACCCTCGGTTGGACATCGTGGAGGCCAGCGCCGAGATCGCCGTCCAGGCCGCCGAAGTGCGCGCGCAGCTTGGCGGTCGGCCGGAACGAGCCCTGCAGATTGCAACGGCGCTCGTTGCGGGCGCCGAGGTGTACCTCACATCAGGTTCGGGACTCCGCCGGATTGCCGGAATGCACGTATTGAACGTCGAAGATTTCGACTAGCGTCTCCGCACGAGTCTCACGAGCGCCTTCACCGGGTCGTAGAAGCGGTCGACCACGCGCTCCTTGAGGGGGATGATCGCGTTGTCCGTGATCGTGATGTGCTCGGGGCACACTTCCGTGCAGCACTTCGTGATGTTGCAGTAGCCGATTCCCGCCGCGTCCCGGAGGAACTCGCTGCGGTCCTCCACGTCGATCGGATTGAGGCTGTATCCGGCCGTCCTCACAAGGTAGGTGGGGCCGATGAACTCCTCGTGCTTGCTGTGCGACCGGAGGACGTGGCAGACGTCCTGGCAGAGGAAACACTCGATGCACTTCCGCATCTCCTGCGCCCGGTCGATCTCGAACTGCTGCATGCGCCAGCCGTCGTCCGCATCGGGCGGGCGCGGTTTGAAACGCGGGATGGAGGCGTTGTTTCGGTACGCCTGAGAGACGTCGGTGACGAGGTCCTTGATGACGGGAAAGGCCTTCATCGGCGTGACCGTGATCGGTTCTTCGTCCTCGTAGTCCGAGAGCCGCGTCATGCAGGTCAGGCGGGGCCGGCCGTTGACCTCGCAACTGCAGGATCCGCACTTGCCGGCCTTGCAGTTCCAGCGCACCGCGAGATCCGGCGCGTGCTCCGCCTGGATGCGGTGGATCGCGTCGAGCACGACCATGCCCTGATCGATCTCGACCGTATAGGATTCGAGCTGCCCGTCGTCGTCGGACCCGCGGTAAACCTGGAAAGTTCGTTCCGCCACCTCGCTACACCCCTTCCTCGATGAGCTGCGTCAGATCGGCCGGCGGTTCCGATACCGGTTCCGTGTCCGTCACCATACGACCGTCGGACGCCTGGATGACGAGATTGACCCGCCCGAGCGAGGCGTCCGAGTCCGGGTAATCGATCCGGGTGTGCGCGCCACGGCTCTCCCGGCGTTCGAGCGCGGAGAGGACGACCGCCTCGGCCACGGTGAGCATGGCGTGGAGATCGACCCAGGTGTGCCAACCGGGGTTGAAGGCTCGTCCGCCGTGGACCGAACAGGTGTCGAGCGCCCCGCGCAGTCGGCGGACATCCTCGAGGGCCTCGCGGAGTGCCCCCTCCGTGCGGGCGATGCCGACCTTGTCCTGCATGATCTGCTGCAGCTCCTCCTGCACGCCGAACGGATTGCGGCCGTCCTCGCGCGCGAACGGCGCCGTGGCGGCTTCGGCGGCGTCGGACAACTCCGAGGCCGGAATGTCGGCAAGTTCCACTCCCTTCGCCTCTTCCGCCGCCGCCGCGCCCGCGCGCTGCCCGAACACGATGAGATCCGAGAGCGAATTCCCGCCCAGCCGATTTCCCCCGTGCAGGCCCGCGGCGACTTCGCCCGCGGCGTACAGGCCGGGAACGCGTGTCGCGGCGGTCTCCGGGTGGACCTTCACGCCGCCCATCGCGTAGTGGGTCGTCGGCCCCACCTCCATCGCGTCGGTCGTGATGTCGACGCCCGCGAGTTCCCTGAACTGGTGATACATGCTCGGGAGCTTGGCCTTGATGTATTCGGGGCTCCGCTTCTCCGAGATATTCAGGAAAACGCCGCCGTGCGGGCTCCCGCGCCCGGCCTCGACCTCCGCGACGATCGCCTTCGCCACGACATCCCGCGTGAGCAGTTCGGGCGGGCGGCGGTTGGCCACGCGGTCGCCTTCCACCCACCGGTCGGCCTCTTCCTCGCTCTCCGCGTAGTCCCCTTCGAACATCTCTGGGACGTACCGGAACATGAAGCGGTCGCCGTCCCGGTTCGTGAGCACGCCGCCCTCGCCGCGGACCCCCTCGGTCACGAGCGTGCCGCGCACGCTGGGCGGCCACACCATGCCCGTGGGGTGAAACTGGACGAACTCCATCCCCATGAGGTCGGCCCCCGCGTCGTACGCGAGCGCCACCCCGTCGCCGGTGCACTCCCAGGAGTTGGAGGTCACCTTCCAGGCCTTCCCCAGTCCCCCGGTGGCGAGAATGACGGTCCGGGCCCGGAAGAGCACGAACTCCCCCGTCGGACGCCAGTACGCGAGCGCGCCCGCCACGCGGCCATCCACCACGATGAGCCGGAAGACCGTGCACTCCATGAAGACGTCGGCGCCTTCGTGCACGGCGTGGTCCTGGAGCGTCCGGATCATTTCCAACCCGGTCCGGTCGCCGACATGCGCCAGCCGTCCGTAGGTGTGGCCTCCGAACGGGCGCTGATTCATGCGTCCGTCTTCCGCCCGGTCGAACAGGGCGCCCCAGGCCTCGAGCTCTCGCACGCGGTCCGGCGCCTCCCTGGCGTGCGCCCGGGCCATGCGCCAATCGCACAGGCCCTTTCCGCCCCGCATCGTATCGCGGAAGTGGACCTGCCAGTTGTCTTCCGGGCGGTTGTTGCCGAGCGCGGCCGCCATGCCGCCCTCGGCCATGACCGTGTGCGCCTTGCCGAGCAGCGACTTGCCGACGAGTCCCACCGATGCGCCGGCCTCGATGGCCGCGATCGCGGCGCGAAGCCCCGCCCCCCCGGCTCCGATCACGAGGACGTCATGCTCGTGGCGTTCTGAAATCTCCATGCAGAGTCCGCTGTGCCTCAGTTGTGCGAGTTGTGCGTCAGTTGGTCAGAAGAGCCGGGGATCCGCGAACACGCCCATGGCGACCAGCCGGATGTACAGGTCCGTAACGCAGACGAAGACGAGGCTCAACCAGGCCCAACCCATGTGACGCCTGTTGAACCAGCTCACGCCCTTCCACGCCTTGTATCGAGCCTTGCCGCCGAGCGTGCACGAGTAGCAGTCGACGTTGCCGCCGATCAGATGACGGAGCGAATGGCAGCCGAACCAGTACCCCGACAGCAGGACAAGGTTTATGAGCAGGACGACCGACCCGAGTCCGATGCCGAAGCCATCGTCGAAGAAGAAGCCGTGCACCGTGTCGTACGTCAGGAAGAGCCAGATGATGATCGAGGCGTACAGGAAGTACCGGTGCAGGTTCTGGAGAACCCACGGCAGCCGGTTCTCGCCCGCATACCTGTCGCCGCGGAACTCGCCCACGGCGCAGGCCGGCGGGTCGAGGAAGTAGGCGCGGTAGTACGCCTTCCGGTAGTAGTAGCAGGTCCCCCGGAACCCGAGGATCACGCCCATCATCAGTATGGCCGGAGAGAACGGCCACCACTCGATGCCCAGCAGGCGGATCTGCTCCGGACAGCTGGCGGCGATGCACGGCGAGTAGAGGGGGGACAGGTACGGGTCGGCGAAATAGTTGCCGCCCTGCAGGACCGACCAGGTGGCATAGCCTCCGAAGAGGCCGAGCCCCAGCGCTACGCTCAGGGGCGGTATCCACCAGCGATCCGTGCGGAGGGTCTTGCCGAACCCGCGATCTCGAACCGCGACCGAGCTTTCCATCGTCTATCGTCGACTCTTCGTGGGGTGGGGCGGGACCTTGGAGGACGCGGCCAGCCTACCGGGCCGTCAGGATGACTGTCAAGCGGAGTCGTCCGGGAAAGCTTCGAGGTATTCCTGGACCCGGTTGAGGAAAAACGCCGCCATGGCGCCGTCCACCACGCGATGATCGTAGGAAAGACCGAAGTAGGCCCGGTTGCGGATCGCGATGACGTCGTTGCCCAGCTCGTCCTGAACGACGACCGGCCGCTTCTCGATCACCCCGGTGCCGAGGATGGCCACCTGAGGCTGGTTGATGATCGGTGTCCCGAACAGGTTTCCGAAGACGCCCACGTTCGTGATGGTGAACGTCCCGCCCTGGATGTCGTCGAAATCCAGGGCCTTGCCGCGGGCCTTCTCGGCGAGCTCGTTGGAGCGCTGCGCGAGTCCCAGCAGGCTGAGCTGGTCCGCGTCCTTGAGCACGGGCACGATGAGTTCGCGGCCGTCGTTGATCGCCACCGCGATCCCGAGATTGATGTTGCCGTGATACACGATCCGCGATCCGTCGACGGACGAGTTGAGGATCGGGTATTCGCCCAGGGCCTCGATCACGGCGCGATAGATGAAAGGGCCGTAGGTGAGCTTCACGCCCTGATCGGCGAAGCGCGACTTGAGTGAACGCCGGAGCTTGACGATCCGCTCGAAGTCCACCTCGGTCACCGACGTCACATGCGCGGAAACGCGCTTGGACATGAGCATGTGTTCCATCGTCCGCAGGCGGACTCTGCTCATCTCCTCGACCCGGTCGCGCTCCCGAATCGGCACGGAACCGAGCCGGACATCGAGCGTGGCCCCGTGGATCGGGATCCGAAGCGTGCCGGGGGTCGCCGGCGCGGGCGCCGATGTCTCGGGCAGCGCCGGCTCCGACGCCTTCACATCGGGGGCCGGGGCCGGGGCCGGCGGCGGGACCACGGCGGGCGCCGCGGCGGGAGCGGGCGCCGCGGCGGGAACGGTGGAAACGGGCGCCACGTCCGTCCCGCCGGCGGAGATGAACGCCAGAATGTCATCCCGGGTCACCCGACCGGAGGTACCCGTTCCGGGCACCTGGTGGATGTCGACCCCGTGTTCCGCGGCGATCTTCCGCACCAGCGGCGTCGATCGTGTCCGCAGCCGCTCATCCCGGCTGGCCGGTGGCGCCTCCGCCGCCGACTCCGGGGATACGGGCGTGGCGCGCGCCGGCGTAACTGCGGGGATTGCCGCCGCCGCGGTCGCGGTCACGGGGTCCGCCGCCCTCGCCGCCGCCGGCGGGTCGGCCGCGGGCGCCGACGGTGCGGCGGATGCCGCGACCGTGGCGTCGGTCTCGATGCGGGCCACCACGGTGTTGATCTCCACCGTCTCCCCGCTCTGCACCAGCACCTCGGCCAGCACCCCTCCCGCCGGAGACGGAATGTCCGCGTCCACCTTGTCGGTGGATATCTCGAACAGGTCCTCGTCCCGCTCGACGGCATCCCCGACATTCTTGAGCCAGCGCGTCAACGTCCCCTCCGCGATGGACTCCCCCATCTGCGGCATGATGACATCCACTTTGGACATGGTGTTCTTCCCCGGCTTGAAGCCGCGTGGGTTGTTCAGTAACTCAGTTGCAGGCGCGCCGCCGACACGACGTCCGCGACCTGGGGCAGATGAGCCTCCTCCAGCTCCGCCGCATAGGGCACCGGCGTGTCGAGCGCGGCGACGCGCCGGATCGGAGCGTCGAGCCACTCGAACGCACGCTCGCTGACCAGCGCGGCCACCTCGCCGCCGAACCCGCCGAACCGCGGCGCTTCGTGCAGGAGGAGAAGTCTCCCCGTCTTCTTCACGCTCTCGAGGATCGCCGCGCTATCAAGCGGTTGCAGCGTCCTCAAGTCGATGATCTCGATCTCCGCGCCATCCTCCGCGGCCAACTGCTCCGCGGCCTCCTGCGCCGTGTGGACCATGGCGCCATACGTGACCAGCGTCAGGTCCGTTCCTCCGCGGTGCGTTCGGGCCTTCCCCAGCGGAGTCAGGAACTCCTCGCCTTCCTCCAACTCTTCACGGAGTCTTCGATACAGGTACTTGTGCTCGAAGAAGAGGACCGGATCCGGATCCCGAATCGCGGCTTTGAGCAGTCCTTTCGCATCCCTCACGGTGGCCGGGGCCACCAGCTTGAGGCCCGGCACGTTGGCGAAGTACGACTCGACATTCTGGGAGTGAAACGGCCCTGCGCGTACGCCCGCGCCGCAGGGTCCCCGAATCACCAGCCCGGCCCCCACCCCCGTCCGGTACCGGACCTTGGCGGCGAAGTTGACGATCACGTTGAACGCCGGCGCGATGAAGTCGATGAACTGCATCTCGCACACCGGCTTGAGGCCCATCTGCGCGGCCCCGACCGCCGCGCCCACGATCGCTGCCTCGCTGATCGGCGTGTCGATGACGCGATCCTCACCGAATTCCGCGAGCAGGCCCTCCGTAATCTTGAAGGCGCCGCCGTAGGCGCCAATGTCCTCGCCCATGACAAAGACATCGTCGTCCGCCCGCATCTCCTCACGGATCGCCTGTCGGATCGCCTCAAGATAGGTAGCCACGGCGCAAAGAATAACCGCGCGCCGTCCGCATCAGCAACGCCTCGCGTTGCGCCCCTTTACCCGTGCGTAAAGGGCACATCCGTCACATGCAGTGCGACTCCGGGATGGTCTACCGGCTCGAGTACGGCGCCGAGGGCGATCTCCCGCCGAACGTAGCCCAGGCCGATGGGGCCGAATCGTGGAGAATGAACCGCGGACGTGACGACCCCGACGGGCCTGGCGCCATCGGAGGGCGCGTGAAGATCGGCCCCCACGAGGTCGCGCGCCTCACGGAGGGCGTCCGGGGCCCAGCGGAGCCCCCTCAGGTGACGGTTCACATGGCCGCGGTAGTGGATGCGGGCGACGACTTCCTGCCCCGTGAAGCACCCCTTGGAAAAGCTGATCGCCCGGCCATCCTGGCCCGCCTCCTGCGCCAGTCGCTCCGCGCCCAGCTCGGACCCGAAGACCGGCAATCCTCGCTCCAGACGCAGGATCTCCCAGTCTCCGCGGCCGGCGGCGGCCCCCCCGACCCGCGTAACGGCCTCGTCCAGTTGTCTCAAGAGCGGTTTGGCGTCGCGTGCGTCGCCAGCGTGAGCGACATACAGGTCGAACCCGGCTCCCTCGATTTCCTCCCGGCGAGCCGCGAGGGCTGCCTTGCCCCCGACATGCACGGTGGTCGCTTCGAGAGGGGCCAATTCGCCGGCGGGGCGCAGGAACGAGACTCCCGCTGCCGCTCCCCAGCGTTCGAGCGCCTCGGTCGCCCGCGGTCCGATGAGCGTATGCACGGCAACGCTCGTCACCCCGTGCTTGGCAAGCATCGGGGGCACGTACTTCCGAAGGTGATCTTCAAGGGCCGGCAAGGCATCGCCCGGGGTATCCAGCCACAGCGTTTCCGTTGCCGATGCCGAATCTCCGGCGTCGCGCTCGAAGCCCGGCGCGGGGAAAATCCGGAGATCGACGACGACGCGGCCGCGGCGATCCAGGAGGAAGGAATAGACGCCCCGGCCCGACGGGACATCCTTCACATCGTTCGAGGCGAGGCCGTTCACGACTTGCAGCGCCCCCGGACCCGATACCGCGACGACACCGCGCCGGGAGCTCGAGAACAGTCCCACGCGTTCGACCGCGGCCCGATACCCTTCCGACCCGGAATCCCCCCGCATCACGTCGACGCAGCCCGCCGGGTCGGGCGATGCGGCAAAAAAAGCTCCCGGGCCGAAACCCGGGAGCCTGACTCCAACCTGGCCATGAAGTGCAACTCAGGACATCGCCGATCTAGTTCGAGCCGGATCCGGCCCACTCGACCACGAACGTCGCGCGTCGGTTCTCGATCCCGCTCTGGCGATCGTCGACTCCGGTGTCCTCGTTTACGAGGCGGGTTTCACCCATGGCCGCAATGCCGATGTTGTCGGCGTTCATTCCCGCGGTCTGCACGAGATAGTCCCTCACGCTCTCGGCGCGATCCCGAGACAGGCTCAGGTTGTACGCCTCGGATCCGGCCCGGTCGGCAGAGCCTTCCACGGTGACTCGGGCTTGAGGGAAGGACCCCTGGATCGCCGCCGCGAACGCATCCAGAATCGGGCGGTCGACCGCCCGCACCTCGGAACTGTTGAAGTCGAAATGCACCGGCAGGGAAACGGCGAGTCCCGCCCCGTGCATGTCGTCGTCACTGACGTGTCCTCCGAACTCCTGCTGCAAACGATCAAGCTGATTCCGCAACTCCTCTATGTCGCCCTGAAGCGCCTCCACCGCGGCCGTATTCGCGGCGATGCGGGTCTCATGATCGGCCAGTTGCCCGTTCACGGGCTCCATGACGCGATCGAGTTCCCATTGGCGTACGAGCTGCATGCAACCCGCAGACAGGAAGGCTAGAGTCACCACAACCATCGGCACCCACACCCTGTTCTGGCGCATCCTGACTACTCCTTCGTTTCTCGACTCAAGGGAAGTTGACCCGGAGGCCAACGGAGAGCGGGATTTCCATTATGGAGCTGAACCCCGGCGAGTTGTTGAGTGCACCGTACACGGCCGTCGCCGACGCGTCCGCCATGACGTAGCGAAGGTCGGCCGACGCGAAGAGCGTGACCATCGGAACTCCGCTCTCGGCGTGTCGGGCGAGGTTGAACCCCGCCTTGATGCCGGCGTTGACGGAGGGATACGACCCGTTTACGAGACCCACCTTATGGCGTCCCGGACTCGGGTTGTTCAGCAGCAGAATCGGGTCCGAGTCGAGCGTCGAAGCACCCACGCCGAAATCGACCGCCACGGTGGCGCTCCCCATCGGATCCGTGAGGTGATACTCGATCCCGCCGGTCAGGTGCAGGATCTGAAAGTTCGGGTCGACCGCTCCCTTCGTGCCGAGCATGTCCAGTGCTCCCTCGGCCCGCAGCGCCAGCCGCGGACGCAGGAAGTAGGATGCCGCGCCGGAGAACGAGGGACCCGACTCGGCGGCATCGGCGACGTCGCCCATCGGCATGGCCAACCCGACTCCGCCCTCGAAAGACCAGAACATTGGAGAGTAGGGACTCTGGGCCTCGGCCCGGATCGGCAGAAAAGCGAACGCAGCCATCGCGCCAACCGCCAACACCAGCTTCTTGAACACATCCTTCATATCGACCTCCTGCGAGTTGTGAGGCCGCCGAGGAACGCGCGGGCTGTCTGATTCGCCACGCAAACCAAGCACGAACATCCAACTGCAACCAACGGCACCCGGCCTCCGATGTCGCTGGAAAAATCAATCCAAGCTAAGCCCTATGTCGAATAACATGCAAGATATCCAACGCGTACTCCGGCGCGTGCCGGAACCTCGTTCGGGGATGGCCGATCAGCCTTCCGAACATGCGAAGATCCGCGGCTCAGGTGCGGGAGACGTACTCCGCCAATCCGGTCGCGAGGTCGCGCGGACGGAACGCCGGAAAGCGACGCCGGGCCAGGTCTGAATCGGCGACCCCATCCTGGGTTACGAAGTCCACGGCGTCGCGCGACAGGACCTGACCGGGGAGAAGCTCCGCACACGCGGCCGCGAGCTTTGCGAGACCCGCCGGGATGTGGAGAATCGCCCGGCGCCGTCCGAGCGCCGCCATGGCCGCTCGAACGACGTCGTCCAGCGACAGGACCTGCGGACCGCCCGCCTCCAGCGTGAGTCCGTCTCCGGCCGAACCCAGCGTCGCCTCGCACACGAGGTCCGCCAGGTCGTCGACATGGATCGGGCTGATCCGTCCCGAGCCGTCCCCGAGTTGGGGAAAAACGAGCGGAATCCCGCGAATGAGCGCGATGAAGCGATTCAGGCTCCGGTCCTCGGGGCCGTAGACCCATGAGGGTCGGACGATGACGTGGTCGAGACCCGAGTCCCGCACGGACGCCTCCGCCAGCCCCTTTGCCCGATACCAGGTCCGCGCGGAGCCGGGATCGGCACCGACCCCGGACAGGTAGACGAGCTTGCGCACGCCCGCCTCCGCGGCGGCCTCCACCAGGGCGGCGGTGCCGCGGGCGTCGACCTCCATGAACGTCCGGCCCCGCGCGGGCGCCTCCACCGGATAGCCCGGGAACTGGACGGAAAGGATGGCTGCGTCCACGCCGCGCATCGCCGATGCGAGCGCGCCGGCCCGACGCACGTCTCCCTGGACGTATTCCGCCGGGAGCCCGAGGCGCCCGGCGCCGGCGGGGTTTCGGGTCAGCACGGCGACCTGCGCCCCGCGACGGTGCAGCCCCCGGACAAAGGCCCGCCCGAGGAAGCCGGTCCCGCCCGCGACGAGGACCCGCGGCATCACTTCACCTCCCGGCTGGCGCCGGGGCGCGCATCGCCTGAACATCCCCCGATGACGTTCGACATCGTATTCGTGCTCGCACTGGCGCTCGCGGCCCTGGTCCTGTTCGCGATCGACCGGCTCCGCCTCGACCAGGTCGCGATGGCGATTCCCGTCGTCCTGCTCCTCGGCGGCATCCTCACGCCGGTGGAAGCGGTGTCGGGCCTTTCCTCCACCGCCACGGTCACGGTCGGCGCGATGCTCGTCCTCGGTCTGGGGCTCCGCAAGACCGGCCTCGTGGCCGCCATCGGGAGCTGGGCGCGGACCGCCCCGCTGGGCGGACCGCACCGCCGCATGTTCGTCCTCTGTCTCATCGTCGCCCTCCTGTCCCCTTTCCTCAACAACACCGCCGTGGTGATGGTGTTCATCCCCGTCTTCGTTTCGCTCGCGGAACAGGCGGAGGAACCGGCGTCGATGTACCTCATGCCGCTTTCGTTCGTCTCGATTCTCGGGGGCACGGTCACCCTCATCGGTACGTCCACGAACCTCGTCGTCCATGGAGAGGCGGTGCGGAGGGGGTACGACGACCTCGGCATGTTCTCCATCGCGCCGCTGGGGCTGATCATGCTCGCGACAGGCCTCCTCTACATGTTCACGATCGGCCGGGCCCAGATGCCGCGGCGCACGCGTCCGCCCGACCTGTCCAGCAAGTACGACGTCCGGCGCTTCGTCACCGAACTCCTCGTGACGCCGGACTCGCCCGCCGAGGGTCGGTCGCTGGCGGAGCTGAAGTGGGGTGAACGGTACGGCGTCACCGTGCTGGGGATCGAGAGGGGTGAGCAGGACATCACCACGCCGCGCGGCGAACGCCACATCCGGCCGGACGACATCCTCTATGTACAGGGCGCGGCCGATCGACTGCTGGACCTTGCGCGTCGGCAGCGCCTCGTGACCCCGAGGGAGCGCACGCGGCGCCAGCTCAAGCTCACGTCCGGCGGCGGCCGCATGGTGGAGATCATCGTCGCCCCGGGCTCGCCCCTCGTGGGCCGAACCCTGCGAGACCAGGGCTTCGCGCAGCGCTACGATGCGACGGTGCTCGCGATTCAGCAGCACGGCGTCACCGTGACCGAACGGCTCGCCGAGATCGAGTTCGGCGTCGGCGACCTCCTCCTCGTGCATGGTACCACGGCGGCCCTCGAGCGCCTCGCGGACGACCCCGCCTTCATCCCGATGTCGGAGGTAAAGACGCCTTCGGGAGACCGGCCGCGCGCCGCCGTGGCCGCCGCGATCATGGTCGGGGTCGTCGCGCTGGCGGGGTTCGGCGTGCTCAACATCATGACCGCCGCCCTGACGGGCGTGGGTCTGATGGTGTTCACCAGTTGCGTGAACGTCGAGGAGATCTACGAGGAGGTGGACTGGCTCGTGATCTTCGTCCTCGCGGGGCTGATCCCCCTGGGCGTAGCCCTCGAGTCCACCGGAGCGGCCTCGTGGCTGGCCGGGTGGGTGGTGAACCTCACCGGGAACCTGGGCGAGGTCGGTCTCATCGCCGCCTTCTACCTGGTGACCGCGATCCTCACGGCCATCGTCTCCAACGCGGCGACCGCCGTCATGCTCACGCCGGTCGCGATCCTCACGGCAATAGAAGCGGGCATGAATCCGTACGCCCTGCTCGTCGCCGTGATGTTCGGGGCTTCGGCCTCCTTCGTCACACCGTTCGGGTACCAGACGAACGTCATGATCTACGCGCCGGGCGGGTACCGCTTCTCGGACTTCGTGAAGGTGGGCGGGGTGCTCAACCTCCTCCTCCTCGTGGCGGCCGCCATCTTCATCCCGATCTTCTGGCCCAGTTAGGGCGGAGTACAACCAGGGCGGAGTACAACATGCTGGAACATCTGCTCAAGACCGAGGTGGCGAAGCGCCCGCCGACCGTGCGCCTCAAGGGCCGGATCCTCTTTCTTACCGAAGATCCGGACCTCATCCGCCGCCAACTCGCCGGGGAGGACCTCGACTGGGACCCGTCGATCCCTCTGCGCGACGACATCTCGACCGATGAGATCACGCCCGGCTGGGTCTGCTACCACTTCGACGAGAAGCTGGGGGAATACCCGTATGTGGGCCTCCTGTGCGGCGACGAGCGCCCGGTCGGCCGCAACGACATCCGGAAGGGCGGCTTCGTGTGTTCCGTGTCCGGGAAGAGGCGCGGGAAAGGGTCGAGTCGGGAGGCTTCGCCGTATGCCGAGCGCGCCGCGGGCCTGCGCGTCGTCATCGGTGAGAACATCGAGCGCATCTACGGGGAGAATTGCGCGAACATCGGCCTCCTCGCATCGACGGATTTCTCCCTGATCGAGAAGATCCGGCGCGGGGAGGAAATCCCGCTCGACGCGTTCATCGGAGACGCGGGGCGCATTCAGCGCGACATCATCGAGTACGGCGGGTTGCTCGACTACGCCGTGGCGAGGCTGAAGGGACTCGTTGCCCTCCCGGACATCGCGACCCCCGCGGACCGCCCGCAGACGATTGCGGAAAAGATCATGGCGCGGCACTGGGTCGCCGACGCGGCCTCCGGCAGGCTGGGCGTTCCGGCCGTGCAGCCGGGCGACACGGGCTTCCTCCGGGCCGATCTTCGCTTCTCCCACGAGTACGTGACCCCGATGGCGTCGACGTTCTGGGAGGATTTCGCGGGCGATGCGGGACTGAACCACACCGAGTCCATCGTCTTCTTCCGCGACCACCTCGCGTTCCTCGACGAGGTCATCACGGAGGAGAGGAAGGCGGCCGGCCTGCTCGACGCGGCCCACGCCCTGCACGACCGCCAGCGTGAGTTCGCCGCCTCCAAGGGCGTGCGCCTGCACGGCGAACTGCCCGACCGCACGGGGAGCGAGGGGATCTGCCATATCATGGTGCAGGACCGCTACGCGCTCCCCGGCCAGATCATCATCGGCAGCGATTCGCACACCCCGCATTCGGGTGCGCTCGGGTGCGTGGCGTTCGGCGTGGGGACATCCGCGATCGTCAACGCCTGGGCGACACGCGACGTTCGGCTGGAGGTGCCGGAATCGATCCGGGTGAACATCAGGGGCGAGCCGCCGCCCGGAGTCGTGGCGAAAGACGTCATCCTCGAACTGCTGCGTCACCCGACCGTCAAGAGCGGCGAGGCGATCGGACGGATCATCGAGTTCACGGGGGAGGCCGTGGAGGCGCTGTCCATCGACGAACGCGCGACGCTGACGAACATGGCGGCCGAGGTCGGCGGGTTCACCGGCATCATCGCCCCGGACGCGAAGGCGGTGGCCTGGATCGCCGGGCGGCGGGGGGTGTCGGCGGACGAGATCCGGGCGCTGTGCGATGGACTGTACAGCGACGCGGGGGCGGACTACGCGGCGACGATCGAGATGGACGCGAGCGGTATCGAACCGATGGTCGCGACCCCGGGCGATCCCGGGAACGGCGTGCCCGTCTCGGCCCTCGGCGGGGACGTGAGCGTGGATACCGTGTTCGTCGGGGCCTGCACGGGGGCGAAGCGGGCGGACTTCGAGATGTACGGGACGGTGGCGCGCGAGGCGGTGGCGGCGGGGAAGCGCGTGCCCTCGGCGGTCCGCGCCTATGCCCAGTACGGTTCCATCGATGTCGAGGCGTGGAGCCGCGAGCAGGGCCACGACCGGGCCCTCAGGGATGCGGGATTCGACGTCCTCGCTCCCGGCTGCGGCGCCTGCATCAATGCCGGGCCCGGGGTGTCGACGGCGGCGGAGCAGGTCACGATCAGCTCGATCAATCGGAACTTCCCCGGCCGCAGCGGCCCGGGGCAGGTGTACCTGGCGAGTCCGCTGACGTGCGTGGCCTCGGCGATCGAGGGGCGGATCGTGGCGTACGGCGAGCAGGCGTGGAACCGCGAGTCGGCCTGCTAGACGGGCTCGACTCTCACGGGACAGACCTTCAGTTCCGCCGTGTGCGTGACCGGATCGTAGCCGCCTCCGGTGAGGAAGTTCACCGGCACGTCGTTGAAACTGAATGAGGCGAAGACGGTTCCGGGGGGGGATCGGTCGTTGGCCTCGACCTTGATCCGTACCTGGCCGCGCGGGCTCGACATCGTCGCCCAGCCGCCGTCCTCGAGACCCCACTTCGACACATCCGCCGGGTGCATCTCGAGGCTCTCCTCCGACAACAGGTACTCGATGCCGGCCGACCGCCCCGTCTGCGTCCGCGTGTGATAGGCCGGCAGCCGGCGTCCGGTCGTGAGCCAGATCGGATACTCCTCCGAGATCGTCTCCGCCGGGTCCCGGTATCGGATCAACTGGAAGATCCCGCGTCCGTTCTCGAACTCGCCCTCGTGGAGGATGGGCGTGCCGGGGTGACCCCGCTCCGGCACCGGCCAGTGGTACTCGCCGTGTTCGATGAGATCCCAGTCCAGGCCGGCGTAGATCGGTGAGAGCGAGCAGAGTTCGTTGAACACCTGTTTTGCCGACTCGAACTCGAAGCCCTCCAGCCCCATGCGCTGCGCGATACGGGACACGCACCACCAGTCGGGTTTCGCCTCGCCCGGCGGATCCACCGCCTTCCGCAGGCGCTGGACGCGCCGCTCCGTGTTCGAACACACGCCGTCCGTCTCCGCCCAGGCGGTGGCCGGCAGCACGACATCGGCCAGTTGCGCCGTCTCGGTGAGGAAGATGTCGATGACGACGAGGTGGTCGAGGCTCCTGAGTGCGTGCTCGCAGTGCTCCCGGTCGGGGTCGGTGACGACCGTGTTCTCGCCGTTGATGATCATGGCGCGGATCCGGTCGCCGCACATGTCGAGCGCCGTGACCTTGGTGGGCCCCAGTTCGAGGTCCGTCTCCCGGCCGTAGGCGGCGGCGAACTTCGCCTGAAACGCCGGGTCGAGCACGTCCTGGAAGCCGGGGTAGTTGTTCGGCAGCGCCCCGCAGTCTCCCGCGCCCTGGATGTTGTTCTGGCCGCGCATCGGATTGATCCCGGTTCCCTCGCGGCCGACGTTGCCCGTCATGAGGGCCAGATTGCAGAGGCTCTGCACGTTGTCCACGCCGCAGATGTGCTCCGTGATCCCGAGCGTGTAGTAGATCGCTCCGCGTTCGGCCTTCGCATACCAGCGCGCCGCGTCCGCGATCAACTTTGCGTCCACCCCGCTGATGGATTCGGCCCATTCCGGCGGGTACTCCAGGACGTGCTCCATGAAGTCGCGGCCTTCCGTCGTGCGGTCGGCCACGAAGCTCTCGTCCATCAGCCCCTCGCGCACGATCACGTGGGCCATGCCGAGCAGGACCGCGACGTCCGATCCGACGCGGAGCGGCAGGTAGATGTCGGCCATCTCGGCCAGTGCGATCCGTCTCGGGTCGGCGACGATGAGCTTGGCGCCCCGGGCCACCGCGCGCTTGATGCGGGTGGCCGCGACGGGGTGGCACTCGGTCATGTTGGTCCCGATGCAGAAGATCACATCGGGCTTTTCCATGTCCGCGAGCGGATTCGACATCGCGCCCCGTCCGATAGAGGCCGCCAGACCGGCGACCGTGGGAGCGTGTCAGGCACGGCTGCAGTTGTCGATCTGGTTCGTACCGAACGCGCCCCGGATGAACCGCTGCATCATGTAGGCCGCTTCGTGGGGCGCCCGTCCGGAGGCGACGCCGTACACGGAGTGTCGGCCGTGATTCTCGACCGCCGCCGTGAACCCCGCCGCCGCGCGGTCGAGCGCCGTGTCCCAGTCGGTTTCGTGGAGTTCGCCGTCGTCGCCGCGCACCATCGGATAGGCAAGCCGGTCCGGGTGTTGCACGAAGTCGAACGCGAACTGCCCCTTGACGCAGAGCGCGCCCTCGTTGGCGGGCCCATCCATCGCCGGCTGGACGCCGATCAGCTTGTCATCCCGCGACATGAGGTCGACGGAACAACCGACGCCGCAGTAGGGGCAGACGGTCCGCGTCTTCTTCGTCTCACCCGGGACGGCGGCGTTCGCGAGCGCCTTGATGTCCGCGAGGGCCCCGGTCGGGCAGGTCTGCACGCACTGGCCGCAGAACGTGCAGGCGGAGTCTCCGAGCAGGCCTTCGAATTCCGTCGTGATCCGCGTCTCGAACCCGCGGTTCATGATCGAGATCGCGTAGTCGCCCTCCTGCTCCGCGCAGACCCGCACGCAGCGATAGCAGGAGATGCAGTTCTCGTAGTCGCGAAGGATGAAGGGGTTGTCGTCGTCCGGCCGGCTGCGGCCGGAGGTGACTCCGGCGAAGCGGCCCGTCCGGGCCTCGTAGCGGTCGAGCAGCACCGCCATCTCCTGCGAGGCGTATCCGGAGAGCGGGTCGACGTCCGTGTCGCGGTTCTCGGAGGCGACCATCTCCATGAGCACGCGGCGGTGCATGTCGAGCCGCGCCGAGCGGGTCGTGATCCGCATCCCGGGCTCCGCGCGCATCGTGCAGGAGGCGACCGGGTTGCGGGCGCCCTCGAGTTCCACGATGCAAAGGCGACAGGCGCCGAAGGCCTCCAGGCGCGGGTCGTAGCACAGCGTCGGGATCTCCTTGCGGTGCCGCTCGGAGACCTCGTAGAGGCTCTCGCCGCGACGGACGCCGACCTTCTCGCCGTCGAGCGCGATCTCGAAATCGAAGCCCGTGCTGTTGCCGGAATTGTCGCTCAAACCCACCTCCGGAGGCGCGAAGACCCCGCACCGCTGGAAACTGCCGGACCCACCAACATGACGCGCCGCGCCCGCCGCGACAAATCCGGGCGGCGTCCAGGTCCGGCCTCGTTCGCTAGGCGGACCCGGTGACGTGGCTCGACACGCGATCCGGGAAGTAGCGGATCAGGCTCTCCGTGATGAGGGGGGCCGCCTGCCCGAGGCCGCAGGCGCTCGTCTGCATCATCGTGTCGCCCAGGTCGTGCACCTCGTCGATCCAGGCGCCGATGTCGGGCGGGCCATCGCCGTGCAGGCGCTCCGTCAGGCGCTGTGTGCCGATTCGGCAGGGGAAGCACTTGCCGCAGGACTCCTCGGCGAAAAACTCCATGGCGGAATGCGCCACCTCGATCATGTCCCGCGAGTCGTCGAAGACCATGATCCCGCCCGCACCCAGGAACGACCCCTTCGCGCGGATGTCCGGCTCGTCGAGCGTGACATCGAGATCATCCCCCGCCAGGAAGCCGCCCGAGAGCCCCGCCATCGTCACCGCCCGGATCCTGCGCCCGCCCGGGACGCCGCCGGCCCAGTCGTCGATCAGGGTCAGCAGGGGGAAGCCCATGGGTACTTCGTAGTTGCCGGGGCGAGCGATGTCCCCGGAGAGCGAGATCACCTTCGTGCCCGCGTGGTCGCCGACCCCGAGATCCCGGTACCAGTCGGCGCCGTGGACGAGGATATGGGGGACGGAAGCCAGCGTTTCGACGTTGTTCACGACCGTGGGAAGGTCATCGTACCCGTGCGTCACCGGAAACGGCGGCCGGTTGCGCGGGAACGGGTGCTTGCCCTCGAGGCTGTTGAGAAGAGACGTCTCCTCGCCGCAGATGTAGGCGCCCGCGCCGCGGCGTACCCAGAGGTCGAACGGTCGTCCGGGCCCGAAGGCTTCCGGTCCCAGCAGCCCGTCGCCGCGGGCTTCCTGCAGGGCCGTCTCCAGGATGCGGAACGTGTCCGGATACTCGTAGCGGAGGTAAATGAACCCGCGCGTGGCCCCCGTGGCGAAGCCGGCGGCGATCATCCCCTCGATCACCGCGTGCGGGTCGTAGTCCATCAGCGCCCGGTCCTTGAAACAGCCCGGCTCCCCCTCGTCCGCGTTGCAGACGATGGTTTTGGGCTCCCCCGCGGCCTCCGCCACGGCCCGCCACTTCCGCCCCGTGGGGAAGCCGGCGCCGCCCCGCCCCGCCAGACCGCTCGCGTCGATGGCATCGAGGAGCGCTTCGGGCCGCCTGCGGAGGGCGTTCTCGAGCCCGGAATAGCCGCCCGTCGCCCGATAGCCCGCCAGCGTGGCGCGTCCGGGAGTCCGGATGTGCGCAAATACACATTCCTCGATGTCCGGGTGTGGAGCGGGCGGGAGCGGAGAGGGTCGATAGGAGAGTTCCGCGATCGTCGTTCCACAGAGCACCCGATCTCGTTCCAGGACCGGAATCGGCTCGTCGCACCGACCCGGGCACGGCATCGCCTTCGCCTTCGGCAGCCCGGACAGAAGTCCGTCCGCCCCCAGCAGGGCGCAAATGGGTCCCGTACATACACGCGCGCGAGCGTAGCCCTCCGGGTCTCGCGAAAAGTGATGATAGAAGGTCACCGTGCCGAACAGATCCGCGATGGGAATCCGCAGATCATCGGAGACGGCCCGCAGCGCTGCCTCGGAGAGGAACCCGTCCCTCTCGTGGAACTCGTGCAGCAGGGGAAGCAGGGGCGCCGGCTCGTCCCGCCATCTCGCGAGGAGCTCTGCGTCCGAAGGCGTGTTCATGCCGTCATAGTTACCCGACAAGCCCGAAGGCGGCAAACGACTTGAACCCGCGCGGCGTGACCATCCGCGGAACCCGGGGAACCGTTGCGTCGACGCCGCCAGCGTCGACACCGTACCTTCGCCCTATGATCACACCGCGCAGGAACACGGCCCGCGTCGAGATCGATCGCGTCTCCGAGGCATCGAGCCGAAGAAGGCGGGATGCCGTGGCGGTCGAGGAGCCGCTCGAGATCCGGATCGCGACCGTTGAAGGCGAGGAACACCAGGTGGCCGTGACGATGCGCACGCCGGGGGATGATTTCGATCTCACGGCAGGGTTCCTCTTCTCGGAGGGGCTGCTGTCACACCGCTCGGATGTGGCCGACCTGCGATACTGCGTCGATGTCGAGACGCAGGAATACAACATCATGACGGTGTACCTGAGCGAAGCGGCCCGCTTCGATCCGGCGGAGCTGACCCGGAACTTCTACACCACCTCCAGCTGTGGCGTTTGCGGCAAGGCGTCTCTCGAAGCGATAGAGATCCGGGGTTGTGCCCCGATCCCGGCGGGAGCGACGGTATCCGCAGACGTCGTGCGATCGCTCCCGGACGCCCTGCGTCGCCGGCAGCCGGTGTTCGAGCGAACCGGCGGACTCCACGCGGCCGGCCTGTTCGACCCGACGGGCGAACTGCAACTCCTCCGTGAGGATGTCGGTCGCCACAACGCGCTCGACAAGGTGATCGGCGAGCGGTTCCTGGGCGGGGCACTCCCCCTGGGCGAGTCCGTGCTCGCGGTGAGCGGGCGCGCCTCGTTCGAGATCATGCAGAAGGCGCTCGCCGCCGGCGTGCCGATCGTCGTCGCCGTCGGCGCGCCGTCCAGCCTCGCGGTGGATGTGGCGAAGGAGTTCGGGATGACGCTCATCGGCTTCGCGAAGCCGACGGGGTTCAACGTCTACACGGGCCGCCACCGCATCGACTGAAGCACCGGGTTCACGGCGGCAGCGTTCTCCCCACCTTCAGCGCCAGATCGACGGCGGACTTCCTCCAGCCCGTCAGCGTCGATCTGCGGTAGGCGTCAGCGGTACGCTTCACCCCCTCGCTCATCGTCGGGTAGGGGTGAACCAGCGACCCGAGCGTCCCCAGCTTCACTCCCGCCTTCATGGCGAGCGAGATCTCCGCGATCATCGTCCCCGCGCCCGGGGCGAGGATATGTCCGCCCAGGATCCGGCCTCCCTTCCCGACGACGATCTTCACGCGCCCGACGGCAGCGCGCTCGGCGATGGCGCGATCCAGGTTCCCGATGTCGTAGGCGTGCGCGGACACCGCGGATCCGTGGCGATCCACGGCCTCGGCTTCGGTGAGCCCGACATGCGCGAGTTCGGGCTCCGTGTACGTGCACCACGGGATCACGCCGTAATCGATGTTCGCGCGCACGGGGAAGAGCGCGTTCTGCACGACGGTGCGCGCTTCGTGGTCGGCGACGTGCGTGAACAGGAAGCCACCGATGACATCGCCGGCGGCGAAGATGTGTTTCCGGGAGGTGCGCAGCTTCGAATCGACGGTGACCCAGCCTTTCGCGGTCTCCACCCCCGCCGCGGCGAGTCCCATGTCCTCCGTGTTCGGCGCGCGCCCCGCGGCGACCAGCACCTCGTCCACCTCGAACGTCTCGGGCGCGGCCGCCGGATGGTCGCCGACTGCGTCCCCGGCGGCGGCGATCGTCACGCGCCGCCGATCTCCCGCCCGGTCGACCCGCGTCACGACATGGCCGGTCCGGATCTCGATGCCCTCCCCGCGAAGCCTGCTCGTCAGCAACTCCGCGAGTTCGGGCTCTTCGCGCACCATGAGCCGGTCAAGCAACTCCACGACCGTGACCTCCGAGCCGAGGCGGCGGAAGGCCTGGGCGAGTTCGACGCCGATCGGTCCGCCCCCGACCACGGCGAGCGAGGCGGGGATCGTGTCGCGGTCGAAAGCCTCGGCGTGAGTGAAGTAACCCGCCTCCTCGAGCCCCGGGATCGGCGGCACCGCGGCCCGGGAGCCGGTGGCGACGACGAAACGGCGTGCACGGATGCGGCGGCCGTCCACCTCGACTTCGTGGGGCGAGACGAAGCGCGCCGCTCCCTCGACCACATCGACGCCCATGGCGCGAAAACGCTCCGGATCGTCGTGCGGCTCGATCTCGGCCCGAGCGGCGCGGACGCTGGCGAGAACGTCCGGTCCCTCGATCGTCGGCTGGACGGGGCGCAGCCCGTGCGCGGCGGCGGCACGAAAATGATGCGCCACCCGGGCCGAGCTGATCAGGGCCTTGGAGGGGACGCATCCGGTCCAGAGGCAGTCGCCGCCCAGGCGGTCGCGCTCGATCAAGGCCACGCTCGCACCCAGCCCCGCGCTCCCCGCAGCCGTTACGAGGCCGGCGGTGCCTCCGCCGATGGCGACGATGTCGAACATCTGGTCTCGAGCCACGTTGCTACTCCCCGTAGAGGTTTCTCCGCGAACGCTGCTTCACTGTACACCCGCTGTACACCCGCTGCGGAGAAACCGTGCCGGGCACGGCCGATTTTCCTTGCCGCGCGTCCCGATTCACGCTTAGCTTCGCTTCGTGCAGAATCCTACATCCCACGCTGCGGTGTCACGGTCGGGCTCAATGAAAAGCCGTGTCCAGCCGCCTCCGATCCTTGACAAGTGTCGTGAACTAGCGACCGTGAACGGTCTCCGCGAGGCCGGCCTCTATCCATACTTCATGCCCATAGAGGCCTCGCACGACACCTGGGTCGTCATCGACGGCGCGCGCAAGATCATGGTGGGCTCCAACAACTACATGGGGCTCACGCACGATCCGCGCGTGCTCGAGGCGGCCCGTGACGCCCTCAACAAGTTCGGAAGCGGCAACACGGGCAGCCGCTTCCTCAACGGCAACCTCAATCTGCATGAGCAACTCGAGGCCGAACTCGCCGACTTCACCGGCATGGAGGCCGCGCTCGTATTCTCGACCGGCTACCAGACGAATCTGGGTACGCTGGGCGCGTTGATCGGCCGCGCGGACACGGTCTACATCGACAAGCTGGACCATGCCAGCCTCCAGGACGGTGCACGCATGGGGCTCGGCCGCACCCGGCGCTTCAATCACAACGACTTTGCGACCCTGCGGCGCATGCTCGAGGCCGAGACGCCCTCGCGCGGCAAGCTCATCGCGGTGGACGGCGTGTACAGCATGGAAGGCGACATCGCCGATCTGCCCACCCTGGTCGAACTGAGGCGAGAGTACGGCGCGGCCATCCTGGTGGATGACGCGCACGCCGTGGGCGTGCTGGGCGAGACCGGGGCCGGGACCGCCGAGCACTGGGGACTCACCGACGAAGTGGACCTGATCCTCGGCACCTTCTCCAAGTCCTTCGCCTCGATCGGTGGCTTCGTGGCGGGTCGCGCAGACGTCATCGACTACCTCCAGCACAACGCCCGCGCCCTCATGTTCAGCGCGAGCATGCCTCCCGCCTCCGCCGCCACCGTGCTGAAGGCGCTGGAGATCATCCGCAATGAGCCGGAGCGCCGAGAGCAGCTCTGGAAGAACACGTACCGGATGATGGAGGGCTTCAAGTCGATCGGGTTCGACATCGGGCCGACCGAGACCCCGATCATCCCCATCCTCATCGGACCCATGGAGAAGACCTTCGTGTTCTGGCGCGCCCTCTTCGAAGCGGGCGTCTTCACGAACCCGGTGGTTCCCCCCGCCGTTCCGGAGGGGAGTTGCCGCCTGCGCACGAGCTACATGGCGACGCACTCGGATGACGACCTCGACTTCGTGCTCGACCAGGTAGAGCGCGTGGGGAAGAAGCTCGGCGTCGTCTGAACCGGCGCCTCCCCCCATGACGAGCCTCGCCTCCTCCGTGCGCGTCGTCCCCGTCGAAAGCCGCGCCGACCTCAAGCGCTTCATCGACCTGCCGTGGTCGATCTATCGGGGCGATCCCGACTGGGTGCCCCCGCTGAAGAGAGACGTGCGGGCGGCCTTCGATCCCGCGAAACACCCGTTCCACCTGCACTCGGAGGTCCAGCCCTGGCTCGCATTGCGCGACGGCCGGGCAGTGGGCCGAATCTGCGCGATCCGGAACCGGAATCATGAGCGGATACACGACGAAGCCGTAGGGTTCTTCGGCTGGTTCGAGTGCATCGACGACCCGGAAGTGGCCGGGGCGCTGCTCGACGTGGTTCGGGTTTGGCTCCGCGCGCGCGGCCTCACCGCGATGCGCGGCCCCACGAGCTTCTCGACCAACGAGACCTGTGGCCTGCTCATCGACGGAGATCCCGGGCCGCCGGTCGTCCTGATGGCCTACAACCCGCCGTACTATCCGGGGCTGATGGAGGCTGCCGGACTGCGGAAGGTCAAGGATCTCTTCGCCTGGCTCATGGAGAAGGGCGATTGGCCCCCGCACCTGTTCCGCGCCGAGAAGGTCGTGACGCGCAGGTACGGCATTCGGATCAAGACGCTGGACATGTCGCGATTCGACGAAGAACTCGGCCGCGTCCAGCGTCTGTACAACGCGGCCTGGGAGAAGAACTGGGGCTTCGTCCCCATGACCGAGGCCGAGATGGATCACATGGCGGCGGAACTCAAGCCCATACTCGACCCCGAACTCGCGCTCTTCGCGGAGACGCCGGAGGGCGAAACCGCCGGCTTCGCGCTCGCCCTCCCGGACTTCAACCAGGTGCTGCGGCGGATGAACGGCAGGCTCTTCCCCTTCGGAATTCTGAAGGCGCTCATCTACCGGCGCAGAATCACGTGCATGCGCGTGATCATCCTGGGGCTCGCCGAGGAATGGCGCGGCAAGGCCGTCGATGTCCTCCTCTACCTCTGGCTGTTCAGGAAGGGAATCGCCGCCGGAATGACGTCTGCCGAGCAGTCGTGGATCCTCGAGGACAACCAGAAGATGAACCAGGCCATCGAGCGTCTCGGCGGCAGGGTCTACCGGACCTACCGGCTGTACGAAGCGGCCCTGTAGTGGCATCGGTCTTCCTGACGGGGGGGAGCGGGTTCCTCGGCAGCCATCTCGCCGACGCACTCGTCGCCGCCGGACATCAGGTCATTGCGAGCGTGCGGCGAACGAGCGACACGCGTCGTCTCGATCGCCTCGAACTGACGAAGGTCGAACTCGATCTCGGGCTGAAGGACGAGCCGGCAGCGGCCGCGGCACTCGCGGAGTGCGCCGCCATCGTGCACTGCGGGGCGCTCACGCGGGCGCGCAACGCGTCGGAGTTCATGGCCGTGAACGCGGTCGGCACCCTGAGGCTCGCGAGGGCGGCGGCGGATGCGGGAGTCCCGCGGTTCGTGTTCATCAGCAGCCTCGCCGCCCGGGGCCCGGACGGAGCGGACGGACCCGTGAGCCCGTACGGTCGGTCGAAAGCCGAGGCCGAGGCCGCGCTCGCGTCCATCCGCGGGCCGATGGAGGTCACCATGCTCCGACCGGGGGGCGTGTACGGCCCGCGCGACTCCGACCTGCTCCCGCTCTTTCGGCTGGCGGCGCGAGGGTGGACCGCGATTCCGCGCAGCCGCGCGCCCCTGCAGCCGGTATATGTCGCCGATGTCGTCTCGGCCGTCCTGGCCGCCCTCGAGGCGGCGCCGGCGCCGTCTCCGCTTCCCATCGCCGCGGCGGAACGGCATTCCTGGCGCGCGCTGGCGGGAGCGCTGATGGCGGCCGTGAACCGCCCCGGTCGCGTCCTGCGGCTACCGTCCGCCCTCTTTCTCACCGCGGGGGCGCTGTCGGAACTCGCGGGCCGCGTGGCGGGAACCGCCCCGGCCTTCGACCGGAGGCGCGCGCGGGATCTGTCCGCGTACGCCTGGACCTGCGACATCGAGTCGAGCCAGGAATATCTCGACTCCTGGCGCCCGCGGGTCGGCATCGAAGAGGGGCTCGCGCGCACGGCGGAGTGGTATCGCCGCATGGGCTGGCTGTGAGCGGCGGCAGCGGACGGCTCCTGCCCATCGATCGCGTCACCATCGGCTACTTCGGTTGCACGGGCCTCGTTTCCCTGGTGTTCGGCGGCCTGCCCGGGGCGGGAATCGCAGCGGCCCACGCGATCGCCATCTTCGGGATCACGCGACTTGCGGCCTGGCACCCCCGCGCCGGCCTCGCCGCGATCGCAAGGGCGGCGTACGCCGTGTTGCTCACACCCCTCCTGTATGCGGAACTCGCCGTCCTCAACCGCTTCTTCACGCAACGGTACTTCGACGCCACGGTGCAGGCGTGGGATGCCGCCATCTTCGGCGGGCAGCCCAGCATCGGCCTCAGCGCGCTGTTCCCCTGGCTCTCCTTCTCCGAGGTGTTGCACCTGGGCTACTTCGCCTACTACGCCATCATCCCCGCCGCCATCCTGGGCGTGTTCGCGACACGGGGGATCGAGGCCCTGCAGCGCACCGCCCTCGCCGTAGCCGCCGCCTTCTTCGTCTCCTATCTCATCTTCATGTTCTTCCCGGTCGCCGGACCCCGATACGAGTTTGCGCAGATCGGAGGCGGGATCGGCGAAGGCACGCTGTTCGGCATCGTGCACGGGATCCTGGAGGCCGGATCGTCGAAGGGCACGGCCTTCCCCAGTTCCCACATCGCCGCCTCCCTGGCCGCGGTCGTGACCGCCGGAGGCGAGGATCGGCGCTGGTTTTGGCTCCTCCTCATCCCGGAACTCGCGTTGACTGCGGGGACGGTGTACGGTCGCTTCCATTATGCGACCGACGCCCTCGCGGGCATCCTGCTCGGACTGCTGGTCTGCGCGGTAGTGCGCGCGTCCCGCTCCGGGGCCGAAGGCGCCCAAGTGGCCGAGGGCGGGCAACCCGCGGCCTGAACCGCGCATCATAGCGGTGGATCCGGAAGGTGACCTTCAGAGGGATGACGTGGAAGAACGCGACCTGATCGCACGCGCCAAAGCGGGAGAGCGATCCGCGATGGGGGAGTTGTACGAACGCCACGCGCGGCGCGTCTACACCGTGATTCGCCGTCTCGTGGGCGACGACCACCTCGCGGAGGACCTCTCCCAGGAAGCGTGGATCCGCGCGTTCGAGAAACTCCACCTCTTCCGGGGAGATGCGGCCTTCGGCACGTGGCTCTACCGGTTGGCGACGAATGTGGCGCTCAACCGGCTGCGCCGGTCGGCAAAGCGGCGTCCGGTGGAATCCGCCGCCGAACTTCCCCGCGTGGTGCGGGCGCACGACGACGTGATCGTGACGCGGCGGGTCCTGACCCGGGCGCTGGACCAGTTGCCGCCGGGGTACCGGAGGGTCCTCGTGCTGCACGACGTGGAGGGATGGACGCACAACGACATCGCCGAGGCTCTGGGTTGTGCGCCCGGCACGTCGAAATCGCAGTTGCACAAGGCGCGGGCGCGCATGCGGAAGCTCATCGCTCCGGAAGATTCCGGGAACGGCGGTGCGCGGGGCGAAGCGCGGCTGTGAGAGGGATAGAAGAGGGATAGAGGGATAGAAGAGATGGCGAACCACATGGATGCCGAGCGAATCTCGGCGCTGCTCGACGAGCCGTGGGCCGACCGGGACTGCCGGGCCCACCTCGAAGCGTGCGGGGATTGCCAGGCGGAGTTCGAGCGGTTGAGCCGGCTGCGCATGGCGCTGTCCGCGCTCCCGGATGAGAAGGCGCCGGCCGGGCAGTGGGCCGCCATCGAAGCAGCACTCGACGCCAGCGAGACGCGGTTCGGCGTCCGCGGGGTCGGAGGAGGCCTCGTCGGCCGTCTCCTGGCTCGGGGACCGCTTCAGGCCGCCGCCGCCGTCATGCTGTTTGCCGGCGGCGTGATCGCCGGCCTCCAGTTCACGGGCGCGCGATCCGCGAACCCGCTGAATCCGGCCGAGGATCTCCCCGCCGTCGTTGCCACTGATGACGGCCGCGCGCTCGTGGACGGACTCAACCAGATGGAATCGCTGCGGTCGCCGCTCAGGCAGGTGGGAGCGGGCGGGGCGGGCCCGGCTTCGGAGGGAGGGCCGAGCGTAAGAGGCCAGCTGGAGACGGCCCAGCAACTGGCGAGGCTGGAGGGGTTGATCCGGGCACTGCGCGACGACCTGGAGACGAATCCCGATAATCCCCTCGCCAGCGCCTACCTCCTGGAACTCGTGGAGACGCGCGACCGGCTCGCGGAGGATCTCGGCCGGACGAGCGGGACGCGAACTTGGTGACGATGCTTCGCTCGCCGCCTCTGCGCCCGCTCGCCGCAGTTCTTGCCGTGGGCTTCCCATCGCTCACGCCCCTGTCCGGTGCGGCGCAGGAGACCCCCGCGGTCGAAACCGCCGGCTGGATCGGGGTTCGGGTCGACGAGCGCTACAACTGCGGCTGGGAGACCTCGGAAGACTGGAAGAACTGTACGCTCGTCATCCAGGTTCGTGAAATGCAGGAAGACGGGCCGGCAGCGCGTGCGGGGCTCCTCGTCGGCGATCGGCTGGCGGCGGTGAACGGTGTGAGGTTGACCCTCGCCAATCTGCCCGACCTGCTTGCATCGATCCGCCCGAGCGTCCCGGTGCGGCTGCAGGTCACGCGAGACGGGGCGGACCGCACCCTGGAAGTCACTCCCGACACGCGACCCCCGGATGCGGACGACCTGCCAATGGTGGGCCGCCGGACGATCGTGGCCACGACCGGGAACCCGCGGAGCGGCACGTTCGTCCTGTGGCTGACGGATTCCGCCGAGCCCGACTCCACCGAGCCCGACCGTGCCGGCGTCGCCCTCGCGTTCCGGGATACGGACGACACCGGCGTGGCCGTGGAGCCCTCCGCCGTGCGGGTCGTGGACGGTCGCCTCAACGTGCTGCCCGTGGGCGACCGCCCGGTCTCGGAGCTGCCGGCGCTCCGCGCGGAGATCCTCGGCGATCTGCGGCGCGAGACGGAATCCGCCTATCGCGACTTCACGCTTGCGCTGCAGCATGTCGGCGCCGTGCGGGCGCGCCTCTCGGCGGTGGAGTTCCGGCGCCGCGTGGCGCGAGCCGCTCAGGTGGCACTGCCGGAACTCGGTCTCGCCGCCCGCCTCCGCCGCACGTTCGCGGGGGCGGAGTTCGAGCCTGTGCGCGACTTTTCCGACCGCCCCGGCCTCGATGGTCTCCTCGTGCTCCGGGTCGCACGGGGGACGATCACGGCCCGACTCGGGCTCAGGCCCGGAGATCTCCTCGTGAGAGCGGACGACCGCCGGATACGCGACCTGGAAGACCTCGTCGCCGCGCTCGAGTCGGAACGCGAACGAGGTCTCGGCGTGGCGTGGGTCCGGGGAAGTGAAGAGATGAGCGGGGTCTGGCCCCGGCGCTGACGGCAGCTCGCGGGTCGTACCCATAAGCCACTAGACGGCAGCGCGTTATCACTGCGGGGGCCGATTCTCGCCGGCCCCCGTAGCGCGCCGCCGCCGGCCCCCTTCGACACGGAGAGCGTATACACAACCAACGAGTGTATACACATTATACGGTTTGTCATCGCCCAAGGCCGGGCGTACTCTCCCCACCCGCCGCCACCGATCCCCGGTGCGCGAAGCAGGCCCCGAACCATTCGAGAAATCCCCATGTCCGACGCGTCTCCTGCATACGACACCCTGCGCACGCCCTCCGGCGGGGAAGCCATCCGCATGGCGGGCGATCGCCTGGACGTGCCCGATCGTCCGATCGTGCCCTTCATCGAAGGAGATGGGATCGGCCCCGACATCTGGCGCGCCGCGAGCGCGGTGCTCGAAGCGGCTGTCGAGAAGGCGTACGGCGGCGCGCGGCGGATCGCGTGGTTCGAGGTGCTCGCCGGCCAGAAGGCGTTCGATCGCACCGGGGACTGGCTCCCGGCAGACACGCTCCGCGCAATCCGGCATCACCGGGTTGCGATCAAGGGACCCCTGACGACGCCGGTGGGTGGAGGGATCCGATCGCTCAACGTGGCGCTGCGCCAGAAACTCGACCTGTTCGCGTGCGTCCGCCCCGTGCGCTGGTTCGAGGGCGTACCCTCTCCGGTCCGTCAGCCGGACCTCGTCGACATGACGATCTTCCGCGAGAACACCGAGGACATCTACGCCGGCATCGAGTGGGAGGCCGGGAGCGAGGAGGCCCGCCGCCTGCGCGCCTTCCTGTGCGACGAGATGGGCGTCTCGACGATCCGTTTTCCGGACACCAGTTCCTTCGGGGTGAAGCCGATCTCGCGGCAAGGGACGCAGCGGCTCGTCCGCGCCGCGATCCGCTACGCCCGCGACCGTGGATGCGGCAGCGTCACGCTGGTCCACAAGGGGAACATCATGAAGTTCACCGAGGGCGGTTTCCGCGACTGGGGCTACGAACTCGCGAAGGACGAATTCGGGGCGCGGGAGTTCGGCGGCGGTCCCTGGTGCCGGACCACGGACGGCATCGTCGTCAAGGATGTGATCGCCGACGCCTTCCTCCAGCAGATCCTCACGCGGCCCGCGGAGTACGACGTGATCGCGACGATGAACCTGAACGGCGACTACATCTCGGACGCGCTGGCCGCGCAGGTGGGCGGGATCGGCATCGCCCCCGGCGCGAACATCAACTACGAGTCGGGCCACGCGATCTTCGAGGCGACGCACGGCACCGCGCCGAAGTACGCCGGACAGGACAAGGTGAACCCCGGATCCGTCATCCTGTCCGGCGAGATGATGCTGCGGCATCTGGGGTGGAACGAAGCCGCCGACCTTATTGTATCCTCGTTGAGCGCAACCATAGGCGAGAAGCGCGTGACGTACGACTTCGAGCGCCTGA